>Ga0265593_1000248_pt1 | contig 33889 bp, 32 predicted proteins | sample saktaG_8_FD_190136 | JGI IMG/M metagenome (GOLD analysis project Ga0265593, IMG submission 190136) | Saline water microbial communities from Sakinaw Lake, British Columbia, Canada - sak_2011_5_24_36m | ecosystem: Environmental > Aquatic > Non-marine Saline and Alkaline > Saline ... | reverse complement strand
ATAAAAATGCCGAACGGGTCACAAGCACTGAATTCACTACAGACCCGGCTATTATTATACATCGTCAGCGTTTTTATTGGCTAATTTAATCTATAGAAAGGTTCAATAACCTCACTTCTTCTTTTTTTTGTTTCAGAATCTTTCCAAATCCTGAAACTTCCTCCGAATAAATAGTCACATTCGTTCATTTTTGAAATGATCTTGTTCATTTCGTCAAACGGGATCAATTCAGCGGTTCGATTCTTACTGACCCATTTGATCTCTTCACATCCTTCCGGAAGGACTAAATTACCGCTCTCGTATTCTGCCGTATAGTAATGCATTAAAGTTGGATTACTTTTCCATGTGTAATGGAATGTCAATAATCCCCTCAGCCGGATATTTTTAAGGTTGATCCCCATTCTTTCCCCCAGCCAGTTAACAAATTCTTTAACCGTTAGTGAATCATTGTATCTTGCCCCGGTAATTTCCAAACCGTTCTGATCGCCTAACAGCAGCACTTCACCTTTCTCATTGGTGACATAGAGTTTCATAAAAGAATAGTTGTCGATCTTGTTCTGAGCGCTGATTGCTGTTATAAACCCAATCGCTACCATCATTAAAACCAATTTTTTCATTTGTTATTTATTATTGTTTGATTTTTAGGTTTTATCATTGCCACTCAAATAGTAGCCGGGAGCCTTTCTGTTTTCACCGGAAAACCCGGGTTTTTCTTGTCTCCGGTTCCCGGATGAACGCGAATGGCTGGTTATATTGACCGAAATCAATCTTTAATAAAGGACACTTTGCTGAGCCATGACCTGGAATGATATTTTAATTCCCAGTTGTTACCCCCGTTGGAAGTTTTCATAATCTTACCGGTCGCGGACATACTGCTTTGAGCAACTATGACAGCCAGGTTCCTGTCATAGTAATCAATGCCGAAAAGCCACATGCCGCCCGGGATCACTGAGTTTTGTTTTGTCCAGGATGCACCGCTGTTTGTGGTTATAAAAATGCCCTCATAGTCAAAGGCGCCCCACCAGGTTTGTGCATCCAGCATGGTAAGGCAGTTGATGTCAGCCCCGTCGGTACCCCCGGTATCCGGCACCGAATCATTTTTCCAGGTAACCCCGGCATCATCACTGAATACATAATGTGATCGTCCTCCATACACCACAATATGAACCGCATCGGAAGCTTTTACGCCGATCCATTCATTCCGGTTATAATTATTTTCAGGGATGATGGAATCCCATGTTTGCCCTCCGTCTGCCGTGCGGGCAATAAAACCCCGGTAAATTTTACCTGCAGGGATCCCCCCGACAACATATACGGTTTGTGAATTGATGGCATGGATACCCTGCATCAATCCGTTGTGGAAGAAATTCGAATCAAAAACGGTCCAGGTGCTTCCCCCATCTTTTGAATTGAATACATCTCCATTTTCACCGCTTATCCAGACATCCTGGTTCCCAACAAGGGAAATGGACACTAGGTTTGCTCCCGACAGGGTTTGCGGACCCGCCATACGGACCCAGGTTTTACCGCCATCATTGGTTTTCAGGATGCTGCTGTTCGAACCCACGGCCCATATTATATTGGTATCGACCGCCCATACATCAAATAAATTAATTCCCTGCAATGCAGCCGATCCTTCTCCCTGTCTTTGCCAGGTATCGCCACCATCGGGGGTGAACAGAATCATTCCGTAATGGGTGCTGTCTTCATTTCCGACCACCCAGGCATATTTCTTTTTAAGCGGTGCCGGTTCCGGTTCATTATTTTTTTTCTTACATCCGTATGGGATTACAAAAAGGCTTGCCATCGCCAATAAAGAAATGAAAGTCAGATTTTTTTTTGTTTTCATGATCAATAAATTTTCCTGATGAATATTTCCTCGCTTGTTTTCAATGTTTGAATATTTTCGAACGGCAGTGTTTTCACAATTGGTCATATGGTAATGGTTGAATTCCATCAATATCTGTGAAACCATATTCCCGGGCAAGATTGGCTGCCACCAATATTTGACCTGTTTTTTTTATGATATTTTTATCAGAAGCCAATGCTGCAATCGCTCTTCCAACAAATTGAGAAGATTCCTTTTCGGGATTTGGCGTTTTTTTATTATCATCTATATACCCGGGATACAGGGAAACACAAGCAATTCCATGTTTCTTCAATTCTTCTGACATATCCATTGTCATTTTATCAACCGCTGCTTTTGCAACGCCATAAATTACATTTCCATAATATTTACGACCAGCATAGAATGAGATGTTCACGATCAATCCATGCTTATGTTTCAGCATGAGATTGGTCGCATAAATGCTTGATATATAATTTGAACGCACCCCCACATTATTCATTTCTTCCCATAAACCCAAAGGTTGTTCCCAAAAAGGCGCTTTCCATTTGAATCCAGAATAAGCCTTTCTATTTCTTACTCTGTTATATCCACCCCATGCGTTGTTGACAAGTATATCCAACTTGCCTTCATTCTTCTCAATTAGTTTAAAAACTGCGTTAACCTCATCATCGTTTTCGTGATTACAAACCACTGCTATCCCTTTTCCGCCTATTTTTGTTATTCCCTGAACATCTGTTTCGGTAATGCTTCTTCCGGTCACATAAACGGTAGCACCCGCTTCTCCAAGTGCCAGCGCAATGCCTTTCCCTACATTGCGTGTTCCGCCTGTTACAAACGCAATTTTATCTTTCAGTGGTTTCATTGATCTTTTCTTTTTAATTTTCCATCGTTTGACCTCCAACGGTTGCGACTGCCCTTGCTTTGCTGGCATCACCTTCCCCCCGCTGTTTGGATTTACCTCCGTTCAGCCGGCAGCCGCTTGGCGGGTTTTTTTGTTTTTTGCTTTTTGTATAATTGTTCCATCATCTTCGAAATTAACAGCTCCTGTTTAAAGGGTTTGCTGATAAAATCGTTACAACCGCACGCTATGGCTTTATTTTTATCTGCCTCTGTTGAATAAGCTGTTTGGGCAATTATTGGCAAATCAGGCCTGATTTGTTTAATTTGTTTTGTAGCTTCATATCCATCCATCACAGGCATTTTCAAATCCATCAACACCAACTCGATCTGGAGGTTTGATTGACAAATTTCAACCGCATCCAGGCCATTAATTGCGTGAATTATCGTGAAATTGGCGCCCGATAAAAGCTCTTCCATGTAATTAAAATTAAACGCTTCGTCTTCGGCTATCAATACGGTTATTGGCTTAGTATTATCAATCCCTTTTTCTCTGGCGATCGGATGATCAGAATTCACAACATGCTTTTCTTTTTTATAAGGAACGGTAAAGTAAAAAGTTGAACCTTTTCCTGTTTCTGAAATCAGCCACATTTTACCTCCAAGCATTTCAACATAAGCTTTTGAGATGGATAATCCCAGCCCTGATCCGCCAAATTGGCGGGATGTGGTAGTTTCGACCTGTCGGAATCGTTTAAATATTTCTTCGTGCATTTCGGAAGGGATCCCGATGCCGGTATCTTCAACATAAAATTCGAGTTCGTTGTTTTTTACCCGATAACCGAAATTAACGCACCCCTGTTTGGTGAATTTCAGCGCATTGCCTATAAGGTTGATCAATACCTGGGTGAGTCTTGTTTCATCGGTTACAATACAAACCTCCTGATCGGGCAGGAGGGGCGCAAGGTTAAGACAAACATTCTGTTTCTTTGCCTTTAGCAGGAATTGGTCGTGCAAAAGCTGCATGGCCGTATTCAGGTTCGTTTCTTTGTACGTGGGTTTTTCCTGACCTGCTTCAATGGATGCAATGTTTATAATATCGGTGATAATGAAAAGCAATTGGTCGCTGCTTTGATTAATGATATCGGTGAAATGTTTGCGTTTTTCCGGAAGTAATTCGGGGTCGTTCAGTAAGCCCGAAAAACCAACGATGGCATTCAAGGGTGTTCGTATCTCATGGGAAATGTTATGCAGAAATGCAGTTTTGAGGCGGTCGCTTTCTTCAGCTTTTTCTTTGGCAAGGACAAGCTCATCAATTATTCTTTTCTTTTCGGTAATATCTGATTTTACTGCCAGAAAGTGTGTTATTTTTCCATCTGGTGTTTTTATGGCTGTTATGGATGCTTCTTCCCAATAAAGCGACCCGTCTTTGCGTTTATTTTGAAATTCACCTTTCCATTCGGAACCCGAAATAATCGTATTCCATAAATTCTCATATTCTGTTTGAGCGGTATATCCTGATTTTAAAAACCGTGAATTTTTTCCCACTACTTCCTGCAAAGAATAACCTGTTATTTCGGTAAATTTTGGGTTGACGTATTCGATATTCCCTTTAAGGTCCGTTATGACGATGAGTGCGGGGCTTTGTTCAACGGCACGCGAAAGTTTCCGCAATTTATCCAATATTGATTTCCGCTCAGAGATATCCCTTGTGATACCTAAAATCCCGATGGGAAGGTTATTTTTATCCGTGATCAGCGATGCTTTTACTTCAGTCCAAACAGTGGTATTGTCTTTTCGGATCATTTCCAGCTCCAATGATTTCTGCAGAACTGGATTTTGCAAACTGTTTAAGTTTTTTGGAAGAATCCCGGATATAACTTTAACTGCCTCCTGGTATGAAGCCGGTGTTAACACCTCGTGTAATTTCTGTGTTATGGCTTCTCCGGGTTCGAACCCCCTCAATGCTTTTACCGCCGGGCTGATGTAAGTATAGTTTAAATCCATGCCGAGAACAAAAATTACATCGCCGGAATTATCGGCCAGAAGGCGGTAATTCGACTCACTTTCAACAAGGGCCTCTTGCTTTCTTTTTAATTCGCAATGCTGAAATGAATTTACGATGACCGAAGGAAGTCTGAATAAATATTTCTCACCCTTGGTAAGATAATCATTTGCCCCGAGTTTCAGTGCCTGTACGGCTAATTCTTCATTTCCCTGACCGGTTACCAGAATGATGGGAATATTTAATTTTTTGTTCTGTCGTATGGTTTTAATCAGTTCCAGGGCGTCCATTCCCGGTAAACGATAATCCATCAGGATTACCTTATATTTAAAAGAATCTGCTGATTTTAATTCAAATTTTGATAATGCTTCTTCCGCTGTTGCAACGGCATCAATATGAATATAAGGGGCATATTGTGCAAGATGACGGGCTGTAAAATCAATATCGACCGCGTGGTGCTCTATGTACAGGACATGAATGACCTCTGATTTATATAAATTATTCTCCTTAAAATTAATAATGGCCGAATTGATTACCTCGGGGAGATGCAAAATATACCCTGACCGCTTTACAATATAGTCGTCAGCACCGGTTTTAAGCGCTGTAACGGCTGCATCTTCATCTCCAGAACCAGTAAGCATTATAACCGGGAAGTTTAATTCCCGCTGCCTGATTTCCATGAGAAATTCAAGACCATTGCCATCGGGCAGGTTCACATCCAGAAGAACGATATCGAAGAAAAGATTCGCATTAAGAAACTTCCCCGCTTGCTCCAGGGTTGAAGCATGTTCAATCGTACAGTCCGGAACAGACCCCATCAGCCCTCTTTTAGCCAGATCGGCATCAGAAGGATTGTCTTCAACAAGTAAGATTTTCATAAACCTTTTCGTTAAAATGAATTATAATTCAGCCTAAAGGGGTTTGTTAATTACCCTCCAATACAAGTCGATATGATTTGCCATTTCGAGAAATTTTTCAAAATCGACCGGTTTAACAATATAAGAATTGGCACCTGATTGATATGCCGCCTGTAAGTCGGATGATTCTGAAGAAGTAGTCAGGATTACAACCGGGATGGTTTTAAAATCGGGATGGGATTTAATTTTTTGAAGTACTTCCAGCCCATTTATTTTTGGCATATTCAGGTCAAGTAAAATAACAACAGGCCTTGGTTCTCCCTGTTCCCATCGATCCAGATATTGCAAAGCTTCTTCACCATCTCTTGCCACCTGTATGGGGTTGGAAAGCTTTTTTGCAGCAAATGCCCGCAGGGTAAGGTCAAGGTCGATGGGATTATCCTCCACAATTAAGATCGGATTGTTTGTGTTTTCTGTAAGCATATTATTGGTTTTTAGGAATTTCAAGATAAAAAGTTGAACCCATCCCCGGGGTGCTATCCGCCCATGCCCTTCCGTTCATCCTTTGCATCGCTTTGCTAACCATTGCCAGGCCTATGCCGGTACCGGGAAAGTCTTCGACCCTTTGCAGACGCTGGAAAATTTCAAAAATCTTTTGATGATATTGCATGTCGAAACCAATACCATTGTCATGGATACTTATCATCCACGACAAATCCTTTTCTTCAACTTTAATTTGAATCAAAGGATCAACCTTGCCCCTGGTAAATTTAATTGCATTTTCCAGGAGATTGCGAAGCGCAATGGTAAGTCCCTTGGAATCAGCAATGAGTTCAATATCTGCTATATTCATATTCATTTTAAAGTTACCGGCTTCCAGATCGGCTTTATAAATGGATAAAACAGATTTGATCAAATCATTGATTTTTATAGACTCTGTGCTTAACTGACTGCGTTCCAAGCGTGAATAATCCAAAAGGTCGTCAATAAGCTGGTTCATTTGAAGCGTGGAGCTTCGTATTGTTTCAATAAAGGTCTGAGCTTCTTCATTCAGGCCGGGTTTATATAAATCCAATAATAATTTGCTGTAGCCATCAATGCCTCGCAGGGGAGCTTTAAGGTCGTGTGATACGGAATAGGTAAAGGTTTCCAGCTCCTTGTTGGATGCTTCGAGCTGGGCGGTGCGAAACTTAACTTTCATTTCAAGTTCGGCATTTAGTTTTATAATTTCCTCTTCTGCCATCTTTTTCATGGTGATGTCTTCGATCATCGCCAAAGCATAGTAGGACTTATCTTTTTCGCTGTAAATTTTCGTAAGTGCCCTTGCTCCCCAGATTACTTCCCCATTCTTCTTTTGGTATCGCTTTTCGGTATTGTGTTTCTGAATTAATCCTTCGCGCAGGTTTTTAACTGCTTCCACATCCTTATCCCGATCATCGGGGTAGGTAATATCCATAAAGGTAAACTGAAGCAACTCTTCTTCCGTGAAACCAAGCATGTCGCAAAGCGCCTTATTGACGCTGAAGAGTTTTCCGGTAGTCAGGCTGGCCATTGCCATTCCCAGCGGCCCTTCTTCAAAAATTTTACGGAAGCGTTCCTCGCTTTCCTGAAGTTCAATTTCGGCATGTTTGCGTTCGGTGATCACATCAAAGACCGCCACAAAAAATTCTTTTTTGGGGCTGTAGACCGAAACGGAGTACCAGTCATTGAGAGATTCAACATTCATTTCAAAGGTTTCTGGTTTTCCCGTCAAAGCAACCCTGCTATAAATTTCAAATAGATTATTATCAGATTCGCGTATTCCCGGAATAATATCAGACACTTTTCTGCCCGTAACATTTTTCAAACCTGTCAATGTTTCGAAAGCTTTGTTCACATCCAGGTAAATAAAATCTGCCGGATGGCCATTTTCATATAACATCTGGCAATAGGCATATCCATTGAGCATATTCTCGAAGAGCGAACGATAGCGATTCTCGCTTTCCTGAAGTTCAAGTTCCGCCTGTTTGCGATCGGTGATGTCGCGACTGACGGTGGCCCAGCCGATGGCTGTGCCGCTGGTGTCGTGGACACTGAAAAGGTAGTATAACATCCAGATTGCCTTACCGGTCTGGAAGTGTTGTAAGCGGATCTCTATATCGCCGTGCCCGTCGCGCAAGGCGCGCGGGAAGAACTCCTCCGTGATAAACTGCCGGTCCTCCGGGAAGAAGTAGTCCTGCACCTTCACCCGGCAGGCGGATTCCATATCTGGCAGTCCGACTAAGCGCACACCCGATGGGTTGACATAGGTCGGCTTAAAGTCGAGGTCGCACATGCCGATAAATTCGCTGCTGCTTTCAGCAAGCATGACAAACTTCTGTTTCTCTTCCTCCGTCCGTCTTCGTTCTGTGATGTCGATGATGATTGTAATAAAATAAAGCGGTTTACCAATCTCGTCATGTCGGATTGAAACGCTGACATCAGCCCAGACATGTGTTCCGTTTTTACAGATATATCTTTTTTCGAACCTGGCCGAATCTTTTTTCCCTTTAAGCAGAGGCTCCAGGATTTTTTGAATGATGGGGATTTCATCTTCCGGCGTTATTTCCTGCCATTTTTTGTTTTGCAATTCCTCCCGGGTGTAACCCAGCATTTTACAAAAGGCCTCATTAACATTGATTTCACCTGTTGGCAATGTAATTGATTTCCCGACATTCGCAGATTCAAATACAGATTTGAATTTTTCTTCGCTCTCCTTAATGGTCCTGTTCAGCTCAGTTTGTTCCAGCTTCTGAAAGGTCATTTCACTGATAAGCTGGGTCATGTTCAGCAAAAAATCCATTACTGTTTTGACCTTTTCCTTTGAAACAACAGGTACCTTTTCGAGGGCTTCCAGGTAAACATTTTCGTTAAATCCATACTTTTCGGCTTGCTGTATAAAAAATTTCCGGTCGGGTTCTTCAAAAAAGAATTGACCGGAGAACAGGTTGGCAATATGTTCCCCATTGATTACCACGGGTACGGCCACATCCACCAATCCGTTCAAACATCTGTAGAAATGATATTCCTCCCCCTCGGCTAATTTTCCTGCTAATTCCGTATCGCTGATGGTACACCTTTTTGAAGTTTCGGGGTTAATACGGTGAAATTCGGTGCAAATTTGTCTCCACCCCGATTTGGATAAAACATTTCCATCAAGGTCTAAAATAGCCGTCACAAAGCCTGTTGATTTGTTGAACCCTTCGAGCAAGATATCCACTTTCCCGAAATCGATTAAATCCAGAATGTTAATTTTCATGATTTAATGCTTTGAGTATTCTTGTAAAATTAATCATTAATGCCATTAAAGCGTAAAGAATTCAGAATAAAGATTTTCCTGCAGTTAAGCCTGTCTGAGGGGAGGCCGGGAAGTGGGATAAGCAGGGGGTTTTCGTTTTTTTATCTTTTCAATCAACCGATAAACTGTCAACGGAGATTATTTTTAGCTTGCAGATTTGGCAACTGCCGGCAATGTAATACTACCTGCATGGCAGGATGATGGTTCGTTACCGTGCATTTTTTAGTTTTTCGATTTTTAAATGCCGGTCATAGGAATAAAGGGAGCTTGTTTCTTCAATATGCTCAAAGATCAACAAGGCCTTCTTTTTCAATTGTTTCATGCGGTCGCTGTCTTTTCCCGGGCCGGGCGGTTCTTCAGACAGTAAAAAGAGGATTTCGGCAATCGCGTTCAGGTTGTCATGGTTCAGCTCCCTGTTTCCGGTTAAAGTTTGAATAAATCCTTCCGGCGGAATGGAGATCAATTCGTCAACATTTAAATTCAGCCCGGTTTTTAACACCGGATCGGCCATCCCAAAGCCCGCGCTCAGTTGTCCCCGGGATTTAAGTCCCAATAAATCATTGAGTATTTTTCCAAGAACATACCCAAGCTGGTCGATCTGCCTTTTGATATAATCTTCCTGTTCCATTTGTTTTTTTATGTGCCACGATTTCTTCCCCTGGCCGTATGCCGTTTGTTTCCCTTGAACAAACCGGGGACCAGGAATCCATAAAAACATAAACCAGGTTCACCGAAACGATTCCGCGTTCCAGGTTCAGTGAATGATTGAAATTTTTGACACCCGGCTTCCACCCTTAAAATCAGCTTTTAAAAGATAAACCCCATTGGGTAAATTGCTCAGATCAATTTTATCGGTGATGCCTCCATCGATTTCTGTTTGTTTTACGCCGGTTAAATCAAAAACTTCTATGGATTCCGGCTGAAGGTCATTCCCGAGGAACAGAATTCCATTGCCCGGGTTGGGATAAGGATTGAAAGAAGGGAAGCAGGGGTCTGTGGTTAAAAATGGCGGATCTGTATTTCCCCGGTAAAGAAAAATAATCCAATCGGCATTGTTTGGGTCAAATTCACCTTCCGTTCTTGAATACCCATATAATCCAACCCGAAACTGTTCATTTGCAAAAATGTTTGTCAATTCAAGTGAATCGATGGCGTGCCATGCCATTTGCGCCCTTTGCCTATACGCCTGCCAGGAACAATAATTTCCTGCGATGGTTGTATTGTAATATTCGGCATCCGCCGGAAGGGGAACGGTGTTGGACACATAAGGAAAATTTGCAGCCGGCGTGAAAGATGACGGGTATTCTATGCCTCCGGTTCCCATCCAATGAATCGAAGCTCTGAATAACAACGAATTATCAAATTTGTAATGAAAATAAACATGTGCATTGTCCCACCAGGAATCGAAATACATGGAAAAGGGCAAACTGTCGGCTTCACAATAATTATTGCATTTTGAATAGTAAGAAATATTGACCTTTTCAAATTGATAGGTCAAAAAATCGACCACGAAAATTGCCAGATTCATTGAATCATTTTTTATAATGGTATCTGTTTTGGGGATTCCCGTGTTGGCCCCCTGGCAATATAAGGCCTGGGAAGAGAAAAACAGTCCAAGAAGGAAAATCTTAAATGTTTTCATCATGATTTGTTTTTAGGTTGTTTTCTTATCTTCTATCTTCCGCCTGCCCGCTTACCCCGGGACTGGTTTTAACGTTTTGCGGCCGGCTTTCTTTTCTGTCCGGTTGTGTCAAACGATGCCATAATTTTATTTTGTTTTATTACCGTCATTTTGGTCAGCGTCAACAGGTTCCCATAATTCTATTTTGTTGCCTTCCGTGTCCATAATATGTACAAATTTTCCGAAGTCGTAAGTCGCAATGCTGTCAAGTATGGTTATACCGTTTTCCCTGAGTTTGTTCACAAGTCCTTCGATATTCTGAACCTGGTAATTAATCATAAAATCTTTTTTGGATGGGGAAAAATACTCATCTCCTTTTTTGAAAGGTTTCCATTGAAGAGAATTGATCTCCTCCGGTCTGTTCAGGTTTCTGGATTCAAAACTCGAAGAACCCCAATCATTTATTTCAATCCCTAAATTTTTCGCGTACCATGCTTTCGTTTCCTTCAGATTGTCTGAATAAAAGAAAATGCCACCAATTCCAGTTACCTTAGGCGTTATGACTTTGGTTGAAGCGGTGTTTGTTGTATCGTTTTTTTGCTTGTCCATTTTATTTGTCATTTTATTTGTTGCATTGCAACTTGTAAAAATTGTCACCAATGAAATTGTTATCAGGAGTCTGTTCATTTTGCCTTTCAGTTTTTTACGGTTATATCGTCTTTTTAGCTGCCGCAACGTTCGTTAGTGGGAGTTAAATTTCTATTGCAATATTAACTTTTCCTCCAAGACCCTTTTCAACAATGTCATATAGCGTTTTTAAGTTCATATTACTTCCATTATTTTCAACTCTTGATATATAACTCCTTTTCTTTGAAATTACCTTTCCCAGTTCTTCCTGGGTCATCTTCTTAGATTCCCTTGCCTGGCGGATTAATAATCCAATTTTGAAAGTTTCAATATCGCGATCAAGTTCATCCCTACGGGGAGAGCCTTTTTTTCCATAGACATCATCTTTAATCTGTGTCCATGGTTTCAAATTTGATTGTTCCTTTTTCATAATTTTCTCTTTCTCTTTTCTTCGAAATATTCTTCCTTTAGTCTTAAGGCGATTGATATTCCAGTTTTTGGTGTTTTTTGTGTTTTCTTTTGAAACCCATTGAACAGGATTATTAATCGTCCTTCATCAAAAAAGCAAAACACCCTCCAGATATCTGAGCCTAATGAGAATTTGGTTTCATATAATCCTTCGGTTCCTTTTATGTGTTTATTCCGGCCAACCTGACCCCTCATTCCGGCCAACCTGACCCCCTCTTCTGAGGGGGATTTTCTGAGGACAAAATGTTAAAGAACGGTCAATGGCTATTGGTGCCTGTAAAATTATTCTTTTTTGTTTTTCTTTCGCAGCGATTCTCCTTTTAAATCGATGCGATGAGATCCATGATATAAACGATCCAGGATAGCATCAGCGATAGTCCCTTCTCCAATAAGATCATACCACTTGTCAACCGGGAACTGGGAACCAATAATAGCAGATCTTTTATCGTAGCGGTCTTCAATGATTTCCAGTAAGATCATTCGAGTGTGAGGATCGAGGGATTGTAAGCCAAAATCATCAAGGATAAGTAAATCTGCTTTTTCAATACGGGTAAGTTCTTTCGGGTATGATCCGTCGGCCTTTGCCACTTTCAGGGAAGAAAAGAGCTTCTGGCAGTTAAAGTACAGTACTTTATATCCCTTCAGACAAGCCTGATGACCCAGGGCAGAGATCAGGTAACTTTTGCCCACCCCGGTGGGACCAGTGATTAGGATGTTTTCCCGACGGTCAATAAAACTGCAATCGGTAAATCGAAGAAATTGATTTTTGTCCAGGTTGCGATTCTGGATAAAATCGATTTCTTCCAAACTGGCATGATACCGGAAGCGGGCCTGTCGCAAGGACCGACTAATGCGGCGGTTCTCCCGGTCTTCCCATTCTGCCTGGACAAGCATGTTGATATACTCATCATGGGTAAGCTGCTGGTATCCACGGGTCTCGATTAATGACTCAAAGGCCCGTTGCATCCCATAGAGCTTTAGCTGGTTCATTCTGGATAAACTGATTTCGTTCATGATACGGTGTATTTAAGTGATTATTTATGATTTATTTGTAATCCTGTGCTCCCCTGATATTTTCATGGAAAGGCAGTGGAAGTTGAGTCGGTTGCTCCAACTCCGGCTCCACCTGATCCAGGTGATTTTTGATCGTATTACTGATGAACGTATAGGTGTAAACATTGAACATGATACCCCTCTGGCAGGCTGCAATAAGCCGTTCTTTCCCGGCTTTTCTGCCAAAAGAAAGGATGCCCTCACAACTTCTAAATGCTTGCTCGATGTACATGGGTTTATTTAAAATGACCTGGATATACTGTTTGACTTCCGGTGCAACCTGTTCCCCCCTTTGGAGAAGGTTCTCGGGGGAAAGACCCAGAACGTATTTATGGTTCTCGGGCATATGATCGGGGTTGGTAGTGTAGCGGTTAGATGTGCGGTCGCGCAAATGAAAGGCGATCTGTTCACCGTCAAGGTAGATACTGACATGTTTTGCTGTGTAGATGACTTTGCAACGTTTCCTGCAAAAACGATATGGGACGCTGTAGTAATGCTTATCCCTTTTCAGGTACACATGATAATTTGTCCCAACCGTTAACTTCAGGTGGTATTTGATCTCAAACCGGTCTTTAGGAAGTGGACGCAACAGATGCTGCTCTTCACGTTCAAACAAGCTCCTTCGGCTATCATCCCTGTCCTGCATTTGCATGCTATTATGCTTTTCCAGCAGGGGTAATCGGGCTTGATTTAAGCTGGCGATATCATGAAAAACCTCATTGCGTAATGGAGCATATACACGACTGTAGATAATGTTCACCATCCTTTCAACCCAGGCCTTATCCTGTGGCTTACGACTGCGTGTGGGAACAATGGCAAGCCCATAATGATTGGCCAGGTCTTCGAGGTCTCTGGCGATCCCGGGTTCATAGCGACTGGCCCTGGCGACACCACTCTTGAGATTATCAGGAACGCAGGCAAGTGGAACACCGCCAAAATAGTGTAATGTGTTTTCGAGGCTGTAAAGAAAATCTTCTTTTTTCTGACTCGGACAAAACTCGATATAGGTTAATCCGCTAAAACCCAACGTGGAAACCAGCATCTCAACTTCTATCAGCTCGCCCGTATGCCGGTCAACAATGTGGAACTTTTTGCCGGCAAAATCGACGTATACTTTATCCCCCGGTTTTTGCTCAATATGCAGGCTTGTTTTGCTCGCTACGCTCCACTGCTGATAATGATAACAGAACTGAGAATAGCTATATCCAGCAGGGTATTTAGTCTTATACTCCTGCCAAAGAACCATGCGATTGACCCCCACACGGCGAAGCTCTTCTGAAAAATGAGGAAACAGCTCTTTTAACGCATTATACCGTGCGATCTCTTCGTTACCCTGGTCATCGGCAAACAACGCTTCTAAAACCGGTTCCTCGAGCTGTATAAGGTCATGCAGAACATATCCTTTGCTTGTAATCTGATCCAAATACTCGTTGATCGTAGTTTTAGATACACCGGTTTGTTTGGCAATCGTCTTTTTGCCTGTTCCCAGGCTTCGTAACAGTAAAATCTGCTTCAGTGAGCTCATAGTAATCCTTGTTCCAGCCATTGAGTTTATCGTTTAGATTTGTTGTAAAACGCAAATCTAACCGATACCCAAAACATGTCCTCAGGGGGTCAGTATGCCGGAATGTCAGCCAGGATCTATTAAACCAAGGGGTCAGTATGCCGGAATGACACAACTATAAATCACACTGATAAAACCAGAAAAATCCATAAATTGCAGCCTGATATTCAATGCCTTATTGAAATAAAGAAGAATAACAGCACTTCTCAGAACCAGAGGGGGTCAGTATCACCGGAATGGGGGGTCAGCTTGCTCCGGAATGGGGGGTCAGGATCGACCGGAATATACATTTTATGTGTTCAAGGTACCTGATAGGGATAACCTGTTGGTATGCTATTATTTCGAGTATCTTGAATATTTTGTTTTGAACCTTAATGGGTTGTTTTACTAGAAATTCCTCGAAGTAGTGTTTATATGCAACGATAGTTCGAATCTTTTCCAAATCAATGAGTTTTGGACAAATGTAACTATAAAGTTACTTACATGCAAATTGACACGAAGTAAGTTTTCAAATTTTATACCCACTAACGGTTGCGCTATGATTAGTTGCCGATTGCGGAGAACTTTCCTGTCAAATTACAGCTACTTTTGCTACGGGCTAAAACGCTCGAATACGCACTAGCCCGGCAATTCACTATACCGCGTGTTACCAACTGGCCGTTTTTCAATCCGACAACCAATTTAATGCTTCTTCGGTAAGCTTTTCATACCAAATTTTCTCATTATCACATTCATTAGCTATCTCATTTGAGCGTTCAAAAAAACGTCTTACATGTCTTGGCTCTGGAATATATGATGCTTTGTAAGAATCGTCAACCATTTTTTGGAAAATATTTAAAGGCAAAGGAACTATTGTTGAAGTTCCGCCATAGTAACTAATATTCATCTTATGCAGAGCATAAAAATGAGCAATACATGCATCATTAATGTTTGGGGCGACAAATAGGCAATATGCTGGTTTTTTATAAATGAATTATAGGTGGCAACTACAATAACTGCAGCAATTAAAAAGCAGCTGATCCGATAATATTTGCTTGTTTGATAGGTCTTGTTCATAATCATTTATTACGCATTGGCTTCCTCCGGGACAGGCTCACCAGGCATTCCTGTTACTCCTATTGTTAAAATTGTATCCATAAGAACATTATTAAATGTCTTCAATTATTCCCATGCGGAGGAAGTTGAATGGTGGTTTCCGGACCGCGAATAACGGCTGCAATATGCATGGCAGTATGGCTGATAATGGCCCCCAGTGGATTTCCACTAACAATAAAAGCAAGGGTGATCAGTGAATTCCCAAATAACACTAAAAGCATCTTCTTATTCCTGAATTCGGTATACCCCATATGGTAAACAAATGTAATCAGTAAACTCGCAACAAGGGCAAAAGAACCGATCATTATTTTACCCGCCCATGTTTCGATCCACCCAATTGAAGAAACAGTTTCCCAAATTATCAGCACGGGTATTACATTTAATAACAGCGCATCAATAATTCCATAAGCCAGACCCATCCAAACGATATCAAATAACAGATTCCATCCTTTCGATGTTCGTGAGTTGGGCTGTGAGAATACATTGCTGACAAGAAATGCTCCTGCAATAATACCGGCAATTAAGCCCCATAGCCAATGAGTAGTTAATAATTCTTTAAGATCAGTAAAATTAAAACAGAAAAAAGCAAAAAGAAATGCACTGGAAATAGTGATGTATGGGATCAGAAAAACACGCCGGGAAAGCTTTATTAAACCTGAAAATATCATGCTAACAGAAAAACTAATAAAAACAGCGGCAATAAGCCATATGATGGAATTTAAATATGTGCTCATAAATTTATCTCCTTCAATATTTTTAATTTATTACGAATAAAATTGTTTCAAACAATACGGCCAATTATCGTAAACACCACTCCATTGCCTTCACCGTTGTACCCAACATTCCCTGACTGAAAGTTGGTTTGTGGTGGGCCGTGTGATAACAATCAACCATGTCATAATATTTTACCAAATACACGATCAACCAGGATCACAAATGTCATCCATAATACGACCAGGATTGAGAGCAAATTAATTATAGTAAGCGTTGCATAATAATTTCTCTGAAAATCATTGGACTTACTATTAATCCTTTTAGCGTAAAACTTAGAAGCAATTGGAATCAGCGCCATAAAAATTAACACAACCATCCCCGGATAAAGACCAGTGATTGTAACACCAATAATGCTGAGCGCTGCTATCGTAAGGGTTAACACCATTGATATGGTGGTAACCGCGCTAAATGCTTTTGTTTTCATTCTGGTTTAACTTAATTTATTGCTTACTCTATCCGGATTTAAGCATCCTTGATTCGTTTTTATAAACATTCATTTGGGTCATTTGTCATTCACCGTTGGGAAAGATCTTTTAAATAATGCACCGTCCTTAATGCTTACCGCCAAAAAATGCTTCATAGCATAAAATGTGTCCGGCATTTCGGGATATACCAAGGGTATCTTCATTATTCAATCCGGGTTGTCCTTATCTCCTTTTACCTGCTGTATCACTTTTATTTCCCTGTCAAAAAACCCGCAAAACAGATGGGCCGAAAACATACAATTCAATATTTTATTATCAATGGAAGTCCCGGTCTGAAATCAATTTCTTTATTGTTGATTCCATGGTCAAAAATGAGTTCAATACGATTTTCATCTCCTTTTAAAATATTGATTCCACCCGTATTTAAGCAATTGACCAGACCGGATGTTTCAACTTCGGGATTTAAATAAACATGATATGATGTCAGTGTTTCAATCCCATTCTCATGGATATGATTTTTTTTAAAGTCCTCGGGTTTATGATCCATTCGCATCTCGTCCATAGAATGATAACATGGAAATTCCATTTTTGGACGAAGTACAAAAACAAGGGGTGCTGACAAATTTTTATTGTGATCTGCCATCAGCAAACCATCGTCCTTCATCCATCCGGCTTTATATTCTGTATAATCAAATAAGACCTTTTCTTTATCAAATGTTTCCATTTTCAGCGCCAAACCAAAAGGAGATGCGTGGTTTGATCTCCAATTTGAGCGCTCCATGTAATTGCAGCCAAATTTTTCAATATTTGCATATGCTTCCACGGGATCAGAAATGTATAGTAATTCGATATAAAAATTCAAAAAGAAAAGGTATTTCCCTGAGGTTCCCTGGCTGGAATGACTTCCGGAGATTATACCGGTAAAACCATTTTCTTTAAAGAACTCCATCTCCGGGGCATCTTTGTCAACCCAAAGCAGGATGTGGTCAAGCGCAAACAATTTTTCCATATCAGCTTATGAGAATCCTTGTAAAGTAAAACCTGATGTTTGCGGTAAAAAATCCTTTTTGTTTCATGTTGTTTGATTTTCATGTTTCCGTTGAATACACAACACCGTGTTTTTGTGTTTTTTGAGTTTTGGGTTTACCGTTTGGCCTGTAAAATCATGTGCCGAAATTACGTTCACTCAGCTGAAAACATTTGACATCATTGGGTTTACGGGCATGTTAACACCATTTTTTTCTTTTTTGTAATTGTGTAATTGATGCCTAAATTTATTGAAAAACCATAGCACCTTTGATTAGAATATGAACTTCCTCCAAAATGATCGAAACTTGATTCCTTATAAAGCGGTGTAAATTCTGTTTCGAGGATCCTTTTAAACTTACATCCCATGATTCATGAAAGCGAAGTTTTATTCCCACTTTAAAATATCCGCCCAATTGAAAATCGGTGTGATAATCGATAAAATCCTGATAAATATTCGTTGAATGATAAAACAAATATGATAATATCCAACCTGCCCCAATAATTCCCTGAACTTTTTTTCCTTGTACGATATCCATTCCAACAGGAATCTGAATGAAATCTATTGATTTTGAATCTGTTCCGGCTCTTTGAAAAACAATATTTAAGTTCTGGACGAAATAGGTCTCCGGGATGCTATATGAAAGGCACAAACCAACAAGACAATTATTAACACTTAGATCAGATGAATGAAACACTTTCCTTAAATTATAGATTTTACCATAATCTGTTTCAATCCCGACTCTGAAATTTTGCCCGGGAACAATATGAGCCAACAAAAAAAATATAAAACAAAAACTAATTGATTTCATCTTTAAAAATAATTGGTGCCGCTCCGCCGGTTTGTTTTTCATGGTTCTAACCTAATCCGCAATATGTGCGGAAATTACTTGGATTATCACCGCAATGCCTGGTTTCATTGCCTTGCAGGTAACGCCTTTCCGCTTTATGGCTTTTATTTCCTCATGTAAAAACCGCAAAACAATGGTTTGGTCTGGAAACAAATAAATTTAAGAAAGCCAATTCTAAATTCAATCCATACCGGGTACATGGTTAAAAAGTATTTTAATCACGGATGCAACGAATAGAATAAGCCCATTCTTTATTGATATTACCTGACTCGACCCTGCTGTCATTATCATACATATATCTGTACAGGAAACCATAACCATACGGGGTTGAACTCCACCAAAAACCGACACTTCCCATACCGGCAAATTTCGCAAAACTGCCACGGTATCCCCCGGGAAGTGCAGTAAATCCTGATTCATTGGTTGCACTGACATTCATGATACTCCAGTGTGCTGAGCCTGCTTCCTTCAATTTATCGCCAGCCACATTCTCCCCTCCAAGCCAGGTTGTTAAAATGGTCCATTCGGAATCAGCGGGAATATGCCAGCCCACAGGAGCAATGTTTTTCCCGGAACTGAGAACATACCCATTGTAAAGGGCGCCGTAGCTGTTTTTATTTGCAGACGCATTGTTGCCGTACCAGCAATAACCCTGCGTTTTCAAAGCTACCCAATCAGCGCTATCCGGCACATATGGTATTGCGGTACCATCGTTATACCTGGTAACTTTCAGGTTCTCCACCATCCAAACCTGAGTGCCGATGGTAACGGTATGATAAACGTTACCGTCTATATCCGCGACAGTGGTCGGGACAACAACAGGATTATCATGCTGTTTGCAACCAGCTGCAAACAATAATATTCCTGTAATGATCGAAATTGCGAAGATTGAAATACTTGTTTCTCGTTTCATAATGTTTCTGTGATTGTTTGTTAAAATTATTGAGCTGATTGATTTTTAATGAACCCTAACGCTTCTCCCCGCTGTATGACTTTTATTTCCTTATCCATAAATTTAAAAAATCACCATCTATAATCATCAATTTAACTCCATTTTCTGATATCGAACGGTGTAAACTTAAATCATCTGAAACAACATATGTTGATCCCTTTGCTAAAATAAATTTTTTTCCGTCTTTAAGTTCGGAAACAAATTCACCATCCAGACAATGCACCACATGTCCTTTCTGACACCAGTGATCAGCAACATAACCCTTTGAATATTCGATAATCCGAATTCTTAATCCCGGAAATTGAACCGTTTGCCAAAAAGCTTTTCCGGTTTCTCCGGGATATTCAATTTTTGGAATTGAGGTCCAATCTATCGTTTGAAATGGAATATTTTTTTCAGAATTCATTTAATCGCGTTTATCTGAGAAAATTAGGAATGTTTGCAATTTCTTAAAGTTGCATTTAACGTCTTACGGTGAGCAGCGAAAAAGTCGTTAACAGGGTTCTTCTCATAGGTCTCAGTTTTTTGCCGGCTTGCTTCAAAAATAGGGAGAATTTATGACTCCAGGTTCGCAGACCTGGATAATATATTTGGATGTTACATCTGGCCCATAATACTACAACTGCTTAGAAGTTGGATCAAAAGAATACAAATAATGCTATATGTTACAGTCGCTTTCATTTTTACCTATTCGACAACACCCCCCTGTATATCCCTTATTTCCTTACCCTTCCGCCGGACAGCTTACGCCAGGGCTGGTTTTTGCGGGCCGGATTTTGCCCTTCCGGGAATCTTTATTGCTTCTGTCCGGCCCTGATGGGTTTATTAAGGGTCCGGTTGATGGCAAAAGCTTTTATGGTCAGGCTCATGGAAACAAACCTGATCTGTATCCAGCCATACCGGCATCCTCCGTTCCTGAATAATTTAAATCCCAGATAAGTATCCCCATTGGGCGCGTAAATGCTGCAGGTAGGGAAGGAGCCCCGGGAATACAGGATACAGGATCGGCCAAACCGGGAGCTGTCGGAAATGACCGAGTCCAACGGGAAGGGCTTTGCAACCCGGTACTCGTAACAGGCGATCTCGCCGAAAGCAATGGAATCCTTCACGTCAAGCATGGCTACTCCGGCATAATAATTATAATTTGCCCCGGGATTGCTTGCGCTTACAAAATTATAATAAGTGTAAGCCCCGAGACTAATATCATTTACAAGATCCTGATCCAGGTCAAGGGAAACGGAGGCCGAGGAATCTGATGGGATCGGGATTGCGTCACCATACACCGAAATCCAACGTCTGACCGATGTAACCGTGGTATCGGGGATGAGGTCGGTATATGCGATTTCGTCGGGCAGGATCACCGGAACGTTGTCTTCGCTCTTTTTCTTACATCCCGACAGGAAAATCAGGAATGCCAAAACCATGATGGAAATACCCGGGATATGTTTCATTGTTCTTGTTTTTTATTTATACACACTCCTCTTTTCGAAAACGCCATTAACCGATAATACCCGCATTTTAATCCAATTAGGAATACAAAATTTTAACATTGCAGTTAACCTGATATTTATTATAAACCATTCCTAATTCTCTTTTTTGATATAAGAAACAAAAATATTCGGCAAGGATCGATATAATATTGTTTTCAATTATTTTTGAAGATTTTTTATTTGTCAATCGCTTTCAATACTCTTTCTTCCTGAATTAACACATCCCGCATTAACAAATTATGCGGGAACAGTTTATGTTTGGATTTCTTAAACCCCTCCAAAATATTAATTAAAGTGGACGCAGTAATCAAGGACAAATTCAGCTCATATTCAAGTCCACAATCCTTGACGAAGTCATCTGAGAAATCCGGTGCAATAAGAAGTGATTTTATTACTTTGTAATCATTGATTTTTGCAAGTTCAGTATATGCTTTAAGTTGTCTTGAAACGGAACTGAATTTGTTATACCCGCTTTCTTTAATGGTCTTGCATTCAATTAAAATCAAATCGTCATTGCCAAGGTTTATTAAGATGTCTATCTTATCCTTGGCTGTATTTAATTTTTTGCGCAATTTTTCATCAACATTGAATCCAAGACTGCAGAATATTTTTTTTGTTAGCTCTTCAAACTTGACTCCCAAATCTGCTTCTTTGATAATTAATCCATTTTCCTTAAGGTTGAAAAGGTTTCGAAATCCAATGTTCTCATAATTTTCAAGATAGAGGTTTTCTGCATCTTTATACGCATCTAAAATGTTTAGAATAAGATCACCCCTTGTTTTTATTTGTTTGGCTTGACAAAAAGCATCAAGGTCTTTTTCAGTAACAATTTCAAGTATATCGCGTGGTTTGATGTTATAATCAAGTAAGTAGCCGCTTTTTAATACTTGTTCTTCCTGAAGTTCAAACTCGTTTTTCAATTTTTGGTTGATCCCGGGTAAAACTTCACCCATTTCGACGAGCATTTTTTCATAGCCATCCACTGAAATGCCGATTTTTTCATCGCGCTCAATCTCTTCAAAATATTTTATAAGGTTTGCTATTTTTTCTTCAATTAAACTGCCTTTTAATGCTGGTGATATTTTTAAACTTTTATCACAAAAATCATGAATGAATTTTTTCTTTTCAGTAATTTTTGTTCCTTCTTTATGTAAGTCCATCATAAGCATACCCGAAAGTGAAATCCCCTTACTGATTATTTCTTTGATTTTTTGGTCTATTGAAAGGCGCCAATCTATTCCATGCTGTTTACATACTAAATTTATCTGGGGCTCTCGCAACAAACGAAGTATGCGTCTGAAAAATTTATCAGCAACTTCTTTCCCTCTAACTTTACGCAGAAGTCGTACAACCTCATCGGCAACATAGATTGTACTTGTCTTTTTCGAGTAAAAAACAACACCGATTGATTTCAATTCATTAATTACGGTTTCTATATCAAGTTTCTGGACAGGAATGATAAGGTAATTAATCAGTTTAACCTCTTCCTGTGATAAACCTAGTTCATTGGATAATGTGATTAAAATAGATTGTTCATCCATGGTAATTTTTCGCTCCAGGTTGTTTTCATCATCATTGCAATATGCAGTGTTTAGACATGAAAGATAAATTTTATAATCTCTTCGTCTCTGTTCACTCAAATCCGCCTTCTCATCTTCAATTGTTTTTTGAAACTCTTTAAGTTTTTTATTAAAAATGGATAGTTCCTTCTCATAAAGTCTCGCAAACCAATCATTTTTCATTATACAGTTTCCATCTCTGGATATTATATCCGTAAGTATATCAAATTGAGAGGATGTAATGATAAATTCCTCCTTTATATATTCAATAAATTCGTCTTCCACCAAAGAAAAAACTCTTGAAATGTTTATGTTATCCATATTCTTCAAATCTCTATTGGAATCCGTTAAAATTTTTTCAATGGCATGAGAATTTTTTGGCTTATCGATAATAATGCCATCAATGATCTTCAAGAATGAGTTTTTCTCAAAAGAATTTAGATTATCAATAATTCGTTCAAGTTTCATTGTTTTCTATTTTAAATATTTAAACCTTTACACTCAACTCATCCATTAAGGCCTGCCGGCCTCTTTTCTCCTCCCCTTCATGGTTGCCGGAGCGGAGCCGGACTGAAAAACTTATGCAAAACCGCTCTCCGCTACACGGAAAGAACCCTTCCGGATTGGTATCACAAATTTGAAATTAATATTCGGAATTAACAAAAACCTGGAAGTTAGTTATTTAGAAAAACAGGGGCGGTGTTTGCCCTGACAAATACCATGCCGCAAACTTAAACAAATGGATTACAAATAGATATGAAAAAAGCGATAATCTGAAGTGTCTAAAATTTAGACAGTGTTTTGTTGATAAGTTTTTCGAATTCAGCAGAAAACAGGCGGGAAACGGGACCGGAAAGAGGGTTTTTCCCTCCCCGTCCTTTTGTATCTTTGCACAAACCCAAAGCCTATGTTCGCCCTTCATTCTGTTTACCTGAAACCCATCCCCGAGGTTGACCTGTACCTGCCAGCCCACCGGGCTTTTCTGAAAACCCTGTATGATAAGGGAATCACCATCTGCTCCGGACCGCAGATCCCCCGCACGGGAGGCTTCATCCTGATGAAAGCGGCTTCAAAAGCAGAAGCCCTGGGTTTCATGCAGGACGACCCCTATGTGATCCACGGGCTGGCCCGGTATTCGGTGATCGAATTCGAAGTGAAAAGCTTTGCCGAAGGATTCCGGCCGTTCACCTGATTTACATCCCCAGGTGCTTCAGCGCTTGATAAACCAGGAATGCCGGCCATACGCAGGCTTTTAAAAATCCGAGCACGCCCATCCAGAAACCCGCTGCATGGGAAATGTAATAAATGGCCGCGCCTATCATGCCGAAAGCATATACGGCGCCCGATGATGCATTGTTGTGAACGTTTCTATTCATAATGGTCCTCCCTGAAATTTGTGGTTGTTAATCTGTTTATTGATGGGTTGACGGTATTTCTATTTTTTCCGGATCGCCGGGATCGTCCTTATAAAACCAATCGCTGTCGGTCATTTCGGCGGCCGTGATCTTTTCAAAAGGCACTTTCATGTATTTCCCCTGAGCCGAAACCGCTACCTCCCCGTTCGGAAGGAGAATTTCACCGCTGCCCTCAAAAAAGCGTTTCCCGTCGCGCACCACCCGGGCCACGATCCTCAGCTCCTCCCCCAGGGGGATGGGTTTCCTGAACTTGGTGGTCAACTCAAGCGTGACCCACCACAAGGGTTCCTTCTTTCCGTGGTCCACCGCCCGGCCTATGGTTTCATCGAGGATGGCGGCGGCCACCCCTCCGTGCATGCGCCCGGGGTAGCTCTGGTGCTGCTCCGTGGGCGTGACAAGGGCTACCAGCTCCCCGTTTTCCGTTTCGTAAAAAGAGGCTTTCAGACCAAAATCGTTTTCCAGCCCGCATACAAAACACATTTTAGAATTGTTCTGCTTTTTCCGTACCGTGTATTTCATCACAATCAGTTTTTCAGATACCGGGGTTGCCGCCTCGCTTTCGTTCCCTGTTCGAAGGCATAGGCCATTTCAATCAATACCGGTTCGCTCCAGGCTCTTCCGAAAAAGGAGATGCCCACCGGAAGTCCGTCGATCATCCCCATGGGGAGGCTGATGGAGGGGTAGCCCGAAATGGCTGCCCAGGAAGAGTTTCCGCCCAGGTAAAGGTCGCCGTTGACCAGGTCGGTTTTCCAGGCCGGGGTTCCGGTGGGCAGTATCAAAGCATCGAGGCGGTAGCGGTCCATGAGGAGGTCCACGCCTTCCTTCCTGCTTCCCCGGAGCATGGTTTTCAGCGCTTTCAGGTAAGCGGGCGAGGAAAGATTTCCTTTCTTACCGGCCTGCTCCAGCAGTTTCTGGTCGAAGTAAAAAAGTTCGGCCGAATCGGTTTTGTTGAAAGCGATCAGGTCCTGCAGACTCTTCAAAGGGGCATCTTTTCCCAGGGAGGCGAAATAGTTGTTGAGTCCGTCTTTAAACTCATACAGCATCACTTCGAGGGAAGCTCCCTCCACCGCGGGGTCAAGCACATCCTTCAGTTCAATCACTTCCGCTCCCTGGCTTTTCATCCATTCCACGTTTTTTTCCATGAGGGCATCGACCCGGTGATGAAAGCCCATGGCGCTTCGGAGCAAACCGATCCGCCTGCCTTTCAGCCCGTCTTTTTTCAAAAACGGGGTGTAATCGGTCAGGAAATGGCCTGCCGACAGCAGGGTTTTGGAGTCGGCCCTATCGATGCCGGTAAGGGTTCCCAGGCATATCGCTGCATCGGTCACCGTGCACGCCATGGGTCCGGGGGTGTCCTGGGTAAACGAAATGGGAATGATTCCCGAACGGCTGATCAGTCCTACGGTAGGCTTGATCCCCACCACGCCGTTGTTGTTGGAAGGGCAAACGATGGAGCCATTGGTTTCGGTGCCGATGGCTACCACGCAGAGACCCGCCGAAACGGCCGCCCCCGATCCGGAACTTGATCCGCAGGGGTTGCGGTCGAGGAAATAGGGATTTTTGGTTTGTCCTCCGGCCCCGCTCCAGCCGCTGGATGAAAAGGAGGAGCGGAAATTCGCCCATTCGCTCAGGTTTGATTTGCCGAGGATGACGGCGCCGGCTTCCCGTAGTTTTTCAGCAACCCGGCTGTCGGCCAGCGGAAAGGAGTTTTTCAGCGCAAGGGATCCGCCCGTGGTGGGCATTTTGTCGTGGGTGTCGATGTTGTCTTTGAGAATGACCGGGATCCCGAAAAGGGGACCCGGGGTTTTTCCGGCTGCGTGTTCCCGGTCAAGCCGGGCGGAGATCTCCAGGGCGTCGGGATTCAGGGTGATCACAGAATTGAGGCAGGGCCCGTGGCGGTCGATGGAATCTATTCTTTCGAGGAAGGCCTGCACCACCGTGACAACGCTGAAACGGCCTTCCGCATAGCCTTTTTGCAGGCGGGCAATGGTGATCTCCCCGAGCGCGGGCTTCTCAGCAACCTCCTTCGTTTTGTTATTCCCTGTTTGACAGGAAAGCATTCCCAGCAATGCAAAACAGAGTATCCCTGATTTTATTTTCATGATTTTTAGTTTAAATACCAGATGCTTCCGTTCAGCACGGCCGCAAAACTCACCCACAGCAAATAGGGAAGCTGAAGAAAAGCAGCCATTTTGCTGATGCGGAAAAAGGTCAGGATCATCAGCAGAATGCTGAACCAGACCAGTAGAATTTCGGCAAAGGCCCATCCCGGCAGTTTAAAATGAAAAAAGATAAAACTCCAGGCGAAGTTGAGCACAAGCTGGACACCGAAAACCGTAAGTGCCCTGGTTTTTACCGGGGCTGAAGGTGATTTCCAGATCAGGAACAGCGAAATGCCCATCAGGAGGTAAAGGAAGGTCCACACCGGTCCGAAAAGAAAGTCGGGGGGATTGAATCCGGGCTTGCTGAGGGTGGCATACCAGGTGGTGATATTGCCGGCGGTGGCTATGCCCGAAACGCTTCCAACGACCAATGGCAGGGCGATGCAGGCCATGAGGGTGAAAACCGGGGGAATTTTCAGGGAGCGGGCGCTTCGTTCCGCTTGTATGGATTGATTTTTTACGGGGTGTTCCTGTTCCATGGGGTCTGTTTTTAAAATACCCGGACCTTGATCTACCGGTAGTCAAATTTACAAAAATCCGGCATACCTGTTTTGCCAGCCCGATAAAAAATCATGGCGACCCCCGCCCATCCTGCTTCCGTCTCTGTCCGGGGTCGGGCTTGCCGGAGCCGGGATCCTTTTTATTTCCAAAAAATGATGTACCTTTCGGTGCTTCTGAAACATCCCGGGGTATTTTATGGATATCATTGAAATTAGCCATCTTACGAAAAACTATGGCCGATCGAGGGGGATCGCCGATCTGAACCTGAAGGTCGCCGAAGGGGATATTTTTGGCTTCATCGGTCCGAACGGGGCGGGGAAATCGACCGCCATCCGTATCCTGCTGAACCTGATCTTCCCTACTTCGGGAAGCGCTTCCATTTTCGGGCTTGATGCGGTGCGCGATTCGAAGAAGATACGCGGTCGCCTCGGCTATGTTCCTTCCGATGCGAACATGTATGACCGCATGACGGTGATGGAGTTCCTGAGGTTCGGGGCTGCTTTTTACGGAGCTGAAAATGAAACCGCGCGTATCCATTACCTTCTGGAGGTTTTCGATCTGGATCCGGGGAGGAAGATCCCGGAGCTTTCCATGGGGAATAAAAAGAAGGTCTCCATTGTTCAGGCCATGGTGCACAAGCCCGCATTGCTGATCCTCGACGAGCCTACTTCCGGGCTTGATCCCCTGATCCAATCGCGGTTTTTCGACCTGCTGCGGGAAGAGAACCGGAGCGGAACCACGGTCTTTTTTTCCTCTCATACCCTGAGCGAGGTTCAGGCTTTCTGCAAAACGGTGGGCATTGTGCGGGAGGGAAGCATGGTGAAGGTGGAAGAGATTGCTTCCCTGAGAAAAAAACAACTGAAAAAGGTCCGTATCCTTTTCCCGGAGGAACATCGTCTTGCTTCTCTTGAGATTGATGGAGCCGGGCCGGTGGAATCGGGTGAAGGAAGGAACCTGGTATTTTTCTATTCAGGCGACCTCAACCAGCTTATTTCAAAACTTTCGGGGTACCGGGTCGAAAATCTCAGCATCGAGGAGCCTCCGCTGGAGGAGATCTTTCTGCATTACTACCAATAAGTGAATGGTATGAACAAGGTCCTTTTCTATATGGAAATGCGCAGGAACGCCCGCGGTTTGCTGATCTGGTCGGCCGTGATCAGCGTGCTGATCTTCCTCACCATGTCGTTTTTCCGCAGTGTGCTGCAGTACCAGGAGCAGATTGCCGGAATGGTTCAGATGGTGCCGGCGGTTGCCATGAAAATGCGGGGTTTTTCGAATATCAACGATATTTTTACGGTGACCGGTTTTTATACCGCCAACAACCTGGTTTATATGATGCTGATGGGCAGTATTTTTTCCATTGTTCTTTCTTCGAATATCCTGCTGAAAGAGGAGTACGGAAAAACCGCCGAATACCTGATGTCGCGGCCCCTCACCCGGGGTGAGATTTTCACCACCAAGGCCTGTCTGGCTTTTCTGAATATTTTCATCCTGAATTTCCTGGCTTCCCTTACGGGGCTGATTGCCATCCTGATCTATAAAAAAGGCGCTTTCAGCATCCATCCTTTTCTGGTGATCTCTCTTTACACCCTGCTGCTCAACCTCCTTTTCGGAGCCCTGGGGCTTTTGATCTCGGTGATGATGAAGCGGGCGAAGCCGGTTACCGCGTTTGGGGTAGCCCTGGTTATGGTGCTGTATTTCGTTTACACCATTTCACGGATGACCGGCATTGACGGAACTTTTGGCTACCTCAGTCCTTTCAAATGGGTCAACGTGAATGTGCTTTCTCCCGGCTACGGCCTGGAGCCCGGCCGGCTTTTTTCCTTCCTCGGCATCACCGGACTGCTGATTCTTGCTTCCGGGTTTATTTACCGGCGGAAGGATATTCTGACCTGAGGCAAAACAATATCTTTATCCGGTTGTGCTCCGTTTCAAGGCAGCCTAATTTTGGCTTTGCAAGTTTTTCCAAAATTATTTGCCATGAAAATAATTGCATTATCCGCAACAGGTATTCTGAAGGCCTCCTTTAAATTCCTGGGAACCACCCTTTGTATCTCAGCGTCGGTATTCACGGCAGGGCATGCCCAGACGATCTCCGGCGGAAGCCTGGTAATTGGTTCAGGGGCCGTCATCAGTTCAAACAACGATCTGTTTATTCAGAGCGGGGCAAGCCTCGATGTTCAGGGAACCCTGATCCTGAAAAAGAACCTCTCGAACCAGAATGCAACGGCCAACAGCCTTGGAACCGGACTTATTGAAGTGTCAGGATCAACCACCCAGACCATCAGCGGCCTTAACATCATCGCCAATCTTACCATGAACAATCCTGAAGGTTTGACGGTCGGCGGGAACACCAGGTTAACGGGCGCCCTGGCCCTCACCAGTGGCCGCATTACCCTGGGAACCAATAATCTTACACTCGGGCCTGCCGCCACCGTTTCGGGAACCCCCTCCGCAGCGAACATGGTCGTAGCGACCGGTACCGGCGAATTGCGCAAAGAGTTTATTGCAACCGGCAGCTTTACCTACCCCGTGGGCGACAACACCTCCACGGCCGAGTATTCTCCCGTTACCCTGAATTTCAGTTCCGGAACCTTCGGAAGCGACGCCTATGCCGGGGTCAATCTGGTGAATGCCAAGTATCCGGATGCAAACATTACCACAAGCTACCTGAATCGTTACTGGAAAGTGACGCAAAGCGGGATAACAGGGTTTGCCTGCACCACCACCTTTACATATGCTGATGCCGACATCTCCGGCACGGAGGGTGATCTTTTCTGTGTTAAAGCAGATCCGGTACCTTATATTACCTACGGTGCGGTGAACGCAGGCTCAAATTTGCTGACGGCTACCGGGCTTGGTTCTTTCAGTACCTTCACCGGGGCAATGGGAAGCCATGAGCTTAGCCTGATTGCATTTCTGGAAGGGCCATATAATGCAGGAAGCATGAACACCACGCTGCGAGCCGGTGGCTTGTTGCCCTTAACCCAACCCTACAATACGACCCCCTGGAATTATACAGGTACTGAAACGGTTGCCTCCATCCCGGCCGGCGTGGTTGATTGGATTTTAATCGAACTCCGCCAGGCCGATCAGCCTGCAAATGCAACATCCGGAACCATCATTAAAAAACGGGCTGCATTTATTAAAAGTGATGGAACAATTGTGGATACTGACGGAACCAGCGCTGTAAGATTCTACAATTCCAACATCACCCAAAACCTCTACCCCGTCGTCAGGCACCGGAATCATCTGGCAATTATGGCAGCCAATACCGTATCCAAAACAGGAGGTGTATATACCTACGACTTTTCAACCGGAATCGGACAAGCGTATGGAGGAGGCAGTGGCTATAAACAGATACCGGGGACAACCCCTGCAGTATATGGTATGGTTGCCGGAGATATCGATCAGAATGGAAGTGTTTATGTTCCCGACTACACGATTTGGGCAAGCAACCAGGGAACAGCTGGAGTCTATTATAATGCCGACCTTGATTTTGATGGAAATGTCTATGTGCCCGATTATACTAAATGGGCAGCCAATCAGGGTACCAGTAATCCTATCCTGATGCCAAACAAACCCAAATTTGTTACTGCAGTTCCCTGATCGTAATTAAGTAAGTAATTAAAGACCTGGTCTATGAAAACAATAAAAATACTCCTTATCGTATTTGCTTTATTAATGACTGGAATGGGGATGGGGCAAACACTGACCTTCAGGGTTACCAATCCGGTGATTATGCATACCGGCGGCTCTCCCGGCTATGACATGTTCCAGTTCGACCTGGAAGTAAAATGTAATGTTGGTACCACCTATTTATGGGCAGGGCAAGCTCAATTTTCATTTAATAACACAACTTTTTTAACTGCATCTGCTAACTGGACTTATGTCAAAGGAACTTTACTCAATGGAAACAATTCCTTAGATAATCCAAGGTATTCAATGGGGAAAAGTATCGTTACTGTTGGTTCTTTAAAGGAATTTTATATTTCGTGGATGGGTGATGCGAGTGCATTCCCGAACGGCCTTGACAACGGAACAGGAGACTGGAATTTAGTCCCCACTTCATGGACGCAGCTTTGTCAGGTCCGGGGAAGAATAACGGACGCAACAGGCCTTGCCGGTATTGACATGACGGAAACGGTCTTTAATGGAAATCAGCAATATGTTAATGGGTATAGTTCAGCCGGCTTCTATACAATTCCAAATCTTTTTGATACCCGGGAATTTTCTACAGCCTATGTAAACAGAGTTTATTGCGGCACCAATGGATGGTCTCAGTGTGGTACATCCACGGCGGCTAGTCCGACGCAGGCATCCCCTGTTTGGACAAGCTCAGTGAATACTTCTGTCTGGGACACTTCGGCTGCTGCAGCCACCATCGACAATGCCAGTTCAAAGGCTGCTGCTTTGCGGATTCATTCCGGAGCCCGGTTGAAGATTTCTGCCGGAAAAGACCTTACCTGCACCGGGGCTACAGAGATCAACGAACCGCGCGGCCTGATAATAGAAGCCAGCGACTCGGGGATGGGACAGTTCATCGACAATGGAACGATCACTTACCCCGGAACCGGTTCAGCCCGGGCTGAATGTTATTTTACCCAAAGCAAATGGCATTACCTGTGTATTCCGGTGGCCAGCACCCGGGTGTCCCCTTTTGAAAACCTGTATGTGAAGTACTACCGGGAAACGACCCATGGCTGGAAATTTCTTCGCTCCATGGATTCATTACTGAATACCTCTATGCTGGGGTATGCCCTCTGGTCGAGTTCAAGCAATCCTCCCATGGGAAACGCTACCGTAAAATTAACCGGTAGCCTGAATACCGGCTCGCTCAGCATACCTATCACCAGAACACTGATCAGTGGAACCGACTATGACGGGTACAACCAGGTTGGTAATCCTTATGTAAGCGCCATCGATCTTAGTTCTGCCGGGGTGTCCTGGACCGAGGTGGATCAGAAAGCCTGGTTCTATAATTCAGGGAGCTATACCGTATATATTAAAGCAGGCGGCGGCACCCGTGCTTCCTCTTACGCCGCTCCACAACAGGGTTTCTTTGTACACCATACAGAAGCCAATACAACAGAGGGAAGTCTTGCTTTTAATAACACAGTGAGAACCATCAATCCGGAAGCTTTTATTAAGTCCACTGAAGAACTTGCCGATTATCTCCTGCTAACCGCGGAACGCCCGGGAACTGAGTATAAAGACCTGGCTGCCGTCTATTTCAGGGAAGATGCTACCTGTGGATATGACGATGTTTATGATGCCGGAAAAATGTGGGGCTCGCCGGAGGCCCCCCAGCTTTATTCAAACATTCCCGACCATAAGCTCACGGTGAATGCACTGAACTGGTCCGGCAATGCCCAGGTCGTGCCCCTGGCGTTTCAGTGCAGTGTGGGCGGCGATTTCAGAATCAGCGCCAGCGAACTGGGAAGTTTCCGGGAAGGAACGCTCATCAGCCTGGAAGACCTGAAGGAAGGAAAAACCCAGTCGTTGATGCAGAACCCGGTATATTCCTTCAGTTACCTGGCCGGAGAAAATGCGGATCGCTTCTTGCTTCATTTTTCCAATCCTTTTTTTGGGAATGATGAAAAAAAGAATGAGAACCTCCGGATATATTCGTACGGGGATGCTGTTTATGTGAAGCAGCTCATGCCGGGAAACAGCCATGGAACCATCACCCTCTATAACCCGTGCGGGATGAAAGTGTTCGAGGGAATGCTGGAGGACATCCCCCTGAATAGTTTCCATCCTGGCGTTGTTGAAGGCTGTTACGTGGCCAGGGTACGCACTCAATCCACGGTATTAAGCGAAAAAATATTCCTGAAACAAAACTAAGCAGGGAAATCTATGAAAAAGAAAATTAAATATGGCTTTGTATGTTGGCTCTTTATCCTGGTTCCCGTCTTCTCGTTACTGGCTGATCCTCCCGGACCTCCCAACCCCGGAGGAGATCCTTCGGGTGGTGAAAACCCTCCGGTAGGCGCACCAATCGACGAAGGAACCGGGTTTCTGATGGTACTTGGGGGGATGTATGGAGGCTGGAAATTATATCAGATGAAAAAAAGAAAAATTTGCTCGATTCGCATTGAATAATGCGCTATGTTCGTATTCAAAACGAACCCATGTAATGTCGCATCGGATTTTTCATACGTTTTTAATCATCTTTTCATTTTCGTGTTTTCATTTGCTGCTCCCGGCACAGGAAGAAGCCATGCATTTCTCCCACCTTACCCGTGAAAACGGATTGCCTTCCAACCGCGCCCGGTGTGTGATCCAGGATTTCCAGGGGTATATCTGGATCGGAACAGACAACGGGCTGGTACGCTTCGACGGGCGTAATATCACTGTTTTCGGACACGACCATAAGGATCCCCATTCATTAATAGATATCTGCATCAATGCCTTATATGAAACAAGGGATTCGATGCTGCTGATCGGTGTCATCGATGGCCTTTCTGTTTATAATCCCTTTACGGCCGAATTTGCAGGATATTCTTTTTACGACAAGGGGCCGTCCCGGTTTCCCGTAAAAAGCATCGTCTGTTTTTATGAAGAGCGGGATGGCAGTATCTGGATAGGAACCGAGAGCGGCCTGGTTCACATGCGACGACATCCGGTCGGGTTCAGCTATTTTTCACTCCGGACCAGCAATAAGAAAACAGACAGGGAATCCCATTTTGATTTTATTACCGGTATTATTCAGGATCCCCGGGATCAGGATAAATTGCTTCTTTCCACCCTGGGCGGGTTGCTGCAGTTTGACAAAAAATCCAACAGGATTTCGCATGATTATAAAAAAACCATTTCCAACAACGATGGTATTGTCGCTCTCTGCCTCGATGCCGGACGATATCTCTGGAGTTGCGGCTGGAACATTGGACTAAATTGTTTCGACCTTAAAACCGAAAGCTGGCAGGAATTTCCATATAATGCCCGCAAACCGATCAGTATCGTGGGTATTACGAAGAAAAACCGGAATGAGTTCTGGCTTGCAACCATCCATTACGGGCTGGGCATTTTTAACAAAAAAGATCACTCTTTTAAATTCCATCAAAAAATCGTCGGAGAAGAATTATTGCTCCCCGACCTGAGTTTGACAAAATACCTGAATGACAAAAAGGATCTCTGGATCCTCAGCGATGACGGGATCAACATCCTCGATATGCGTTTTCATTCGTTCCGGAATGTCGCCATTCCTTTTAAAAACAATTATATCAGCTCATTTTTCAGGGATACGAAAACCCGGCATCTATATGTGGGCTCCTATGATAGTCAGGGGATCTGTGACTGGAATGAAAAAAAACAGTCCTGGAGTATTATTCAAACTGCCGGCTCCCCGGGAAAAAACGGACTGAGCACGCTCACCTTTTTCAAAGATTCACATTCCGTGCTTTGGATCGGCACCACTTCGGGGCTTTGGTTTCTTGACA
>Ga0265593_1000247_pt1 | contig 33997 bp, 24 predicted proteins | sample saktaG_8_FD_190136 | JGI IMG/M metagenome (GOLD analysis project Ga0265593, IMG submission 190136) | Saline water microbial communities from Sakinaw Lake, British Columbia, Canada - sak_2011_5_24_36m | ecosystem: Environmental > Aquatic > Non-marine Saline and Alkaline > Saline ... | reverse complement strand
TTCCAAATGTCACTAAAAATATATTGATTCATAGTTGAGATAGTTAGGTTTTTAACCCTGAATTTTAGCAAATTCTTTCAATTTTGCTAAATCCGGAGTGTTACCTATGTATCTCATCTTCTTCAGGCCTATTCCACCGTCACTGATTTAGCCAAATTGCGAGGCTTGTCGACGTCATATCCCTTGGAAATTCCGACGTAGTAGGCAAAGAGTTGAATTGGAACCACAGTCAAAAGCGGGGTGAGTATCTCCAGGGTTTTCGGGACGTAAATCACGTCATTGGAATGTTTTTTGATGTCCTTGTCACCGAGCGTAACGATTGCAACAGCCTTGCCTCCCCGCGCTCTGATTTCCTGCATCCCGGAAATATTTTTTTCATAGACACTATCTTTAGGCACCACGAAAAGCGAAGGGAAATTTTCATCAATAAGCGCAATCGGACCATGTTTCATTTCACCTGAAGGATAACCTTCGCAGTGGACATAGGCTATTTCCTTGATCTTAAGCGCTCCTTCCATTGCAATTGGAAAATTGTATTTCCTTCCCATATAAAGAAAATTTTGATATCTCGCATATTTCTGAGCAATTTTCTTGATATCTTTGCTTTGTTTCAAAATGGCTCCTATCTGATTTGGAATTTTTTCAAGCTCCTTTAAAATTCTTTGACCAGTGACCAGTGACATATCCCTTTGCCTGCCCAAAAAAACTGTCAGCAAAGTCAGAATAACAAGTTGAGAAGTGAAAGCTTTGGTTGAAGCTACGCCGATTTCCGGTCCGGCATGATTATAGACTCCTGCGTCAGTTTCGCGCGCAATTGTTGAACCAACTGTATTGACGATTCCGAGTGTCAGTGCACCCTTATTTTTTGCCTCACGAATTGCAGCCAAGGTGTCAGCCGTTTCGCCAGATTGAGAAATTGCAATAACTGCAGTTTTTTTATTCAGAATCGGTTTTCGATATCGAAATTCACTGGCATATTCCACTTCGACCGGAATGCCCGCATATTCCTCAATCATATATTCACCGATTAGTCCTGCGTTATAGGAAGTTCCGCAACTGACAATGATGATTCGATTGATATTTTTCAATTTTTTTTCCACATCCTTGAGTCCTCCTAACTTAGCCATTCCGTCAGATTTGGAAAGTCTACCTCTCATCGCATTGCTGACCGAGTCAGGTTGTTCAAAAATTTCCTTGAGCATAAAATGAGCAAATCCATTTTTTTTAGCTTGCTCAATATCCCAATCCAGGACACTGATTTTTTTCTCAATCTGCTTATTTTTGATATTAGTCACTTCATAGCCTTCCAAAGTGACCAGAGCAACTTCTCCATCCTCCAGATAGACAACCTTGTCAGTGTATTGCAAAATTGCCCCGGCATCAGATGCCACAACAAATTCATCCTTGCCAATGCCCAGTAGCAACGGACTTCCCAAGCGGACTACAATCATTAAATCCGGATAGTTTTTGTTAAGAATCGCAAGTCCATAGGTTCCCTTGATTAATTTCAGGGACTGAAGCACTGCTTCTCTAAATTCCATTTTCTTGCAAAATTCTTCAACCAGATGAGCCACGACTTCACTATCAGTTTCAGAAGAAAATCGATGACCGTTTTTGATCAATCGATTTTTCAACTCTTGATAATTTTCGATAATTCCATTGTGTACCACTGAAATATCGCCATTACAACCATTGTGAGGATGACAATTTTTATCACAAGGCTTTCCATGAGTCGCCCATCGCGTATGCGCAATCCCAATGTTACTTGAAATATTCAAATTTGAAACTTTTTCTTCAAGCATCTCGACTTTTCCAGTGGCTTTTACTGTTAATATTTTTGAACCATCCCTCACTTTCTCAATCACTGAAATCCCCGCACTGTCATAACCGCGATATTCAAGTTTCTTGAGTCCCTCCAATAAAATTGGCAAGGCCTGTTTTTTTCCGATATATCCAATGATTCCACACATAAAATTAACTTTTAGGTCTTAGTTTCTAAGCATAAAAGAAATTAAGCTTTAAAATCACGTTTTATTTTCTGTTGTTTTATCTTTCTTTCAAATGCTAGACCGATTAATCTGTCCAACAAGTCTTGATACCCAATGCCACTTTGTTCAAGCATTTTCGGATACATACTGATACTTGTAAAACCGGGTAGTGTGTTAATTTCATTTACAAAGATTTCATTCTTTTCAGTTAAAAAGAAGTCGACTCTTCCCATTCCTTCACACTCCAACGTCTGAAAAACTTCAATAGCTAATTTTTGAATCTTTTTTACAATTGAATTTGGCAACTCGGCTCTCACGACCGGGGTAGCGCTTTCTGCCTCAACATATTTTGCGGCATAGGAATAAAATTCTTTTCCAAGTTTGATTTCTCCAGGAATTGAAGCAATTGGATCACTATTGCCGAGCACGCTACATTCAATTTCTCTACCAATAACTGTTTGTTCGAAAATGACTTTGAAGTCGTATTTAAAAGCAGTTTCAATTGCTAAAAGAAGTTGGGTCTTGTTTTCTGCTTTTGAGATTCCAACTGAAGAACCCAAACTAGCAGGTTTAACAAAAATTGGAAATTTCAAATCTCTGACAATTTTTGGTAACTTTTTTGCAATATCATCTCCAGCCCTCAAAATATGGAACTTTGAAACTTTCAGTCCAGCATCACGCAAAAGTCTTTTCATAACATCCTTATCCATTCCAACCGCGCTACCAAGCACGCCAGGACCCACAAAGGGAACGTCCATCATCTCCAACATTCCCTGCAAACAGCCATCTTCTCCAAATGTTCCGTGAGTGATTGGAAAGAAAACATCAACTTTTGAAATGTTTTTTCCTGTTACTAAATCTATAATAAAAACATCGTCACGCTTTCTTACAATCGTAACTGTTGGGGTCTTTAAATTAAGTTTTACCACTTTAGGATTTTCAGGTTTGATCCAAAATTTTTCATCTTTTCCAAAATGCCAAGCTCCTTTTTTATCAATGCCTATCAAACAAATATCATATTTCTTCCGATCTAGACCATGCAAAATATTCCAAGCCGAAACAAGTGAGACTTCATGCTCGCCACTTCTTCCACCAAAAATCAATCCGAGTTTAATTTTATTTTTAGCCATGTTTTTATAATTTAGAAATTATTTCTCCGGCTTCCTCTAAGCTATGGACTTCGTAGTCGCAATAATCAGTTTTTTGATCATGGTACCTTCCCTCTTGCCGATGAAGAAAAATCGTCATAGCATCTGGCAATGTTTTTTTGACATCTTCAATCTGTTCAACCCGGTCATCAATAAAAACGATTTTCTTTCCGGGTTTGATTTTTTCTTTTTTCAAAATTTCTGAAATCATATGAGCCTTGAGATTTTCGGTGATGGAAAAATTACAGACCAATTCATTGATTCCACTTCCGACAATCTTGTTCTCTTGGAAATTTGGCAAGCCGAAAGAAACCAAATGCACATTTTCCTTGCCGATTTTGATCAGAAATTGTTTCGCGTCAGCAAAAACAAATCTGTCCAAATCTTTCAATTGGTTTTCAAAATTCTCCCGCAATTTTGAAATGTCCATCCCTTCATATTTTTCCAAACGCGCAAACAACCCCCAAGGATTAAAGACCTTTATTGGATTGGCGTCACCTGAGTCATAATAATACTTTTGAACAAGTTCCTGGCTGACTCCGTTTTCAGCATAAAATTTCCCCAAATAATCGCGAAATTGCTTCGTGTTGAAAATCACATCATCAAAATCAATAAAAACAATCATATGAAATTTAAAATAATATTTTTATGCTTTCTATTGCCACCCAACTATAAATCAAACCCAAAAAAATTCCAACTATCACATCACTTGGATAATGCATTCCATTATGCAAACGGGAAAATGCCATCAACGCAACCATCAATAATGATGCGACCAACAAAGATGGATAGAAACTAACAATCACAACCAACATCGCGACAGTGGTTGCCATATGACTCGAAGGAAAAGAGGCATCGCTGAATTTTTTGCCAATTGGTCTTATAATCTCTGGATATGAAATATATGGTCTCTTGCGCTTGGGAAAAAAGCTGGTCAAAAAATGCTTAATGATCCCTTCGGTTATTCCGAAATGTAAAACCAACACAATCAAAACAGCAGTTGTAAATTCTCCAGTGATGATTGGATGTTTCATAATGGCTATGAACGTAAGCGTTATCCACAAAAAAGCCAAGAACCTGATTGAGTTTATAAATCCCAAAACTCCATCGAATTTTTTAGATCCGAATTGATTGAAATATTTCACAAATTTTATTTCAAATTCATCCATAAGTTAATTCGGTATAAATCCTAATTCGTTAATGCTTTAATCCGTTAATCAGTAATCGATAATGATTTATTAAATAAAACTCATAACTATCATTACGCCAATTGCAATTGTCATAGCAATAACTGCAAACCAACCGAAAAATTTAACCCATTTTGGATGCCGTTCATTTCCCATTATCGACGCGTCATCTCCAATCTTCATTATCAAATACAAAAGTGGAACAGCAATAATCCCATTTAAAAATGCAGAGTAGTATAGGGCGGTAATCGGATTGATTTTGAAAAAATTAAACAATCCTCCAAAAATGATTGAAAGAGCAATAATCAAATAAAATCCCTTGGCTTGAAGAAATTTCAATTCCAATCCTTCCCTCCATTTAAGGACTTCTGACAAAGCGTAAGCACCACTGCCAGCCAGCACTGGAATTGCAAGCAGTCCTGTTCCGACAATTCCAAGCGCAAACAAAACAGCCGCATTTTTTCCCGCCAGCGGCGCCAAGGCTTTCGCCGCATCGGCAGCAGTGTTGATATCAGTGATACCATTTGTGAAAAGAACCTGAGCCGTAGTCAGAACGATAAAGAAAAAAACTATGTTGGCCAAAAACATTCCGGTGTAAACATCGGTTCGCATATGCGCCATTCTATTGCACAAACCTTTCTTGGTTTGACATTTTTGCTTGAGCAATTTACTTTCCTCAACTTCTTCAGATGCCTGCCAAAAGAAAAGATACGGGGTAATGGTGGTTCCAAAGACCGCAACCATTGCAAAGAGATATTTATCACTAAAAGTTATAGTTGGAATAAAAGAATGTTTAAAGATCTCCAACCAGTTCGGATGAATAAGAAAACCGGTTACCACATAGGCCAAAACTGAAACGGAAAGAAATTTCAAGAACTTTACATAAAGATGATACTGCACAAATATTTCAAGCAAGGTTATAAAAATTGTAAGAAACAAAATAATCAGATAATAATTGATATTGCTGAACATCCCGATTGCAGCTGCCATTGCTCCAAGGTCAGCTCCGATATTCACCACATTAGCGACAATTAAAAGTGATACTGCGCCAAGTAAAACTTTTTTGCTATAGTGAGTCTTTATCACGCCAGCAAGGCCCTTGTTTGTCACAACTCCAATTCGAGCGCAAGCTTCTTGAATAGCAGTCATCACTGGCAAAAGCCAAACCGCCATCCATAAAATGGAAAGTCCAAAAGTTGCACCAACCGCTGAATATGTTCCAATCCCAGAAGGATCATCGTCTGAGGCTCCAGTGATAAGTCCTGGACCAAGCGCCTTTAAAAAAAGTCTGGCTTTTTTCAATGGCGTTCCAACAAGCATCTTTGCCACCGCAATTTCAGGCGCTGCAATCCGCAAAGTTCCATCGAGAGCCCGGACCGACTCGACCTCTCCCCAAATGATGAGCTTCTTGGCTAAAATCAAAGGGATTCCCAATTCACGACGAAACTCCGAAAGTGTGAACAATTTTGGTTGGGTATTTTCAGTAAGCTCTTGAATTTTTTTTTGTTTTAATTCTGTTACCATCTTTTATAATTCCCACAAATTTACAAATTTGTTACAAATCTACAAATAAAGAAGCACCTATACATTTGTGGGTTTAATTGTATTATTCTTCTAAAATTTTTATTAAAACTTTTGCCAATTTATCTCCATCATATTGGATGAAGGCCCGCGTTGAAGCAATTGCGTCATTATCGCTGAAAACAATTTTCTCATTTTTCAAAATAGCGGCTTCAATAATCTGATATTTTCTTGAAACATCCTTCCTTCTATCAATAGAAACTATTCCGCCTTCTCCTTCTTTTGCTCTTAGTTCTTCCGAAAGAACATCAGGGATTGGGCTGTTATTAAAAACAACGTGACTGATTTTGTCTTTGCCCAGTTTCTTTTCAAGCATCTCGACGTAGTCAGTCAAATCAAAATCACTGGTTTGTCCTTTTCGATTGGTTGGATTGCAAACAAACACAATTTTTGCCTTAGTTTTTTCAAGCGCTTCTACAATTCCTTCTGCTAAAAATATTGGCAGAATAGAACCATACATGTCGCCTGGTCCAATCACAATCATATCAGTTTGCTCAATTGCCCGCAATGCTAAATCACAAGCTTGCACGCGTTGTTCAAGAAAGATATCTTTAACTCCAAATTGATAAATTTCTTCACTAAAATCCAAATTTGTTTCACCAATCAAAATTTCTCCGTTTCCAAGTTTGATATGCAAGGTCATTAACTGCTCGCTAACAGGGATCACGCGTCCTTCAGCCTTCAAAAGTTCAGCCAGCCTTTCAGTCCCTTTTATAAAACTGCCATTAATTTTCTCCAGAGCTGCCAATAAAAGATTTGCAACTGTGTGACCCTTCATACTTCCCGCATCAAAACGATAAGTTAAAAGTTCGTTCATCCAAAACTCCTGATTGCCAAGCGCCAATAAACATTCCTTTACGTCCCCTGGCGGGAGCACCCCCAATTCTCGACGCAAAATTCCTGTTGAACCTCCATCATCAGCAATTGAAACAATCGCTGAAATATCCAATGGATATTTTTTGAGTCCGCCAAGCACCATCGCTCCACCATGACCGCCACTGATCGTTACGATTTTTTTTTGCATCTTAAATGATTTCTTTAATAATATTTTCGCGGTCGCCCATTTCCAAAATCATCATCAAAACTTTTGCCAACTTGTCGCTGTCATGACGGATGAAAGCTCGGCGACTGGCAAAAACATCGACTTTACTATAATTTGGTTTTTCACCGCTAACTAAATCAGCTTTCACAATTTTGTATTTCCTGTCTGTTTTTTCTTCTTTTGAAAAATTCACCAACAATTCTTTTTGGTCTGCATATTTTTTGATCAAATAGGCGGCTGGTTTTTGACTGTTAAAAGTCACGAAGTTTATTCTTTCTCCTCCCAGATATTTGTTAATATCAGTCACATAATCATCCAAAGAAAAACCATCCGTGTGCCCTTGTTTGTTTACCAAATTGCAATTATACACCACCACCGCTTTTGAATCTCTAATTGCTTGTGGAATTCCGTCTGCCAGTAAATTCGGGATGATACTGCAATAATGATGTCCAGGACCGATCACAATCATATCCGCTTCCAAAAGTCTTTCAATCGCTTTCTTGCTGGCTTTTGCTTTTGGGAAAAGAGAAGCTTTCTTGAGTCCAACTTTAGTCAAATCAAAGCTATGGTCCACATTAACCACGCCTGATATTTTTTCGCCATTTTTAAGTTCAAACAAGATGTTTGTGTCTCGTTCCAACACTGGCACCACCTCACCTTTCACATTCAAAATATTAACTGCCTCCTCAACACCCTTGGCAAAACTTCCATTGATTTTTTCCAACGCCGAAAGAAGCAGGTTACCAAAACTGTGACCCTTGAGTCCTCCTTCTTCAAAACGATAATTCATCAATTTTCGCAGCATCTCTGAAGAGTCACTAAGTGCTACCAGGCACTGCCTAACGTCTCCTGGCGGAAGCACGCCCAATTCATCTCGCAAAACTCCGCTTGCCCCACCGTTATCAGTCATCGAAACAATCGCTGTCAAATCAACTGAATATTTTTTCAAACCATTGAGCAACGTGAAGCTTCCATTGCCTCCACCAATTGTCACAATTTTTTTTCTTTGCATTATTTTATCTAAATAAATTTATCAATAATTTCTTGGGCCTTCTCCAAATCGTTTGGATTACCGATTGGAAACCAAGCGGTTGTCTTCTCGACTCGCACCGGAAAATCTTTTGCAACTGAAACCAAAGTCTGAGGAAGACCAAATTCTTCATTTCCAATTGGAACTAGAGGATAATCAAAAAACTTTTTGTTCAATTTATAAAGTCCGATATTCGCTAGCGCGGAACCTGCAATTTTTCCTTTTTCAATTATTTCTTTCAAATTTCCATTCTCATCAAGACTAACAACCCCAAACTTGTCAGACTCGCTAATTTCAAGACCCAGCATAGCAAAGTCGTACTTTAAAATATTTTTAATATCTTTTCTCGCATATAAATCATCGCCATTCATAACCAGAAAATCATCTTTAATAAAATCTTTCACCAGATGAATTGCGCCGCCAGAACCGTTCAATTTTTTTTGCTCTACGTATGAAATCTTTTTTCCTGCATATAAATCGCCAAAATACTTCTTGATTTGATCGCCAAGATAGCCAACTATAAAAATTACCTCGTCGATTTCCTCAGAAAGTGCTTCCAACTTATAAGCCAAAATGGGCTTGTCTTTTATCTTAAGCATTGGCTTTGGAGTTTCGTCCGTCAAATTTTTCATCCTAGTTCCACGTCCAGCTGCAAGTATCACAATTTGCATATCCAAAGTAAATGTCATTCTGAGCGAATCAGTCAGCAGGATGATGAGTCGAAGAATCTGAGCCCAGATCTTTCGACTTCGTTAATCCGCTTAGGCGGATTAACTACGCTCAAGATGACACAAAAAATATATTAATTTACAACAATATTTATTAATTTCTCTGGTACAAAAATTATTTTTTTGATTTCCTTGCCTTCAATAAATTTCTTCACTTTTTCGTTTTCCAAAGCAGTCTCCTTGATTTCATCTTCAGTCACATCAGTTGCGACCATCAACCGCTCGCGAATTTTTCCATTGACCTGAATTACCATTTCAATCTCTTCATCTTTCAGATATTTCTCGTCAGCCACCGGCCACTTCTGCAAAAATATCGATTGTTCATTGCCAAGTTTTTGCCAAAGCTCCTCAGCAAGATGCGGAGCAAAGGGAGAAAGAATAGTAATCAGTAGCTGGTAATCAGTAACTGAAATTGATTGCGCTTTCTCAAGAGAATTAACCAAAATCATCAGTTGTGAAATTGCGGTATTGAATCTGAAATTTTCAATGTCCTCCGAAACTTTTTTAATAGTTTTATGTAGTAGGGTTTGGATTTTTTTATTGTCTGTTAAATATTGAATATTGATTATTGATTGCAGTTTCCAGACTTTTTCCAAAAATTTCCTCGTCCCAACCACTCCGTTTGTACTCCAAGCAATGCTCTGCGAAAACGGTCCCATAAACATCTCATAAAGCCTCATAGAATCTGCTCCAAAATGCTGGATCACTTCGTCAGGATTGATCACATTATTCCAACGCTTGCTCATCTTGCGTCCATCTTCTGCAAGAATAAGTCCCACGTGCATCAATCTCTTGAAAGGTTCCGATGTCGTCACCACGCCGATGTCGAACAAGAACTTGTGCCAAAAACGCGCATACAAAAGATGACGAGTAGCGTGTTCTGCCCCGCCCACATAAAGATCCACCGGCATCCAATCTTTTTCCAATTGCTGGTCAATAAGTTGTTTGTCATTTTTTGGATCAATGTAGCGCAAATAGTACCAAGAAGAACCAGCCCATTGGGGCATCGTGTTGGTCTCTCTTTTGGCTGGTCCGCCGCATTTCGGACAAGTCGTGTTAACCCAGTCGACAATCGCCGCCAAAGGACTTTCACCAGTGCCGGTTGGCTCATAGTTTTCAACTTCCGGCAAACGCACTGGGAGTTGCTCTTCCGGCACCCCCACGGCACCACATTTTTCGCAGTGCACAACCGGAATCGGTTCGCCCCAATAACGTTGCCTTGAAAAAATCCAATCTCGCATTTTGAAATTTACTTTTTTCTTGCCAAGCTTATTTTCCTCCAACCACGCCGTCATTTTTTCTCGAGCTTCGACCGAAGTCAGACCAGAATAACTTTCAGAATCAATAAGCTTCCCATCTTCAGTGAATGCAAAATTATTTTTCTCTTGAAAATATTTAATAACTTCCTTAGTATAGTCCGTAACTTTTTCCTCCGTCAAAGCCTCATTTAAAGATAACTCTAAAAAGCCATCTCCCTCGCCGACATTGATTTCTTTTGAATCAATGTTATCTATAAAATAAAGATTGACATACTTTCCGGATTCGAACCTACTTTCAAATTTTCCAATCGAAAAAATATGCTTAGCAGAAATATCAATTCCAATCTCTTCTATCATTTCTCTCTTCAGACAAATTAGTGGACTTTCCCCATCTTCTATTCCACCTGCAAATGGTGCTATCATACCAGGATATCTATCTGTGTTATTATCACGCTTATGAAAAATAAACTTTCCATTCTTACCACGCAAAAAAGCTCCGCTTCCAACAATTTCAAGATTTTCTGGCATAATAACTTCACGTATTGGCAAACTATATTTTTTCGCAAATTCAAAGTCTCGTTCATCGTGAGCGGGCACGGCCATCACGGCGCCGGTGCCATAGCCACCCAGCACATAGTCAGCCACAAAAAGTGGCACAGCTTCATCATTGAAAGGGTTCCCAACTTCAATACCCTCTAACTTCACACCAGTTTTTTCTTTCTGAAGCTCTATACGCTCAAGTGTCGTCTTGTTTTGCGAAGCAATGATATATTCTTCGACTTCTTTGTAATTTGAAATCTTGTCTTTCAGTTTTTCAATGATGGGATGCTCCGTAGCAACTACGGCATAAGTCATCCCGAAAACCGTATCGAGTCGCGTCGTGTAAACTTCAATCTTTTCCTCACTATTTTTGATTTTCATTTCAAATTGAGCGCCTTCAGAACGTCCAATCCAGTTTTTCTGTTGCTGGATTATCGAATCTTCCCATTCAATTTCACCACTATCCAAATCGGTTAGCAATCTTTCAGCATAATCAGTCATCTTCAAGACCCATTGTCGCAATCTTTTCTGCACAACCTGAGTTCCGCAGCGTTCACAAAGTCCACCCTCCAAATCCTCATTGGAAAGCACGGTCTTGCAACTTGGACACCAATTGACCGGCTCATTTGATTGATAGGCCAAACCTTTTTCAAACATTTTCAAAAAAATCCATTGGGTCCATTTGTAATACTGCGGATCAGTCGTGTTGATTTCCCTATCCCAGTCATAAGTAAAACCAAAAGCTTCAAGTTGCTTCTTGAAAGTCGCAATATTTTTTTCCGTGGCCACGCTTGGATGCACTTTGTTTTTGATCGCATAATTTTCCGCTGGTAACCCAAAAGCATCCCACCCCATCGGATGAAGGACACTATAGCCATTAAGCATCTTGAAACGACTAATCACGTCAGTTGCAATGTAGCCTTTTGGATGTCCAACATGAAGTCCGGCGCCTGAAGGATACGGAAACATATCCAAAGTATAAAATTTCTTTTCTCTGGAATAATCTTTATAAAGTCCGGCGTTTTCCCATTTTTCCTGCCATTTTTTCTCAATATTTTTTGGTTCGTATTTTTCCATAGACCTACGAAATTACAAATCAATTACAAATATACAAATTTACAAAAACCATGAAAATGTGTCATCCTGCCTGTCCGCCTCTGGAGGGAACTTGTTTCAGGATCTTCGTTGCATTAAGGGCGACGAACTAAAGGAAGTAGATGCTGAAATAAATTCAGCATGACAGTCTCAAGGATAACAAAAGACCACTATCCTTATTTTAGTGGTAAATCAGCGTTATGGCAATAGACAGATATGTTTATTTTTCCCTTTTTTGAGCCTTAAAAGCCAATAAAGTATTTTCCAAAAGACACGCGATAGTGAGTGGTCCGACACCACCAGGAACCGGCGAAAGATAACCATTTTTGTCTTTAGTAGAGCCAAAATCGACGTCACCAACCACTTTTTCGCCCACTTTTTCAATTCCACCATCAATAACAATAGCGCCTTCTTGTAGCATTTCACCTCTCAAAAGCCCTGGTAAGCCCACAGCGCTCACAACCACGTCCGCCTGCTTAATTTTCCCAAGATTCGAGGAAAGCTGAGTAGCTGAAATAAAATCAGTTAGAAGTCCTTTCTGTTCAAGCGCCAACTGCATAAGCCGGCCAAATTCTTGAGAATTTCCAATCACAACTCCTTTTTTTCCTTCCAAATTCTCGCCAGCACTTTCGAGCAATTTCACAATCGCATGTGGAAAAACCGGATAAATCCCACTTTCGCCCTTCAAAAATTTGTTAGCATTATCCGGGTGAAAACCATCGACATCTTTTTTAGGATCAATGGCGGAAATTATTTTCTCAGTGTTAAAACCTGCCGGCAAGGGAAGTTGAACAATAACCCCATTAACCTTCTCATCTTCATTAAGTTGAACTATGCATTTTAAGATTTCTTCTTCGGCAGAATTTTCATCAAAATTAAACAATGAAAAATTCATTCCTATTTCTTTGGCCTTTTTTTCTTTCAGTCCAACGTAAATTTCCGAGGCCTTGTCTTTGCCAATCAAAATGACCGCCAAGCCAGGTTTTTGCTCGCTACGAAAAATATCCTCTTTCAAAGAGGCTAGAATTTTTTTTGCAATTGGACTGCCGTAGAGAAGTTTCATAATTCCTTAAAAAAATTATCCTACTTTTTATACTATATCCAAAAAAGTAAAGAAGCAATAGAGCTTCTTTACTTACTTAAATCCTAATGTCAAAATCTAAATATCCAATAAATGGCTAAGCCCAAAGTTCAAAACTAAAATTTTATGTATTAGGATTTAGATTTTTATTGGAAATTAGGATTTTAGATTTAAGATTTTAAAACTTTTTAAAAGAAAGAACTATCTTTTTATTATTAAAAAGTGCAGGAAATAAAAAGCCTATTTATATCTTAAAGCGTCCAATGGATCAATTTTACTGGCCCTGCGAGCAGGAACCAGACCGGTGAAAAATCCAACCACTGTTGAAAAGATCATAATAGAAAACACAAACCAAAGCGGGCTATAAAACAAACTGACTTTTTCACCTCCAAAACGAGCCGCAATCAAATTTATGGCAGTGTTAAAAATAATTCCGCCTAGCCAACCTATAGAAACACCAGAAACACCTCCCAGGAAACCCATAATTGCCGATTCCATAAAAAACATCAGAGAAATTCCCATATCAGAAGCTCCGATTGATTTCATAATCCCTATTTCCTCAGTCCTTTCAAGCAGAGTAATAGTCATTGTGTTAAACATTCCAATAGCTGAAACAAACAAAGCAATGACACCGAAGAGCATCAATACCAACTGAACTACGCGAAAAATTTGATTTGCCTGGTCAACAGTATCAGAGAGAGAGGATACCAATAACCCAAATTCCAAAATAGTATCCCTAACAACAGCCATTTCAGCATTTGATCTACATTTAACTTTGGCTTGACCATATCTGTCGATGTTAAGATTATCCAAAGACAAAGAATTCATATAAACAATATTGTCTTGTCCTTCAACAACACCGACTATCGTAAACTTTTTGTCACTATCAATGCGCCTAAGTTCTCCTTGTGATTGTTCAGAGTTTCCAGACTCATCAGCACTAGCAGAGGCTGTCGGAATAAAGAAGGAAAAAGATATCTCCTTCCCCATCATTTCCTCAACTGATTTTCCGAAAACTTGTGCGATTGAAGAACTAATAACAATTCCGCTTGGATTACTGTCAGAAAAAAGTGTTCCCAAGGTAGGTTTAAAGCCTCCCAATCTAAGGTAAGACGGTTTAGATCCAATTGTCACTAAGTCTGCTGAAAGATCATCAATATGTCCCTGAGTCGTTATTTGGAAAGCAGGGCTGACATCCTCAACACCCGGCATAGCTTCAATCTTTTTAATCATTTCCTTGTCGAGCGTAACCACCCCTGATTTTGTCTCAGAAATATCAAGCGATAAAAGAGAATCGGAAGTCGTGATACGTTCTAAAAGAGTTTTTTGTAAACCATAACCAAAAGACACCAGAAACAGAATCGCAGCGATACCAATACTCATTCCAAGTACAGTCAAAAGCGTACGCGAAGTCCTCGCCTTGAACATTCTAGTTGATAAATTGAATAAGTCTGAAAACCTCATTTATTTTTTTCTAATTAAGCAGAATAATTAAGCAACATTATTATCTCCACTTCACGAACGATCCTCTCTGCCGTACCCTTATAAAGACCGACTCCGCCAAGCTTCTTGGAAATATCCAATCTTTGTTGAAGACCAAACCTGTCAATTTTGTTTTCAATTCTCATTTTAATGAATGCCTTGAAGCGGAAAAACGACTCTTCATCGAATTTTAATTGGAATATCCTAATCAAATAATCTGCGATGGAAACCAATGCTTCATCTTTATTTTTGTCTATTTTTCCAGAATTTAAAAGAATCTCCTGAACTCTGTCAGTAAAAGAGGCTGCCCTTAATTTGTTCCATCCGGCACCGCCTTTTTCCATATCCAAATCAAGTTTTGCCTTAAAATCATTATTATTTATGTTATTAAATAAAAATTCTTTTAATAAACCTTCGGCTGAAGAGGTTTGTTCTTCCGTAAGTTCTGAAAGAATATGAGACATTAATTGCTTGGCCTTAAAAGGAATCAGTAGCACACCGACCTGCTTTAGGGAAAGATCCTTAAATGTTCGCATCAACAAGCGCAACTCTGTTGAAATTTTCTCAGGCATATCCAAAATTTCATCTTTTTTATTTTCTCTAGTAACGACTTCCATCGGGCGCTTATCCTTGTTAATATCCTCACTGACTTTTTTCCCATCTTTCATATGAATAACCCGATCAGCATAAACAAGATGCTCTGGGTTATGTGTTACCATTATCAATGTTTTTTTGTCGATACTATTGATTTCTTTGAAAATATCCAAAACATTTTGAGCTGATTCACTATCCAAGTTTCCAACCGGCTCATCGGCCAGAATTATTTGTGGATCATTAACTAGAGCTCTAGCGATAGAAACTCTTTGTTTTTGACCTCCGGAAAGCTGACTAGGAAACCTATTGGCTTGTTCAAAAATTCCAAAACGTTTCAATAGCTTCATTGCCGCCTCACGACGTTCAGCAACATTTTCACCCCGAAAAACTTTTGGCAAACACACATTATCCACGACTGTGAGTGTTTCAATCAAATAAAAAGCTTGAAAAACCATCCCGATATTAGTTTGGTGAAATTGGACTTTTTCTTTCTTTGTCATCTTGGCAAGATCCTTCCCATTGACCACGACGTCTCCATAAGTCGGAGCTTGCAATCCGGAAATACCATAAAGAAGGGTTGATTTTCCACAACCCGAAGGACCGAAAATAATAACGTATTCTTCGGAATATATTTCAACACTAACTCCATCAAGCGAACGAACTTCGTTTGATTTTCCTTGATTATAGATAACTCTAAGATCAGTTACTTTGATACACGCCTCTGACATTTTTTTGTTTTTATTAAAAACATTTTATTCTATTTTAATTTCAGATATTTCTGCAAAATTAGTCAAATACTTTTATTATTATAGCATATACTTTTAAGATATGAAAAACAAATAATCAATAACAATGCAAAAAAAATATCTGCAAACTAGGAAAATTTACAGATATTCAAAAGTCTAGCCAACTTGAAACAACCTAGTTCAAACTCCTATTTTGCGCTTAAACAAGCGAACATATTCCCGCATTTTACCGAAGTTCAAACTATAAAAACGAAAGGTCCCTTCTTTTTTCTCTTTAAGCAGTTCCATCTTTTTTAACTTTGAAATATGATGTGAAGCAAGATTTTGGGGAAGTTTGAGTTTTTTGTGAATTTCTGTGACCGTAAATGATTCTTTGCCCAAAAAAGAAATGATTTTCATTCGGTTGCCATCCGCAATTGTCCTCAAAAAAGCTTGCAACATCTTGTCTTCAAGTCGACTAAGTTTTTTGCTGTCTATTTTTTTCATATTATTTCTTAACTTACTTTAAAAACCCCCTCAAAAAATAATACACCCTCCAAGGGCTTATTCTTTCAATCATGAGCTGTCAATTTAAGTCAGAATTTGAGGAATTTGTTCTCAAGGTTCGCATCAAAGAAAGATAAAAATACAGATTATGAACTGAAGCAAGTTTCAAAAAAAGTGGTTCATCAGTCCTCAAAAGATGATTAAGATAGGCTCTTGTGAAATTCAAACAAATTTCACATTGGCAATTGTGATCAATTGGAGAAAAATCTTCCTTAAAGATTTCATTTCCAATGTTAATTGTTTGATAAAACAATTCTTTTGGGTCTTGGAGATATTTTTCAACATTCTCTCCTGTTTTTGAAATAAAAAGACGACCGTGTCTTCCTTCGCGAGTCGGAATGACACAATCAAACATATCAATACCAGCGACAACAGCCCTAGCCAATTCTTCTGGTTTGCCAAGCCCCATCAGATAACGTGGCTTGTCTTCTGGCAACATCGGCACTATCCAATCCAAAATTTCATAAAGATGTTTACGCGGCTCCCCAACTGCAACGCCCCCAATAGCATAACCGTCCCATCCTGAGCCATCACCGCCCTGAGCAGAAAATCCGATTTCAATAAGTTTCTTTGTGCATTCTTTTCGCAAGTCTTCATAAACTGATCCTTGGACAATGCAAAATAAAAGCGGTCTGCCATTTGTGTATTTTTGAGCATCTTCTTTGATTTTTTGGTGAAAATATTCAAAACAACGCTTCGCCCACCGCAAAGAAAGTTCCATCGATTTTTTCGCTTTTTCATAGGAGCAAGGAAACGGTGGACATTCATCCAGCACCATAATCATATCAGAATCGAGCTTAAGTTGAATATCAATTGATTTTTCCGGAGACATAAAATATTTTTTGCCATCAATCGGGTCAGTAAATTTTACCCCTTCTTCTGAAATTTTCACCCCACTAGCGCCATATTTTTCCTTGGCCCTGGCTCCAAGTGAAAAGACTTGATAACCGCCAGAATCAGTCAAAATAGATTTCGGCCAGTTCATAAATTTATGCAGTCCCCCGGCTCGCTCAATCAATTCATCGCCTGGACGTAACCAAAGATGATAAGTATTGCCCAGAACAATCTCTGCTCCCATTTTTTCCAGATCATCCGGTGAAATGTTCTTAACCGCACCCTTTGTGGCAATAGGCATAAAAAACGGAGTATTGATTTCTCCGCTTTTAGTGCGTAATTTTCCGACGCGCCTATTATTTTGTTTTTTGATCAACTCAAAAGTCATAGCAACATTTAAACACACAAACATTCAAAAATGCAAGAATCTAATAAAATTATCGTCATTCTCTAACAACCTTACCCCCCTCATTACCGACCGCTGGATCTTCAGTGAGTTGAGTGTCTTTGCTATCACTTCCAATGGAGATGACCTTGCCTGCAAAAGCATCACTAGCTGTAAAAGTTGAACTATTCAAAAGCTTTAATAAATTTCCAACCTGATTGATTTGTGGCGTGATTCCGATCTGGAATTCCATTTCACGAGCTGGCAAGATCGTGCCAGTTCCAGCAGGCAAGTTGCCAATACTCCAAATCAATTGATTTGTTCTGTCATCATAAGTGACATATTCTTTTTCTGGATAAACCACCCCTGTCCAACGCACTCCTGAAGGAAGAGAAGAAACAACTTTCGCATCTGACAAATCATTTGAAATATTAATCAAAGACCAATGCATCGCAAAAAGAGTTTCCTTGTCGACCTGGATTGGTATCGGACCAGAATTTTTGATCTTAGCATCATTGAAATAGCCCTTAGTTGTTAAAATTACCTTTGATGCTAATTTTAACTCTAAAATACTGCTTCCAATTATTTTGTTTGAATTGATTGGAGTTGGTATATCTGGACTATCGATTTTAGCAGTTGTCACAACCGTAAAGTTTTTGTCATTTTTACTCGCCATCGGCACGATTGCTTTTACTGGAACCGAAAAATGAAATTGCCCGCTTTCATTCGGATTAATGTTTGCAAGCGCAGGAATATCAGAGGCTTTCCAAGTAATAATATTTTTTCCTCCGTCAAAGAAACCTTTCTCAACACTAACTTTTGAAAAATCCAAGATTTTTCCTTGAATTTCAGCTGTAACGATCGCATTGCGCAAACCAATTTCTCCATTATTTCGATATGTAACCGTATATTTAAGGACATCACCAGCATTAATAACTTTGTTTCCCTGTGAACCGTCCAATTCTTGAGTTACCGAAAGAATAGGAGCGGTCATACTCGTGCTTGTTTCTCTTTTGTTGTAGACAGCTAATTGTTGATCATTGCCCAATCTTCCCAGAGAAACGGCTATTCTTTTTATTTCCTTATTATTCCCGTGCAAAATTCCCTTGATTTGAATTTTTCCTCCCTGATTCGGATCAAGATCACCAATCATCCAATGTGACCTATCTTGCGAAGGTTGAGGTTGCGACTCATTCATCTGAAAACTATCTGGAAATTCAACTAATATTTCCACGCCACTCAATCTTCTGATATCAAGATTCTTATAATCTATTACGTATTCAACATTGTCACCATCCACTGCTTGAGTCGGAGCACTGACATTCAAAATCACTGGGGAAGTCGTTATATTAACACTGGTTTGAGCATCCATTGCAAATTGAGTTTTTCCATTCGAAGGAACAAATTTTATTGATCCATGCAGATAAACTGGAAAATCTTTTGGCGCATAAAAAATACCCTTTATTTCAACTGAGCCTTCACTCTTGGCTGGAATATCGCCAATAAAAATTCGACTATTGGTTGAATTAAGATATTTTAAATTTACATTATCAGTCGGCTGAAAATTTTCAGAATAACTCAGTTGTATTTCAGCGTTATTGAGATTGATAAGATTATCATTTTTATAGTGAACGATGTATTTTACAATCTGCGTACTATCGGCGTCCCTTGGTCCTTCAAACGAAATTAAAACTCGGTCTTGATGAAAAGCATTTTTTTGCCACCAAGCCGAAAAAACAAAACCGCCCACCACTAAAACAACCACCACCAAAACTGCAACAGAAATCTTTAAAACCCTCTTTTGGAAAGGATTCATCTCTTTGCGCGATCTTTCCCACTCCATTTTTTCGTCAAAAGGACTACCAATCTGACCCGAACTATAGACCGGGTCGTAGGGACTTTTTTCATGTATATGCGAGGAGGTTATTTCTCCGTTAGGATTGTATAAATCCTTGTTCAATTCATCAAGAGGCATACTTTTTTGTTTTTTTATTAGGACTTATGCGTTTGATCGAAAAATTACTTACAACTAGTTATTTTAACGAGAGAGACTTAAAGTAGACCAGCAGAGGCTTTCTTAGCAAAAGAGATACGCTCTAGGAATTTGAGAGCAAGCGCATAAGTTCTATTTATATTAAATTTACATTTTTTTATTCCAAATCAACTTATATTATACCAGAAAAAGAGCAAGAATAAAAACTCGCTTTAATTACTTTTCAGATATTTTCGAATCGCTTGAGATATTTTGTCGACGTTTTCCTTAAATTTGTTTTCATTCGGCTCCAATAGTGTCATTCGAAAGCCTGGCAAGTCAGTGTTAAAGCCTGAAAGTGGCACCACGCAAATTCCAGTTACCGCCATCAGATAAAGCACGAATCGTTTGTCAGGAGAAACGCCCTCAACCTCTTTTTCAATATATTCCTGAACTGTTTGATTAGAAATCGGCAAATTCTGTTTATCATTCAAGATATCTTCTTCAAAAACCACCGAGTAGTAGAAAGAACTTTCAGGACAAGGCGCAATCACCCCTGGAATACTGGAGAAAGCTTTCCTAGCAAGATCAGCTTTTTTCTGATAACTTTCTGCGCGCTGATGGACATGCTCGACAAAACGAGGATCACCCATAATTTTCGGCAAGGCTAGTTGAGGTAAAGTCGTCGAACAAACTTCCAACATTTTTGCATCAACCAAAGTTTTGGCATAACGGGCAAAAATCGGGTCATTATTTTTATTATAGATTTCAATCCAACCGCAACGAGAACCGGGCCAAGGAACCTCCTTGGAAAGTCCGCGCATCACAATGGCGGGCACATCGCTTCCAATCACTTCAAAAATCGGCGTCATTTTTTCGCGACCATAAGAAAGTCTGGCATAAGTTTCGTCCGAAATAATGAAAAGCCCATATTGCCTGGCGATTGAAACAATCTCTTCCAGAACTCTTTTGGGATAAACCATCCCCGTCGGATTGTCCGGGTTGATAATCAAGATGCCAGCCACCAAGGGATTGTATTTCACTTTGTTTCTAATGTCTTCCAAATTAGGATACCAATTTTTATGATAATCCAAAGTATAGGTGATGTGCGGCGCCCCGGCGTGAGCTGCCTCAGCGGAAGAATGAGTCGGATAGGCCGGACAAGGTCCAATCACCCGAGCGCTACGACGAAGATAGGTATAGACCTTGGAAATCGCATCACCAAGACCGTTGAAAAAAAGAATGTCTTCCGGATCAAGCGAAACATTTGATTCCCGCTGACGTTGGTCAGAAATAAACTGTCGAGCTGAGAGAACTCCCTTCGTGGGTGAATATCCAAAAGATGCATCATCCCGCATTGTTTCAATAATAATATCCTTAATCCATTGCGGAACAGTTTCGCCCTTGGCAATCGGGTCACCAATATTTTCCCAAACAATTTCAACCCCAAGCTCCCGAAGTTTTTCAGCAACTCTCACAATTCCCCTGATTTCATAGGTGAGCTCATCCGCTCCCTCGTGAATAATGTTTATACGCATATGCTCATTATAAAGCAAAAACATCCCAAATAAAAGAGTTTTCTAATATAAATTAATAAGAATTTCAAAGGTTCCATCTTAAAAAATCATCCACTGCCATCCGCATACTGTCGCAATCACTTTCCGAAGCATTAATTTTTGAAAATGTCCGCAAATCATTTTTCAAAAAGAGTCGAAGCATCTTGACTCCATTGACGCTGATATGGATTGCCTCCTTGTCATCTTTGGCACACTGCTCGCAAAGCACTCCGCCTTGCTTTGAACTGAATCTGATTTCAGATTGCGATAGACGTCCCCCACACGAAACGCACAAATCGACTCCGATCGCATAACCAAGCGCGTCCAACAATTTAACAATAAACCAATATTGAAAAATGAAATATTTCTGAGTCTCTCCGTTTTGGGCAGACTTATCCATGCTTTCAAGATATTTTTGAAGTAGCAAAAAAACGTCGCGATCTGGATTTTCAAAATCAACCAACCGGTCAAAAAGATGAAAAACTGAAAAAACCGACAAAAGCGCCTGCTCATCGCCCTTGATTGCCGTGAAATTGTTTTCCACGATCGAACCGGTGATTTTGCCCAACCCGCGCCTGCGCACGATTGTGATATCCGCCAACGTGATGCTTTCCAGCGACGATGCCAACTTGGCCTGCGGTTTTCGCACACTCTTGGCCACCGACTTTATTTTTCCACCTTCAAGAGAATAGAGCGTATAGATCCGATCCATCTCCCCCACATCTCTCTTATTCAAGATAATCGCGATGTATTTGTATTCCATTTAATAAAATTTTCTATTATTTATTAACGGATTAACGCATTAACGAATGCAAGAAGATCCACAAATCTACAAATACATAAAAAGGATTTTAGAATTTAGATTCTGGATTTTAGAATTTGAATTTCACATTCCCCTCCGCACATTGCGCAGTGCGTAGGCCCGCTTCGACAAGTCTCAGACGAGGCGAGCAAAAGACGAACGATAAGCGTAAAGAAATTAACATAGCAGTGTCATCCCGGACTTGATCCGGGATCCAGAAAGTTTCACTGATTAATAAATAACCTGGATTCCCGCCGGAGTTTATACTCGCCTTCAAGCGGGTGCGGGAATGACAAAATGAGTTTGCCCCAGCAATGCCTGTCCGCCTTGGGAGGAAGCACGTGCGGGATTTCTTTTGTAACTTTTCTATTAAAAGAAAAGTTAACCCCGTATTCCTGAAATTATTTCTTAACTGAAATAGAAACCTTCATCCCATCCACTTCCAATTCTTTTTTCAAATCAAAACCTTCACCAGCACCTTTTTCAATTGAATCCGCCAAAGTTTCCTTAGCGATCAAATCTGAAAACTTTTCAAAGACTTCATCCATTCCTTCAAATTGCACGCTGATGTGATTTTCAACTTCATATCCTGCCTCCTTACGCATCTCCTGAATAAACCGCACAATTTCCCGAGCCTGACCTTCAAGCTTTAATTCTGGGGTAATTTCTTTATCAAGATAAATATGATATTCTGCCGATTTTGAAACACCGTTCCATTTATCATCATTAGACCTAAGAGGTCTAAGTTCTATTACAGTTATTTTCTTAACATTAATTTCTTCTTTTACAATATCTATTAATTCCTCATTTGGCTGATAACCTTCAATTAATAACTCACCAAGTGGTTGTCTAACTTTAACTTTGGCATCTGCCCTTAACTGCAAACCAAGACTAATTAAAATTCTCGTTTCTTGCATATCTTTATTCAACTTCTCATCAATCAAACTCTCATCCGCCACTGGAAACTCAGCTAAATGCACCGAAGTTTCACCCGTCAAATTCCTATAAATTTCTTCCGAAACAAACGGCGTAAACGGTGCCATTAATTTGGAAAGCTCGACTAAAACCATGTGCAAAGTTTGATAGGCAAAATCCTTGTCAGCATCATTTTCAGATTTCCAAAATCTTTTGCGAGAGCGACGAATATACCAATTGGAAAGATTATCAATGAATTTTGGAAAGAGTCTGGCGGTTCGCGCCAAATCATATTTCTCCATGTTTTCATTGACCTCCTTGATGAGGATATGCAGCTCCGACAAAATCCACTTGTCCAAAAGATTGGGGGATTTCTCATTTTTCTTTTTTGGATCAAAGCCATCAATATTGGCATACAGCGCAAAAAAGGAATACGAATTCCAAAGCATGCGAAACATTCCGCGCACCAAGTCCGAAACATCACTTTCTTTAAAATTAAGATTGTCCGCCGACACCACTGGCGAGCTCATCAAATAAAATCGCAATGCATCAGCTCCATACTTGTCGAAAAGATAAGTCGGGTCTGGATAATTTTGCAAACGCTTGGACATTTTTTTACCATCTTCCGCCAACACGATTCCGTTGACAATGACGTTGTTGAAAGCGTTTTTATCTTTAATAGCTGTGGCAATCAAATGCAAATAATAAAACCAAGCGCGAGTTTGATCCAAGCCTTCCGCAATAAATTCAGCCGGAAAACCACTTTCAAATTTTTCTTGATTTTCAAATGGATAGTGCTCCTGAGCATATGGCATCGAGCCACTGTCAAACCAAGTGTCCAAAACATCCGGCACCCGATGCATAGTTTTTCCACACTTTTCACAAGGAATCGTGATTTTGTCGACAATATGCTTATGCAAATCAAATATTTTTTCGCCTGAAACTTTTTCCAAATCAGCCACTGACCCGAAGACTTTCATTTCCCCGCACTCGCATTTCCAAATCGGCATCACGGATGCCCAGAATCGCTGACGGGAAATCGACCAATCGCGGGCGCCTTCCAACCATTTTCCAAAACGTCCATCTTTGATATGTGCTGGAAACCAAGTGATTTCCTTGGCTAGTTCAAGCGCTCGCTCTTTCACTTTGCTGACACTGACAAACCAAGAAGTGGTCGCATAGTTGATCAGCGGTGTGTCACAGCGCCAGCAGTGCGGATAGCTGTGCTCATATTTTTCCTTAGAAAAAAGTGTGCCATGCTTTGCCAAATATTTGATGATCTCAACATCCGTCTGCATATGATCTTCCAAGGATTTCACATTCATCCCGGCAAAATCAACGGCTTGTTCCTTGATGGTTCCATCCATCTTCACATGCTGAATGAATGGTAAAGAATATTGCTTGCCCAAATTCATATCGTCTTCCCCAAAAGCCGGCGCAATATGCACCACGCCCACGCCATCTTCCGTCGTCACAAAATCCCCCGCATAAATTTTCCAACCATTTTCCGCATTTTCCAAATCCGGAGTCTGATAATAATCAAAAAGCGGTTTATATGATTTACCAATCAAATCAGAGCCTTTTATTAATTTAATATTTTTACATTTTTCCCAATCAATGTTTTTACCATTCTGAGTATAGTTTTGATATTGATTATCGAAATTCAAAGCTGGAATATATAAAGCTGGTGTTCTTAAAAATGCATCTTTTGAAATTATATATGTTCCATTATCAACTATCGCATGCTGGGAAGTTCCCCTTGTTGAGTCTGTTGATTTAGTTTCCCTATGATCAATAGCATCACTTTCAATCTTAACCTTCACATATTCAATATCCTTCCCCACGGCCAACGCCACATTTCCAATCAGCGTCCATGGCGTTGTCGTCCATGCTAAAATATACGTTTTTCCTTCGTCTTCCTTTCGTACATTCGTACCAGATTCGTAATTTGTAGAGATTAACTCAAACTTCGCAATCACTGATAAATCCTTGATATCCTTATAACCTTCGGAAACTTCCTGCTGGGAAAGCGTGGTTTCGCAGCGCGTGCAGATGTGCATGGAGCGATAGCCTTCATAAATGAGGCCTTTGTCCCAAAGCTGTTTGAAAACCCACCAGACCGATTCCATATAATTCAAGTCCATCGTCTTATAGGCATTTTCCATATCAGCCCAACGGCCCAAACGATTGATCACTTTTTTCCATTCATCCACATAACCCAAAACCTTGCTACGACAAAACTCATTGAATTTGTCCACGCCATATTCCTCAATATCTTTCTTGTGTTTGAAACCCAATTCTTTTTCGGCGATGTTTTCAATCGGCAGTCCATGACAATCCCAACCCCATTTTCTTTCTACATGTCTTCCTTTCATCGTCCAAAATCTTGGCACTACATCTTTCATCACGCTACCCACGATGTGCCCATGATGAGGCGTGCCCGTTGCAAACGGTGGCCCATCATAAAAAGTGTAAGGTTTTCCACCCTTGGTTTTTTCCAAACTTTTTTCAAAAATCTTTTCCTCTTCCCAAAATTTCAAAATTTCCTCCTCCATCTTCGGAAAACTTTGTCCGGCGTCAACTTTCTTAAACATACTATTTATAGTTTATGAAATTAATCTTATTTACCTCCCTACATAATTACAAAATTATTACAAAAGTACAAAAATCATTCGAGATTTAAAACACGTTTAAATTTAGCACCTTGCGATGTGATATTTACCAAAATGGCTAATTTAAGTTTTGAGGTTTTTAAGTATTGAATCACTTGCGTCATATTGTTTTTTGAATAATAATCTCCTCGTTTTAATTCTACAATAATTTTGTCCTCTACTAAGAAATCAAACTGTTGTATACCCAAAGCCTCATCCTTATACATCAGCTTGTACTGAATTTGCCTTTTATATTTTATACCTCTCTTTGTAAATTCTTTCGCGATAGCGTCCTCGTAATATCTTTCTTTGAACCCATAGCCTATTTCCTTGAAAACTTCAAAAACAGCCCCCACTATTTCATAACTTAATTCTTTATATATTATCTTATCCATCTTTTTATTTTACTCTTTTTTGTACTTTTGTAATTTTGTATACTTTTTGTACTTTCGTAGCCCCATTCTTATTTTTGTACTTTTGTATAATTTTGTACTTTCGTAGGAATATAAAAAATGCCCCTACGCAAAAAATGCGTAAGGACGAAATAATTTCGTGGTACCACCTTAGTTCAGTAATCAGTAATCAGTAATCAGTAATCAGTAATAACTCAAGAAAAAAATTCTTCTTATTACTAGTTACTAGTTACCGGTTACTAGTTACCCTTATTTTCCGGCTATTACGGGCCTACCCGACGCGTTCTACTTTTCGCCTCATTGGCTATTTTCTTCGCGTGGCTTGCCCCATGAAATTCGCAAAGCGAGGATTTCACTGGGCGAAGGAGTGATAACTCCCTCATTGCCTTTCTTTTATCTTAACACCTCGAATTTTAATGTCAAAAAAATTTAAGCCTGTTTCTCCCCGATCTGTCTATAAATCTCCAAAGTCTGTCTGGCGGTCTTTTCCCAATCGAATTTTTTGGCTTGCTCAAGTCCCTTGACGCGAAGCTGATCGCAGAGAACTTGGTCATTTGCCAGTGTGTTCATCGCATTGATAATTTCCTCGACCTTCATAGGATTGATGAGAAGCGCCGCCTCGCCAGCAATTTCAGGCAGTGATGCTACATTGGAAACGATAGCCGGAGTCTGAGTTGCAAAAGCTTCCAAGACTGTCATCCCGAATCCTTCGTGGAAAGATGGCATAATGAAAAACTCAGCGCCTCGAAAAAGTGGTACCAGTTCATCGCCAATAATATAGCCTGTGAAAATAACATCCTTAATCAAGCCGAAGTCTTTGATAATTTGATGATATTCTTTCGACATCCAACCTTTCTTGCCAGCCAACACCAGTTGAAAATCAAATCTTCCGCCATTTTGCTTTTTCTGGAGATTTTTGAATTTCGCAAAAGCTTCCAGGAGTTGCGCGATATTTTTTGAAGGTTCCAAAGTCCCCAAAAACAGAATGTATTTTTTGCTGATGTCGTATTTGCTCAAAATCTTTGCGCCACTGACTTCCGGTTCCTGAAAAAATCGACTGTCCAGACCACTATAGACGACTTGCACTTTCTCTTCAGCGATTTTCAAATGTTTTTTCAATTCTTCTTTAACTGAATTTGAAACAGCAATGATTTTGACCGCTTTGGCAGCCATGATGTTTGAAATCGCTTTATCACGAGCCCTGCCAACCGCTGGCAGATATTGCGGGATTTCAAAAGCAACCATATCGTGAAAAGTCACGATGGTTTTTCCTGAAAAACCGATCGGGATTCGATTAAGCGCCGAGGTCGAATGAAGGACATCAAGTTTTTCTTTTTGCAAAGTTGCCGTTCCCAAAATTTCGCTATAAGCCCCAGGCAAATATTTCTTGTAATCAGAAAAAGGATAGAACTTGATCTGAACGTTCGGTCTGCTGAATTTTTTGACATCCTTTTCCCGCACGCGGAAATCAAAGAAAAGCACGTATTCGTTTTCCGTGTCGATTTCCAACAAATGACGGATAAGCTGATAGGTATAATGTCCCACGCCAATTGCATCACCCTTGGCGGGATTTAAAATAGATCTTGCATCAATTCCAATACGCATACATTTTTACTGACCAATACTGACTTTATGCAGACCTTTGCAGAAATTTTCTTGCATTAATCTGTATTAGTCACTATTAATCTTCTTTATTTTAAAAGTAGTCTATATTTATTAATCTTCAACAATCTACGTTGTCTATATTGATCTGTGTTTAGTCTGCATCGGTCCGCGTTCAGTCTGCATTAGTCCGCATAATGTCACATTTTCTCCGGCGCGTATACCCCAATCAAAGACAACGTTTCAGCCAAAACTATTTTGGTAGCTTTTATCAAAGAAAGTCTGGCGCTTGAAAGCTGAGGATTTTGCTCATCAATAACCTTGCAAGCCCCATAAAAAGAATGAAATTTGTCAGCCAGTCTGATGGCATAGTGTGGCAGCTTATTGACCGCATAGTCGCTGGCAACTTCTTCAATCAATGCTGGAAATTTGTTCAACTCTTTCAGTAGAGAAAGTTCACTCTCATGGGTTAATAATTCAAGTTTTGCATTTTGTATATTGTCTGTTGTATTTTGTATATTGCTCTTTGCCTTCTCGAGAATACTAGCTATCCTAGCGTGGGCGTATTGCACATAAAAAACCGGATTTTTCGAACTGTGCTCTTTTGCCAATTCCAAATCGAAATTCATATGCGTGTCTGGGGAATACATTAAAAAGAAAAATCTTGCGACGTCATGTCCGATTTCGTCGATCAGCTCATCCATATAGACAGCATTGCCGGCCCGCTTGCTCATTCGGACTTCTTTGCCATCTTTCATAATCTGCACAAGTTGCGAAATGGAAATCTTAAACTCACCGGAAAATCCCAGAGCCTTTGCAACTGCTGAAAGTCTGGAAACGTAACCATGATGATCAGCCCCCAGTCCGACGATGATTCTGCCAAAACCTCTCTCAATCTTGTTAAGCATATATCCACAATCACCAGCGATATAGGCATTTTTCCCGTCACTTTTGATCAACACCCTGTCCTTATCGTCTCCGAACTGGGATGTCTTAAGCCAAATGGCTCCCTCTTGCTCATAGGTTAATCCTTTTTTCTTGAGCATCTCAATGGCGCGTTGATCAAAACCATCGTCATAGAGATATTGCTCGCTCATCCAAACATCAAAATCTATGTGCATTTTTTCTGAAACTGTTTTTTTGATGATATTTTCCAAAATCTCTTTGGCAGAAATTTTTCCAGCCTCAAACACATCTCCAACCGAAGCATATTTTTTGCTAAGTTCATCGATATAATCTCCGACATAGGCGGCTTGGTCATCTTTCAAGACGCTGTGTCCCAATTTGACGACCTGTCCGCCGGCATCATTCACATAATATTCACTGGTCACTTCAAATCCAGCCTTGCGCAAAACGCGCGACAGACAATCACCAAAGAAGCCCCCTCTTCCGTTTCCAACCGTAAGTGGTCCAGTCGGATTGGCAGAAATAAATTCATTATTAACCTTGATATTGTTGCCAAGTTTCGAATTTCCAAAAGCACTTTTTTCAGCATCAATTTTCACGATCAAATCCTGCAGATACTTTTTGGACAAGAAAAAATTGAGATATCCCGGCTGAGCAACTTCAATCTTTTCAAAAGCATTGCACATGTCATGCTGAACTTGTTTCAGCATCTTCGGTTTTTTTTCACCAGTATCCTCTTGCAACGTAGATCCTGAATCCGCCACCTGGCGGACAGGATGACAATTTTTAGCAATTTGTTCGGCAATTTCCATTGGATTTTTTCCAAGCTTTTTTGCCAAAACCATCGCGATATTGGAAGTATAGTCCCCAAATTGCTCACTTTTTGGATAATCAATAACTATTTCAATATCGTTAAAATCAGGCTTGTCCGCCGACGAGGTGGGCCATCCATTTGTCTTTTTTGCCTCAATCAAGGCCTTTTCTATAATTACTCGTATTTGTTGTTTCATATTTACATTATACGCTAATCTCAAGCATTTTATCAACTAATAAACAATCACTGAAAATTCGCCTTTCATTTTTTCAGGATGGACGGCAAAATATGTTTCAATTTCATCAATATTTCCGCGAACAACTTCTTCAAACATTTTGGTCAATTCGCGTCCGATGATAACTCGCTTCTCGGAGCTCAACTCCGAATCGGAGTTGAGCTCCGAAATATGTAACGACTGTAAAAGTTTTAAATTTTTTATCACCCGATGAGGAGAATCATAATAAACGCAAGGTTCCTCAGCAATTGCCACTTTTTTGAAAAATGTTTCGCGTCCTTTCTTGTGAGGTGGAAAACCAAGAAAAGAAAAAGTCTGCATATCAATTCCGCTGACACTGATAATACTTGCCAAAGCTGAAGCACCTGGAATCGGAACGACTGAAAAATCTTCCGTTATGGCCTGCTCGACCAGTTTGTTTCCTGGATCGGAAATTCCTGGCGTTCCAGCATCACTGGCATAGGCCACATTTTTCCCTTCAGCAAGTAAGGTTATGATTTTTCCAAATTGAACTTCCCCACTGTGGTGATGAAGTGAAAGTAACGGCTTAGATATGTTATAATGTGAAAGCAATCTGCTTGTCACTCTGGTGTCTTCACAGGCAATCGCATCAACTTCTTTTAAGACGCGCAGTGCCCTCAGAGTGATGTCTTCTAGATTCCCAATCGGAGTAGCAACTATATATAAAATTCCTTTATTCATTAATTGATAAATTAACTAATTAACGAATTAACGAATTCAAATGCGTTAATCCTTTAATGCGCTAATAAAAGATAAACAATTTTATTATATGATCCTAACCACTCACGCCTTGGTCGGAGCCGCCCTGGGAAAACAAATTGGAAACCCGATCATCGTGGCGCCTCTTGCCATCGCCCTGCATTTTTGCCTTGACACATTCCGTCACGGAGAATATCTCAACAGAAACACGAAATTCAAAACAGCTACTTGGCAAGTTTTAATTGACCTATTTTCCACCCTAACTATCATCTCCATCTACTTGAAATTTTCACACGCCTCCTATGAAACAACCAGGAATATTTTTGTCGGATCATTTTTTTCTATGTTTCCAGATTTTCTAACATTGTTGTATTTCGTGTTCCATTTCGATTTTCTCAAGAAAATACACGATTTCCACACTTGGGCACATCCTTTTCCGAAGCCCGACAAGCGCTATACTTGGAACCTACGAAATAATCTAAACGATATCATCTTCTCCATAATAGCAATTTTTATCCTCCTCTTTTTCTAAAAGCTAACGAAGCTATAAGCTAGTTATAAATATTTCGCTGTCCAACTCTTCTTATCCTTCTTTAACTTCTCCGGAGTCCCTTCAAAATTGAGAAAACCACCCAAATCTCCTCCGTCAGGCCCAAGTTCAATCACCCAATCAGCATCGCGGATTACATCAAGATTATGCTCAACTACAATAACGGTATTTCCTTTATCAACTAAGGCATTGAGCACACTGAGCAATTTTCGAATGTCATCAAAATGAAGTCCCGCGGTCGGTTCATCCAAAATATACAAAGTATTGCCAGTTGATTTTCGAGCTAACTCGGTTGCCAGTTTGATACGCTGCGCCTCACCACCGGAAAGATTGGTCGCGCTTTGGCCAAGCTTCAAATATCCAAGCCCGACATCTTCCATTGTTTTGAGTTTTTCGGCAATAAGCGGATGCCTTGCAAAAAATCGCAGCGCCAGACGCACATCCATATCCAAAATCTGGGCGACATTAAAACCCTTATACTCAATCTCCAAAGTTTTTTTACTAAAGCGCGTTCCGTCACAAGCCTCGCATTTCACATAGACATCCGGAAGCAGGTGCATCTCAATTTTTCGATAACCATCACCCTGGCAAACTTCGCAGCGCCCGCCTTTCATATTGAAACTGAAACGGCTGGCCGTATAGCCACGACTCTTGGCCTCTTCGGTCCCCGCAAAAAGATCGCGGATGTGTGAAAAGACTCCGGTATAGGTAGCGGCGTTTGAACGTGGCGTGCGTCCGATCGGATTCTGATTGATACTGATGACCTTTTTCACGTTTTCAAAACCTTTGATTTTTTTGTGCTTGCCGGGCAAATCCCGGTTGCCATAAAAATGTCGTGAAAGTGCTTTGGCTAGAATATCTTTTACCAGGGTTGATTTGCCAGAGCCCGAAACTCCGCAGATAGCCACGAATTTTTCAAGCGGAATTGTGACATCGATGTTTTTGAGATTATGTTCAGTTGCTCCGATGATTTCAATCTTTTTTCCATTGCCGGAGCGATACTTTTTCTTGTCAGAAACTTTTTTCTTTTTGGAAATGTACTGTGCTGTCAGATTATTGCTTTTCAAAAGTTTTTTGTAGTCGCCTTCAAAAACCACGATACCACCTTCTTCACCAGCTCCTGGACCCATATCCACAATCCAATCCGCAGACTTGATAATGCTTTCGTCATGCTCAACCACAATCAAAGAATTTCCGACGTCTTGAAGTTTCCGCATCGTGGCAATCAGCTTTTCCGTGTCCCGACTATGCAGACCGATTGAGGGTTCATCCAAGACATAGACGATTCCCATCAGTTGGGAGTTGAGCTGGGCAGCCAAACGGATTCTTTGCGCTTCTCCACCAGAAATCGTCTGGGCGCTGCGACCCAAATTCAAATATTCCAAACCGACATTTTCCAACGCTATCAAGCGTTGTAAAATTTCACGAATAACCGGTCGCTCGATTTCCTTTTCTTGAGATGTTTGCGTCCAATGATCGGTGCTTTGAAAAAATTCCTTGATTTGCGTAATGCTCATCAAAACCAAATCGTTAATGGTCTTGCCATCAATTTCAACCGCCAAAAATTCTTTCTTCAGTCTTTTTCCTTCACAAACCGGACAAGTGTGAGCGGTCATATATTTTTCAATTTCCGTCCTGAGATATTCCGACTTTGTTTCAAAATATTTTTTTTCCAAGGAAGGGATGACTCCCTCGAAACCTTCCCCGCCAAAAAGCACCGCGTCCCACTGCTTGGCGGTAAACGTCTTCATCGGCACACTCAAAGAAAACTTGTATTTCTTGGCTACGTCTTTGAGCGAAAGAATTTGGCTGCTTTGGCCGTTTATTTTCCCGCCGGATTTGCTCCAAGGCTGGATTGCCCCTTCCAAGATTGAAAGATTTTTGTTTGGAACGACCAGTTCCTGATTGACTTTGAGCGTATACCCCAAGCCGCTGCAAGTCTCACAAGCCCCCTCGGGACTATTGAAAGAAAAATGTCGGGGAGTCACTTCTTTGATTTTGATTCCGCATTTGCTGCAGAAAAAATCCTGATTGTAACTTCGCTCCTGAACATTATCAAACAAAATTTTCATCGCGTTGTTTCCCATCTTCATCGCGGTTTCAATTGAATCAAGCATTCTTTCATTGTCAGGATTTTTCTTGTCCAAAACGATGCGGTCAATCACCATCTCAATCTCTCCGACGATTTCATTTTCATCCAAGGAAAGCGCTTCCGCGACCGTATACATTTTTTCGCCAAATCGAACTCTCGCATAACCCAAGCGTTGGATATGCTTTATCAATTCTTTGCCTGTCGCAGTTGTGACAGGTCTAGCCAAAATTGCGATCTGAGTGTGATGCGGGAAAGTCAAAATCTCTTCCAAAATTTCCCGATTACTTCTCTTTTGCATTGAAGTTCCACACTCCGGACAATGAATGACTCCGACTTTGGCAAACAAAATTCGCAAATAGTCATACACCTCGGTCAATGTTCCGACTGTCGAACGTGGGGAGCGCGAAATACTTTTCTGATCAATGGAAATCGGCGGAGAAAGATTCTCGATTTTGTCGACATCCGGCTTGATTGAAGGATCTAAAAAATTTCTCGCAAAAGAGGAAAGGCCTTCCATATATCTGCGATTTCCTTCCGCATAAATCGTGTCAAAAGCCAAGGAAGATTTTCCTGATCCCGAAAGACCAGTGATCACCACAAATTTGTCCCGGGGAATCGTAACATCTATATTCTTCAAGTTATTGACTCTCGCCCCCTTGATAACGATATCCCTGACACTATTTGAAGTTGTTTTTTTTGAAGCCATTTGTTCGTAAAGCGTTGATCGTAGAGCGTGGAGCGTTTTAAAAGTCCCACACTGTGCGTTTCACGTTTCGCTTTATGCATTATGAATTTTACGTTTTACGTTATGCGTTTTACGTTTTGCTAATTAAAAATGGTATCAGAAAAATGAAGAAATAGCAAGGGTGGGTTTTTAAAGAAACTTTATCGGCTTTGTCTCCTTTATCCATAATTAACACATTATTTCTTGACTTTTTCCAAAATAAGGCATAAAAAGAGGTTAATAAAGAATTAGTTTTTTCAAAACTAAACCCCACCGAAAAATGAAAAGAAAAACAATACCCTTGGTCGTTTTAGCGGCAGTTGCATTGTTGGCAATCACGCCCTCAAAAGTTTTTGCTGAGAACATTGCACGCTACTGGCTTGGTGGATACCTTGGACAATCGGTATCTGTATTTGCTTATTCTGCAGCAAGCGTTTTTATTATTATTGCGGAATTCCTGCTCTTAGCTGGTTGCTTCTGCTTTGGTCACGCTTATATAGACAAAAGATATAGCCCAACCTCTAACATTTTCGGTTGGGTAATTATATTTCTTGTGTTGATACTCTATTTTTGGGCCAATCAGTGGGTACACATGTAAACCCAAAAGATTACATAGAAAAAGGTAGCTTTCTCACAAGTTGCCTTTTTTTATTCTTAGGTTCAAGTTTCTATTGCAACATTATGATACCATATAGGCTATCATAATTAAACAAAGAAGCTATGAAAAGTAACGAATTAGTTTTTGAGGACAGAGAGGAAATTAGTCGGCTATTACTGTT
>Ga0265593_1000246_pt1 | contig 34106 bp, 33 predicted proteins | sample saktaG_8_FD_190136 | JGI IMG/M metagenome (GOLD analysis project Ga0265593, IMG submission 190136) | Saline water microbial communities from Sakinaw Lake, British Columbia, Canada - sak_2011_5_24_36m | ecosystem: Environmental > Aquatic > Non-marine Saline and Alkaline > Saline ... | reverse complement strand
ATTATGGTCGATGGCACTGTCGATAACGTTACAGCTTCCGATGATATTATTGGTGATAGCCGCATGGACATTGGCTTCACACAGCGGAACATGTTTGTAGGCGGCAGCATGAATAAGTATATCAGGACGACTGGCCTCAATGATGGAATCGAGCATTTGCTTATCCAGTATATTGCACAGTCTCAGCGATGCAGAAGGGAGTTTTTCTCCGATTTGATAGAGATTGTACTCACTGTGATCGAGTAAAATAAGTTGTGCCGCACCAAATCGGTGACATTGTAGTGCGATTTCACTCCCGATACTCCCCCCTGCCCCTGTAATTACAATCGTTTTACCCCGTATAAAATTCCCGATAGTTTGGGTATCAAGGTCTTTGGGATGACGAGCGAGAAGATCTTCGATACAAAGCGGTTCAACACTGCTCATGGTATCGTCTAAGCTGACGGAGCGTTTAATCTCTTGAATAGAGGTTTCTTTGAGCTGGGCGTAGATTTGTTGCAATGCTTCTTGCGGTAATGAACCCTCGATGATTGCAGTTAGTATCGTATGCTTGGCAATAAGGGTTTGGAGCTGGGTAAAATCATACACTTTAATATTATGAATCGTTGAGCCAACCATGTTTTGATTTTTGTCAAGCACAGCAATAATGGCAAGGGGATAGTAGTCCCCTTTTAATAGGCTTTTAATGAGGGTGTCCGTGTTAGGGGAAATTCCTATGATAATAGACGGTTTGAGTTTGCTGATATTACCGCTTGACTCCATCATCAGCCGTTTGGAAAAACGTAGCGCTCCCAAGAGAGTAAAAGAGAGGAGTAAATCGATGACGATGACACTTCTTGGAAATGGTGAGAAAGGTTCAGGGAAGAGGAAAAACAGTAGTGCAAAGAGAGTGTAGGTTAAAAGATGAGCAAAAAAAAGCTTTTTAGCATCATTGAGAGCAAAAAAACGCCAAATGAAATTGTATCCGCCAAAAAGTGCAGTAGCAGTGAGTTTTAATAAAATGATGGAGAGGGCAACATACCAAAAAGGGGCAAGAAAATCCTCTTGGATACTAAAATTAAAACGGAGAAGATAGGCACTATAGAGGGTGAAAAAAGAGAAAAAGGCATCAGCAAGGACAAAAAAGACCAATCGCTTAGTACTACTTGGAGCTAAAAATGGAGGAATAACCTTTTGTCGAGTTGCTTGCATACGAGTTATATTTTCAGTTTATAAATTTTAGTCATTGGATCAAGAATAACAGGTTCAAAAAGAGTTTTATCATAATGTTCAAATACAAACATTTGTATGTAGGTCGAATTAAAATAAAAATCATCCAAAACTAAAAACCGTCCATAGCTTGCCATGTAGATAAGAGTTAGGCCATCGGAAGCAAAGTGTTGTTCGTTGATTTGAAGGGTATTGGTTTTATCATAGCCAACTTGATAAAAAGCTTTGATCGGAACTTCTTGATTTCCAATCTTGACAATATTTTTGTCTTTAATAACAGATATTCCACTTCCTAATTCAATGGTTTTCCCGGTATCTTGTGTTGACTGAGTTGAATAAAAAAATGGTTGTTCTCGATTGTCAGGATTTTTAAGATCTAAATTGCTAAAAAGAGTCACTGTAGGAAGAATTTCCATCATGCGTAATGGCAGATAAAGATAAATATCTCTGCTTTTTTTCGGAAGTTTATATTCGGGTAAAGCTAATGCAGTTAAAAATTCATCCGGTTCATTAAACCCTTCTTTGCTCATCATGTATTCAAATTTTGTTTTCGTGTTGTTTTTATCATAATAGCTTTGTTCTGAGTACTTCGTAAATAATTGCATCATGTGGGCTACAGCCTGAGGCTCTTGTGCTGTTAATACAAATGAGGCTGGATAGTTATCGTATCCGCTGTGTTGTCCTCCATCAATCCATGTTTTGACATCGCTGTAGTAGCGGATTGGATAGCCATAATCCCACCATGTAACGACATAATCCTCACGTCCTGCAATTTTATGGAGCTTGTCGAGGGTTGTGACTTCTTGAGCAGTGAAAACCGTTGGTGTCATATACTCTTTGATATGCAGATAATTTGGATAAAGTGCTACCCCGGTAAAAACAAGAAGTACCGTGTATCGAAGCCACGATTTTTCAATACGCTGAGTACTCCATAATAATAAATAAGCAAATCCAATCGCTATAATGGGAACGGCATAAATGGTAAATCGTAGTCCTGCAAACATTGCTATAAATCCAAGTCCGACAAGAGGTAGAGTGATAACGAGTGGTCGATAGGCAATAACAGCCATAATGTAGCCAATACATGCCAGCAGAAAAGTAATAGTATGTCCGCTGATTCGTTCTGCAAAAACGTTAAATGGGATATGCCCAGCTTCTCGAACGGTAGACATAACATCATAAAAATGTAAAGAAGATTCACCTGTTTTACTGCTTTGGAATATATATCCTTTGAGAAAAAACCAAATGGGATCAATGCCGCCGGTAAAAAAGAATACCCCTATAATAGCTGCAAAAAGATACCAAAACAGTTTATGAGAGAGATCACGTTGATAGTGAAATAAAGTAAAAATGGCGATGGCTAATCCAATTTTAATGCTAACCGGTAACGATAAAATTCCAAGAAGGATAAAGAGGGCTATTTTATAAAGATAAATATTTTTACGATCAAAAAATAAGGTATATCCGATAATCATTGCGAAAAGAGCCGTATCTAGTGCGTAGGCTTGGGGATACCACCATTGATACATAGCGATAGAAATAGTAATGGGAATCAGATAGCGATTACGCTGATTGGTAATCGCGAGGATAAGGGTATATATGGCAAATACAGGCAAGACGATATTAAGCATGTCGGTATCGTAATAACCCGTCATGGTTCGATTGTAATAGCTGTGCGCTATAGAGCCAAGAAGTGCAGCAATAAACCCCATTGTTGTCTGATTTAGTGCTCGTCCAATCAAAATCAGCGGGATAATGATAAGAGAACCAAAAAATGATGGCATATAAAGGATGAGTGTTTCAAAGCTAACGGGAACAATTTTAGAGAGGACCGCTGTGAGTTTAGCTAAAGAGTCATCAATGCCAGAAGAGTCGTTAGCTTGATGTATCCCATTGCGAATATCTCGTGCTCCTTCAGCAAATAAATAACCATCATTTGTGTTGATCATTAGTTCATTATTCCAATGAAATTGAGGCATAGGGTTAAATTCATTGACCCAAATAAAGCGCATAGAGAGAGAAAAAAGATAAGCTATAGTAATAAAAATAAGTAAAGTGCGTAAAGAAGTTTTATCTTCATGTAATTTTAGCATTATTGTTGCTCCACGTTTTGGTAAGGGTATTTTAGCCAAAAGGTTTGGCTTTATCAATGTAATCGCTGGCGTAATGAAAAATTCAGGTTGCTGAAAACCTCAGAAAACTTCGCTACCATGCGGGTTTGTAAAAGGTTTTTTAAAATGAATTGTAAAAATCGCTCAATGATTCACACCATCTTTTTTAAGTACTTTTAAAAAAGTTAAAGCAATGATTTTTAAATCAAGCCAAAAGGATTGTTTGTGTAAATATTCTGTATCAAGGGCAACTTTTTGAGGTATTGGCAGTTCATCACGACCGTTGATTTGTGCCCACCCTGTTAATCCTGGTGTGAGGGTATGAACCCCTGCTGATGTGCGCAAAGAAATTAAGTCATCTTGATTAAACAGTGCAGGTCTTGGGCCCACAAAGCTCATATCCCCTTTTAAAATACTCCACAATTGTGGCAGTTCATCTAAACTGCTTTTGCGTAAAAATGAGCCAATAGGGGTCAAAAGTGTTTCGGGATTGTTGAGAAGATGGGTGGCAACGGCGGGGGTGTCAATCCACATACTGCGAAACTTTGGCATTAAAAAAATGGTGTTATTTTTACCGACGCGCTGTGACCAATAGAGGATAGGACCTTTTGACGTTAAGTATACCAATAGGGCAACCATCAAAAATACAATCGATAATACTAAAAAAGCCATGAGTGCCAGCAGAAAATCAAACAATCGTTTTAGTGTCATTGGGCTTCACCTTTAATCATAGTGTTAATTCCCTCTTCTGTTGTATAGGGATTTTTGAGGTTTAATCTTTCTTTTGTCAGGGTATTATCGACTTCCAGATTTTGATACAGACGTTTATGAAATGAGGGTTTAATAGACTTCAAAAATGATTCAAAAAAAGGTATTTTTATCAAGGATACTTTTTTATTTAGTCCCTTGGAAATGAGTTCTATAAGAAAGTTTGTGGATAATGGAGCATCATCGCCGGCTAAAAATATCCCTCTTTGTCGTTGTTTTATTACACACTCTATTAGGTGACACAGATTACCAACATAAACCATGCTCCGTTTGTTATCAATGCTGCCAAGGGGTAAGATAGGTACTTTTTTCACTAAATTTACAAGATTTTTGATATTGGCTTTTACCCCATAGCCATAGACGATGGGTGTTCTGATAATCGAAACGATAAAATCATCACTTTCTAATTCTTGTAACGCTTGTTCTGCATTGTATTTGCTTTTTCCATAGTCATCTTCGGGCGCACAGTTACTATTTTCATTATAGGGGAGGAGGGTTTCTTCTCCATATACTTTTACCGTACTCATAAAAATAAAATGGTGAACACCTGATTTTTTGGCTTTTTTCGCTAATTCTATGGTGTGTTTGATATTGATTTTTTCGTATTGCTCTGCACTTGCCCCACTCATCTGATGGACGAGGGCGGAGAGATGGATAACGGTTTCTATCCCGATTAAATCCAAATTTTCAAAATTATCTCTTTGAAATGAAAAGCTACTAAGCGTAAATTCTTCTGAATATTTTTTTACGAAGTAGTGACCGATAAATCCTGTTGCGCCAGTGACTAAAATATTCATTTTTTTTCACTTGCATGGAGTAAATGTTTTCTCAACTCTTCCCAAAAATACTTTTGAGAGTAGCGTTTTATAATAGAATTTCTCGCATTATTCTTGAATGCGCGATAGAGTTCTTTGTTGAACATTAACTTTTCAATAGCTTTTTTCAAGCTTTCAGTATCTTTTTTTTCACATAACAGCCCATTTATTCCATCTTGAATGATTTCATTGCAACCGTTGATGTTGGTCGCTATCAGAGGAATCCCCATACTACCAGCTTCGATGAGAACATTGGGCAACCCTTCTCGATAGGAGGGAAGAACAAACAAATCGGTAATGGATAAAAAAGGGCGGATTTCTTGTTGAAAAGGAATATGGACTATTTTTTTACAGTTTTGTATTATTTTAGCGGTTGCAGTATCGATGGGATCAAGATCATTTTCAAAATCTCCGATAAGCAGTAAATACATATTTGGATTATTTTGATTAATTTGCCTGAAGGCTTCAACCAATTCCCTGATCCCTTTATCCTGCACAATTCTTCCGACAAATGTGATCACAAAATCTTCTTTTTTAATCTCTAACGTTTTTCTAAAATCTTTTTTCTCATCGAAGGAGAAAATGTCCTGAAAATAATTTTCATCCACGCCATTAACCGAACCATTTCCGATAATATTGACGGACTTGGAGGTCAATTGGGTACTCATAATATTTTTTAGATTGATACTATTGCAATACAGATGAGTTGTAAAAAAATACGTCAGGCGCTCGGTGAATTCTAAAATAGCTTTTCTTTTTCCAGTGGCTTCGAGATGCGGTAATCCGACAACACTGTGGAGTCGAATAGGAATTCGTGCAAAAAAGGAAGCTATCATTCCAAGCAAGCCAGCTTTGGGTGTTAAGGTATAAACAATGTCCGGTTTTGTTTGAACAAAGTAGCTCCAAAGTTGAAATAGAACCTTTAAATCTTTTAGAATATTGATTTTTCTGGTAAAGTCGATCGTTTTTATTTTGACTTTTTCATACTCTTTTATCTGTTGAAGACTCTTCGCATCGGATGTTATAATCTTGACATCATAATACTGGGATAGAAAATGAGGTTGACCTTTGAGCCAAGTCTCAAGTACTACAGGTACAGTGACAAGAATAATCAGTTTTTTTTTCATACTTTGTTTTCTCTAAGTACATTTAGAAGATAGGTCTCAACATCAATAAAAGTCTTTATTTTGAGCTGTCTCATTAGAAGAGTGTTGTCGGCTGTTGACGTTTTCAATTCTTCTTTGACTATATTTTGAACATTTAAATCGATATGATGATTTTTTAACAATATGAGGATATTCTTAATTGAGTTACCGGAGCCGGTTCCTATATTTAAAATAGGAAGTTTTTTAAGGGTCAATAGTTGTGTATAAGCTTCAACGACATCATTGATATGTATAAAATCTCTGATAGCATTTCCGTTATTGACTATTGGTAAGATGGTATTATTTGTGTGTGCCGTAATAATCTTACTAATGATTGAAAACGTATCTTCTCCCCCGTACATATTGAAGATGCGTGCAATGGTGTAATCAATATTGCGATTTCTACAATATTTTTCAATCATTTTTTCATTGCTAACTTTTAGTGCAGCATGTAAACTGAGCGGTTTGACTTCATCTGACTCATTACAAAAGATATTGTTTCCATACACAGAACTGCTACTGGTATAAATGATTTTTTTAATATCTGTCTGTCGAAAATACTCTAAGACGTTTGATGTTATACCAATTGCGTTTTCAATATACTTATCTAAATGGTCCGTTTCATTAAGTTGAAGGGCAGTTTGAAAATTATTGAAAATAATATTGATTTTTTTGTTTTTAAATTCTAACAGTAAATCAATATTTATGGAAAGTTCACGTGATGATATAAGAACACAATTATGAATCTTTTTTGAAAGTGTTTTTGATAAATTGCTATTTTTACCGATGATAAGTGTTGTCAATTAAAACCCCATTTTTCTTTTTAACAGTTTACAGGTATTAAGGCTGTTTGCAAAGATAAAGTGAATGATAGGGATTTTAAAATCCAAAAGAAGGGTACTGTACATAACAAAAATCTTTCTATAGCTCAAATCGGATAATCGTGTAGATAAAGAAGTATTGTGGATGCGATACGAGATTAGTTTTTCTTTTATTAAATGAATCTTGTTCCCATTTTGAAAAGCCAAAATAGTAAATACCCAATCTTCAATTGCATTGAAAACGGTATCCTCTTTGAATTTGGCTGTAATATTCCGTTTCAGCATAAGAGTATTAATATTTATAAAATTAGTATAAAAAATGATAGTTTTATCCTTCATGAATGGCTGTAAAATATTTTTTGTTAACTGATTATTGAATGAACCTTGTACCGTACTATTTTCATCAATAATATCAGCAAGGGAATGGACCATATCAACAGTAGAATTAGAGGCAAAAAAATCCAGTTGGATTTGCAATTTATTTTCTTTCCATACATCATCCGCATCTACAAAGGTAATGTAGTCTCCCCGTGCGGCATTCAACCCTTCATTTCTCGGATAAGCAGGTCCCCCTTTATTCACGTCAAGCCGAATAATTTTGATTCGGCTATCGATAGTCGCATATTTTTTCATAATCTCAATACTGGAATCGGTTGAGGCGTGGTCAATGAGGAGATATTCAAAATTGCCAAAGGATTGATTTAATACGGAGTGAATGGTTTCTTCTAAATATTTTTCTCCATTGTATACCGGGGTAATAACGGAGACTTTGATTCTCTCAGAATTAGACATGTTGGTTACCATACTTTACTAGATATTGTTTGATTCCTGTTTCCAAAAAAATATCAGCTTTCCAATTAATATCTTTGAATACTTTTTGAGTATCAGCTATCGCACTAACTGTATCTCTTTTTCTGGATTGAATAGCACCCCATTTTATATTAGGGGGCATATGATATTCTTCATGGCAAATTTGAGCCAATTCCCTGATGCTAGTCCCTTTTCCGGTTCCGATATGGTACTCATTATATCTATCGGGGAGGATGTCGTAGTTTTCAATCAATAAGAGATAAAAACGGACAACATCGTCGATATGGATAAAATCGAGGATCTGGCGCCCTTCACTCATAGGGACAGGTTCTTTAGAACCCATAGCCTCCATCATAATATCAAATATCTTTTTATGTTCTCCCCGCTTGCCGTATACGCTGTATAAAATGGCATTTACGAATATAAAATTGTTAGCTTTAGCAAAATAATCGATGATAAAACGTGATGCCGTTTTAGTAGCCGAATAAAAATAGGTTGGATCGATGGTTCCATCATTTGTATAAAATTCAGAAAAAGAGCCAGCATTGACAACTAATTTGAGGGGAGAGTTTTTAAGTGCATCGAGCAGCAAAGAAACAAACACTATATTAGAATCGATTAAGTTGATGATATTACTTTTATCGTCTTGACTCGTTGATAGGGATGCCAAATGGATAACAATCTCTGCATCATATAGAGTCAGGTTCTGCGTAAAATCAGTTCCGTCAAATACTACGTGAGTGACTCGCTCTGAAAATAGTTGAGTCGATTTCTCAAGGTTTCGGACGATGACGATAACATTATGGTTTAACGCTAATAGCGCCTCAACCAAAGTGCTGCCGATGGTACCGGTAGCTCCTGTAACAATAATATTTTTTTTACCAAGCATAAGGGACTTCATCCAGAGTTATTGTTATTGCTTCCGTAGGATCATGCTCTATACTTGCTACATTAAGAAGTAAATTAGTTTCCTTAAGTCCCCGAAAAGCGACCCATACATTGGGTGCAACTGTAAGGCGCTGATAGGTGTCTATCCCTAAAATAGCGCTAAGGAATTCCCCTTTAGATAAAGAGTCTTCTCTGTCATCATGCATTACAAACTCTATTTCCCCTACGGGAACGACAAGATTTAGGGTCATTTGCGTATGTTTTTTCCACCCTTTGATTTCATCTTTGTGTATAGTAGAAAAGTAAGCTTCCCCAAAACCAGTATATCCGACATCGCTTTTTTTCATAGCGTGAAATATATCTCCTTTTGGATGATATATTTGTTTTAGAGGTGTTAATATTACTCCATCCATGAGAGCTTCTTTGTTTTTGCCATGGTTTCATACTCTTCGATTTGGTGTAGTGTTTTTGAGTAAATATCGGCAACATTGCGGTAAAAATCATAGTACCATTCACTGGTAAATTTGATGGTTTGTGAATAGTCTAAATTGGCTTGCCATTTCAAATAAAAAAGTGCTTTATCGCAATTGAGTTTTAAAAGTCCAGCTTCATGAAAAGGGATATTGTCTGTGACGGTAAAGGCATCATCAACATTGTTAAAATGCCAATAGGTACTTAAATCTTCAAGGAGCTGTTTAACCGTATGATTTTGCTCTGCACGAGGCCCGAAATTAAACGCTTCCCCATGCAAATCCTTATTTAAAAATAGTTCAGCACCGAGAGCCAAATAACCGCTTAATGGCTCCAGTACGTGCTGCCAAGGACGAGTTGCATTAGGACTTCGGATCTCAACTCTCTCCCCTTTGCTCCATGCGAGCATACAATCAACAACGATCCGGTCTTGAGCCCAGTCTCCCCCTCCGATTACATTTCCGGCTCTTCCTATTGCTAATCTAATATTGGATTTTTCTGATTTAAAAAAAGAGTGATAATACGATTTGATAATGAGTTCAGCCGCACCTTTGCTTCCGCTGTAGATGTCTTTGCCACCCATCTTATCATCTTCTTTGTAGCCCCACACCTGCTCTATATTATCATAGGCTTTATCGCTGGTGATAATAATTGCGGTACATGGATGATTTGAAATTTTTAATGCTTCGAGAACATTGGCTGTCCCCATGACATTGGAGCTAATGGTTTCGATAGGATCGGTGTACGATGTTGAGACAATGGGTTGAGCCGCGAGATGAAAAAGAAAATCAGGCTTGGTATCGGTGATGATAGCGGTTATAGCACTAAGATCTCGGATGTCTTGCTGATAATGGCGTATTTTATCTTCGAGCTGCAAAACTTCAAACATAGCAGGGTGAGTTGGGATGTCTTTAGAGATACCGATAACATTTGCTCCAAGTTTTAGCAACCAAGTTGTTAGCCATGTACCTTTAAACCCTGTATGTCCCGTAACAAGAACAGTTTTGCCTTTGTAGATACTTTTAAACATGCTTATTCCCACCCTTTCCACGGTGCTTTTCCACTATCCCATAGTTCATTTAATTTTATCTTATCGCGTAATGTATCCATCGGCATCCAAAAATTATTATGTTTGTAGGTAAATAATTCACCGTCTCTGGCCAATTTTTTTAACGGCTCTTGCTCAAAGACCGTATCTTCTTCATCGTTAATATAGTCAAATATTTTAGGCTCACATACAAAGAAACCGGCATTGATCCAGCTTCCGTCCCCTTTTGGTTTTTCTTGAAACTCGGTTACTTGATTGTGCATGTTTATGTTTAACGCACCAAAACGCCCTTCTGGTTGAGCAGATGTCATTGTCGCAAGTTTGCCATGGGATTTATGAAAGGCGACCAACTCTGTGATATTAATATTCGCCACACCATCACCATAAGTTAGTAAAAACGGTTCCTTACCGATAAATGTACGAGCCTTTTTAATGCGGGCTCCGGTCATGGAATTTAATCCCGTATCCAAAAGGGTGACTTTCCACGGTTCGGCACTATTATTATGGACTTCCATTTTGTTGGTGGTCATATCAATGGTTATATCACTTTGATGGAGAAAATAGTTGGCGAAGTACTCTTTGATATAGTACCCTTTGTAGCCCAGCAATATAACAAAATCATTAAAGCCATACGTAGAGTATATTTTCATAATATGCCAAAGGATTGGTTTCCCACCGATTTCAACCATGGGTTTTGGTCGAATGTCTGTTTCTTCGCTCAATCTAGTGCCAAATCCACCGGCGAGTAATACTACCTTCATGCTGCTTCCTTTGAGAATATGTTGCTTAGCCAGTTGTCGATATGATACTGTTCTATCTCTGTATCCCACACAAGATTATTTTCAAAAAAACTTGAATCAAGTTTTATCTTTTTTCGATCAAGAATCATAATACGTTTTGAATCATAAAATGGCTCATCTGTAATATTAGCATTGGTAGTAATTAACTTGAGGTTAGATCCTAAAACTTCCAATGTTCTGATGGTTAATCCATTTTGATTTTTCATTTCAATATCTAAAACAGCTTTTGTCTGGGAATAGACATTCTGTATAGTAAATGAGGGTACGGTAAAAGTTTTAAAAAATGGCAAATCTGTTTTTTTTATGACACCTGTTAGTAAACCTCTAAAAAGTGAAAATTTTGTAATATAAAGATGGTGATAGAAGTTTAAATTTTGCTCTTTGGCATGTTTGTCAATTTGTTTGATTATTTGCAATCGGTCACTATGATAGGCACCGAAAAAGACAATATCGTAGGTTGTTTCAAGGGTAGAATATGCAATATTTTTGTAGTGGTCTGTATAAAAAAGGGGTAAATAGTTGATTTTGTATTTTTTGGCATCTGTTTTATCAAACGTGGAAATTTGATTAAAATAAGGAAGCTTTGAAAGATAATTATTATGCGTTACAGAGTCCCATTGGTACATAACACAATAGGCATCAGGAGAGGAACTTTTAATTTTTTCAATAAATTCAGGAGTAATAATTTCACCACGTATGAGAAAAAAAATATCATAACGTTGAGAAGCTATTTTTTCAAGTATAACGTTTAAATAACGTTGCTGTATCCATTTTCTAAACGTTCCTTTGATAATTTTGGCAGCACGTTGAGCAAAGTTATTAACCATTTCGGGATAATAATCGACACTGGCTCCAAAGGATTCCATTTTTTGGATAATATTGGTGTGATAATCATAATATTTCGGACCGATAAATAGGATCTTTTTCCCGGCAAGATCTATCATTTATAGAGCCCTTTTTGCTGCATCTCTCGGATGCTGTTTTCATATAAATCTTTCATGATTTCTTGAGCGTTTACCCACATTGTGAATCGTTGTATCCCCTCTTTGAAACTTACTTTCGGTGCGAAGCCAAGTTTTTCTTTGACCTTGGACAAGTCGGCATAATTGTGCCGTATATCGCCTAATCGGTAATTGCCGGATATGTGTATTTTAGAATCACTTTGATAAGCTTCTTTTAGTGTTTTTGCAACATGCAATACCTCTATCGCTTCGCCCGATCCTACATTGAAAATTTCGTAATTAGCTGCATCGTTTTCAATCCCTAAAATCGTGGCATCAACAACATCATCAATGTAAACAAAATCGCGGCTCTCTTTCCCGTCTTCAAAAATGGTGATGTCATTATTGTTTTTGATCCGTGTTGAGAAGATTGACAAGATACCGGTATATGGGTTTGATAAGGATTGACCGGCACCATAAACATTTTGATATCGAAAAGCGACGGCGGGGATACCCAGTGTTTTTCCCATGACCATAAACATTTGCTCTTGGACTTGTTTTGTGATACCGTATATAGAAGTTGGGTGAATTTTGCTTGCTTCATCGGTTGCTAAAAGAGTGATATTTTTAGAGCATATCGGGCATTTAACATTAAAATCCCTCTTTGCCATATCTGTATCTTGACGCTCAGTCGGATAAACGATCCCGTGCTCTGAGCATTGATACTTGCCCTCTCCGTAGATGGCTCTCGAGGATGCAATAATTATTTTTTTAACGCTGTGTTTTTCATTCGCCAAGATGTCTAAAAAAATAGATGTCCCTTTGATATTTACATCTGTATATTTTTCAATCTCGTACATCGATTGTCCCGTCCCTGTTTCAGCCGCCAGATGGACTACGACATCGATGCCGTTTAAGGCTGTCTTCCAGTCATCGTAGCTTAGTACGGAGCCTTTGATGAATTTCACTTTGTTTTTAATGCTTTGGTACAGTTCAGATTTTTCACTATCTTCACTATGAATTTGCGGTGATAGATTGTCCAAGACAGAGACTTTATAGTCTTTCTCGATTAGTCTTAGGCTTAAATTTGAACCGATGAAGCCTGCCCCACCCGTAATAAGAATATTTTGATATTTATTTGATGTCATTGTTTATCCAAAGTTTTGTATCTAAATTATACCGTTTTATCACTTTTGCCGGACTTCCGATAGCAACGCTGTAATCAGGAATATTACGGGTTACAACAGAGTTGGCACCGATAACACAATGCTTACCTATCGACGCACCGATAATAGAAACATTCTCTCCAATCCAGCTGTTTTCTCCAATTTCTACACTATTTTTAAATACAATTGGCTGATTTATGATGGGTTGAGTAATATTTTCGTAGGTATGGAGATTATCGGAAATGTATACTTTATCTGCAATAAGAACATTTTTTTGTATAACAACATTTCGCAGGGCAACAATATGAGAAAACCTCCCAATCGTCACCCCCTCTTCGATGATCAACTGTGGTTCGATATCGTTTTGCTTGAGAGCAAGAAGCCATGCGCTAGAATTGATAGAAGCATAATCTTTGAGCGTTATATATTGCCCCCCCTCTATAATGTCTGGACGAATAACAGAAACTTTCTTTCCAAAATATTTGAAGCCACTGGAAAATAAAATTCTAAATACATTTCTTTGTAGGTAACGAATTGCCTTGCTGTAAAAACTGTAGGAAATCATAGTTTGTTACCATCTAGTGTATCTAAAAACTTCTCTGGATCGGAAAATAGAGGAGCTAATTGGAATAATCTTGGATCATCAAGCTCCCACCATTTTGAATCTACTAATCGTTGGCATGTTATATCATCAAAGCGTTTTTTAATCTCTCGGGCAGGAACACCTGCGACGATGCTGTAGGGGGCTACATCTTTGGTAACAACAGCACCTGTACCGATAACTGCACCTACACCTACCGTAATACCTGCTTTTATCATCGCACCCTGACCAATCCAGACATCTGCACAGATGATGGTTCTTGGTAGTATTTGATCAAATTGTTTGGATTGCGTAAAAAAAAATGGTAACGGTTGTGTGTTATCGTAGAATACAGGATTGGTGCTTACCAAATGTGTCGGATGAGAGGCAAGTCCGATTGTTACATTGGAAGCTATGGAGCAAAATGGACCAATTTGTGTGTTGTATATGGACGAATTAGCTTGGATATAGCTGTATCTCTCTATGGTAGAGTTTAAAAGGGCAACATTACGAAATAAGACAGCATGGTATTTTATTTTAGAAGTAGAGTCTGCTGTTACGCCTGAGTGTATGGTGCTCATCGGAAATCGTTTGTGTAAAAGCCATTCACGAACAGTTTGTTTTATCCAATGAAGTATCATACTATTTGACCTCGTGCTGTGCTAAAAGTTCGTATACAAAGTCTATGTTCCGTTGCAGGTTATGACCATCCAATGGTCCAACGTATCGTTCCATCACAGAACGATCTAAAAAAGAATTATAGCGCGGATGATGGGATTGGAAGTCATAAAACGCTTGTATTAAGTTCTCCGGTGTTGTTACGGTAACCAACTCGGATTGGTTGTCAAACGGGGGATCCATAATTTCCGTATCTTTTTTATAATAAAGACACGGAATCCCAAGGCAAGAAGCTTCGAAAAGTGTTTGAGAGTAGATTGAGATATAAAAATCACTCTCTTCTAATACCGTTTTCATTGGTGGCGTACTTACAATCTTTATACTCAAATCTGGAAAAAACTCATGCACAAAATTCACATATTGTTGCTCATAGCCATTTGGACGTACCTTGATAACAAGGTTGACAGCGATTCCTTGTCTGGTAATCGTTTGGAAAGCCGTTAGTATATCGTGCATAAATTCGAACTCAACGGCAACGTATGAGTTTAGATCAACATTGTTAAAGCCGGATGCTCCTATTGTGACGGTTGGATTTTTTCTATTTATGGTACGTATTGAAGTATTAGGCGGGTACATATCCATGCGAGGATCACCGAGACACACGATATTGTCCATATCTCGAAAGTAATTTTCTTTGATACTTATGGAATAAGAATTGATCATCGTAGCATATTTCGATTCATCCTGATGGGCATTTCCCAGTAGCCCATTGATAATCAAATAACTAGGAAGGTTTTTACTCTTGCAAACGCAATCGATTAAGGTGGCAGTATGTCCGATATTCGCGATTAAAATTTCCAATTTAATTGGATTATGATTGAGATAATGAAGAACGCTGTCTAATGTTCTTAGCGTATTTGCCATTCGCTCTTTTACCCGTATTTCTAGAATGCGATAAGCACTTTCAGATATATCATCACCATTAGTTAAAATCAGTTTTGCATGTCGTTTTAAATGAAATTGATTTAATAAGCTTTCAATTTCTTGAATATATTTTTTGAGTGAACCGCTTATGGGGAGTAGGCGTTCAGATAAATGATCAAGTAACTTTGAACCCCTAGAAAAATTTGTCAATACAATGCGAAGATTTGGGTCTTTTCTTAATTCGCGAATAAGACCTTTTGAGGGATGGTATTCTTGAATAAAGATAGCCGTTTTATTTTTGTTCGATAGCAATCGATCAATCCAGGGCATACAATACCCATAAGCAGCGGTAACAACTTCTCTCCCCCAATATAAAAAGCCACGCAAGCCTTTGGCCCGAAGTTTTTCGTCCATCCATTGCGCGATAGGAAAATAATAGGTCGTGCATTGTTTTTGACTTTTTTGAATCAACGTATAGGGAAGCTGAAGTTCGTTAAGAACAGAGGCGATTAGTTCATTATTAGAGCCGATAAAAATAGTTTGGAATCGGATGTTTCTGAGTATGCCAAGACAAATACGTATTCGAGCATAGAAGGTAAAATCATTCCAAAATTCTACACGAAATGAAAAACCAAAAGGGATCCCTTTATGGATAAAAATATCGTTGCCATCTGCATCAAAATGCCAATCACGAAAAAAGTCATAAATGAGAAAATTATTTGCCTGCATCGTATCTGGATTTACGAGGTTATCGATATAGTAAGCCTCCCCTCCAAGGTCAATAATCTTTTTTTTAAGTCCGAAATCATAGGTTAAGATTAAATCGAGAGAGGGATCATACTGATTTTTTTGCTCATCCCACCACCCAAAAGAATCTAAAATAAAAATGTTTCTGTATTCACTCTTTAAAAGGGTATTTTTCATAGTTTAATCCTTAAACCCTTTTGTTTTTTTGGAGTATAGTCCTGATTTCAGTGCGAGAAGTAGCAAATATTTTTGGAAAAACTAATCCACCAATTATAACTAATAACGTATAAAATGCCCCAGAGATGATAAAATTCGGGAGCGCTTTATCCATAGAAAAGAGGGGAACTGTACTGATAAATGCCAATATCACAAAAAATAAAATTGAGTAAAATTGGTGTTTTAAAAATCCATCCATAGGGATTTTCAAAAACTTACAATTAAAATAAAGTTGGATATTAACCCCTATGATTTGGACAATAACCATTTTCCAAGCCAGTCCAAGAGCACCGAGTTTAAAAACATACAGCAATAAAAACGTTAAAAGAAGACCGATTAAAGAGGAGACTATACTAATATTTTTGTAACTATTGGTTTGACCTGTTGCAAAAAATAAAGACCCAGTCAGTTGACCGTATGTTTGATGGATGGGATAAAATGCCATGACAACAAGAACAAAAGCAGCATCTTTAAACTTTTCATCCGTAAATATATCAATGAGATTTTTACTTTCAAAGGCTATGAATATTGCAAAAAAGGCGGCTATAGAATAGAGCATGGGGATGTAGCGAGTGAAAAGTTTTGTGATATGTTCCATATCACGGGTTTCGTATGATTTTGAAAATTCTCTTGTGATAATCGGTGTCATTGCACTGGTAAACAAAAAGCACATCGCCGCAATCGAATAGGCCAAGTTATAAAATCCTGTTTCACTTGATCCGCTCATCTTTTGTAAAAGCCAAATATCAAACAATCCGATACCAACTCCCACAATTGAAAAAAGAAATATAGGGTAACTATAGACCACGAATTCTTTAATTAATTTGGCAAATTGTAGATTAAACGTTAATAGATTTTTGGTAAAAATACTTTTTTGAATGAAAAAAATAGAAATGATAATAATAAAAGAGAGTGATGCAATATAGTTGAAATGAAAGTAAGCGGATAGATCAAAAACCAAATAGTTGACAAAATAAAGCAATAAGAGCATCGTTGAAATTTTATGAGCAATCTTGAGTAACTCGACCGAAGTGGTTAGGGCATAAGCATCTGAAATCTTGATATAGATTTGGGTAAACCATGTTAAAAATCCAAGCCCCATTCCTATATAGAGATATGTATCTGGTATATTTGGAAACATACTGTCGGCATAACCTAACCCTTTTACGGTATAGATAAACAGTGCCATAAATACTAAAATGATAAATGAATAGATAAAATAAAAGGTGATTAATTCGTTTCGATGGTGATTGGCGGAAAGTTTTGTAAAAAATGCCATTGAAGTTCCCGCATCCAAAAAGCCTACGATTTGTGAGAAAAATTGTTGGAGATAACTGAAGTGTCCAAACGCAACAGGACCTAATGCTTTTGGAACAATAGCGACTAAAATGATATTGATTAAACCATTTATGATGTTGGCAAAAAGTTTGACCATATACCTTTTTTTTAGGCTATCTTCCAGGACTGACACTAAAACATTCCTTCAATTTCTTTAGGGTCTTGCTTCGCCCCATTTAAAGCTTTTATGTACATTGAATGTAGGTCATTTATTTCATGAAAATTTGATTTCAAGTAGAGTTGTCGATCTAGTTTTATTTGATGTAGATGGGATTCAATGGTTTCAGGTGTGAGTTTGACGCCAAAGCTAATAGGAACAGTTGATATATAATCTTTATTATTGAGTATTTTTGCCAATATCAAATCACCTATTTTTTCGGTGAAGTGAGAGGAATCCCAATAATTTTTCATCGGCGTTTTAACTGCTTCTGTGGTTATCGAATTGTATCCTGAAAAATCCCATAAAGGTATTTTCATATCATCAGAAATTTTGGTTATTTTTCGCTTCCATTCTTCAAATAGAGCAAAATTCTTAGAAACAACAATACCTTCTCCATCTAAATTAGCATGTGCTGGACTAATATACAATATTAAGTTTATATGATTTTTTTTACATATGGCGATAACTTCTTTAAAATCTGAAAAAACTTCTTCATCCAATCCATAGTTTTCATAATATAATGTTTCTGTTTGTCTTGAAGATAAAAAAGTCCAATTCATGTAGTTATGCAACTTTTCGTAATTTTTCAACCCAAAATTAACTTGTGATCCGGGTCTGTACCCATTTGCAAAAAACTCTTTTCTATCTTTATATGCATGACTGATTTTAATGGTTTGTATCGAATCATTAAGTGCTGTTGCCGAGATTAATGGCTTAATATATAGATTTAACATTTGAAATTTATTATCAAATATTTTTGGATCAAGTTCATGATTTAATTTTTCTTTTGAATTAAACATGAAAAAATCAAGTCCAATAATAACATTTTTGACATTATGACTTTTGAGTGCATGTAGAAGAAAAAGTTTAACCTCTTTTATCCTAATCATGGGAATCCCATAATTATAAACAGGTTTATATGTTTTTGGTATCATTGCGCTTTCAGGATTCACTCCATCGTGCACCCTTGAAGAAGCAATAATAAGAGTTTTTGGGTTTTGTGTTAATACTTGAATTGATTTAACATATCGGATTTTATTTCTTACACCTTCTTTTTGCTGATTAATACCCACTTTTTCAAAATTTCTAAACAATCCATAGGGGTCTATTATAAAGTTGAAACTTCCAATTAAAACAAAACTGATAAGGGCTAATATAAAAATATTTAAATAAAATTTTTTGTACATCAATTAGCCTTAAAAGTTAAAATATAAAAATTCACTAATCTTAGTCAAGCTAAGAATGCCATATACTAATGCGAGGGAGGTCCATAACTGGAAATATAAAGTTGGCTTGAATTGTTTTGTTAGCTGCATACTATTTTTGAAAACAAGTACACCTCCTAATCCTAAAATAATAATAACTAAAGTTAATATATCGCCATTAATATTTGATAAAAAACCTCCAAATGAAATTCCAAAATTACTTAAAAATAAAAGTTTGTGTGCTAAAAAGTTTGGTAGAGTTATTTCATGCTTTCCGATCATCCCAGATATGACATTATTGGCCTGTGTCCAGTCTTTAGCACGGAAGAAGATCCAAGTAATATTGATAAAATTAAAGGTGATAAACCAGGCAAGAAAAGTATTCATTTTTTTGCCCATTTGCTGCCATGCCCGATGGAGTACGATAGCTATACCGTGCATTGCACCCCAAATCACAAACATCCAGCTGGCACCATGCCAAAGACCACCGATGAGAAATACGGTGAATAGGTTGGCATACGTACGGAATTCTCCTGTTCGGTTCCCGCCCAAAGGGATATAAATGTAATCTCTTAAGAAACGAGAGAGTGTAATATGCCAACGTCTCCAGAAATCTTGTATATTAAGCGCTTTGTAGGGAGAATTAAAATTGATAGGGAGTTTGATGTTAAACATTAATGCGACAGCGAGTGCCATGTCGGTATAACCGCTAAAATCAAAATAGAGCTGGAAGGTATAGCTCAGGCTCGTTGCCCAGGCTTCAAAGAAATTCAAGGCTTGAGTTGTTTCAAATCCTGCATTGGCCCATTGTGCAAAAGTATCGGCAATGACGACTTTCTTAAAAAGGCCGATGGAAAATAAAAAGACTCCTGCCGAAAGATTTTTATGGTTAATGACCTTGTTGCGGAGGGCATCAAATTGAGGCATCATCTCTTTATGATGGAGAATAGGACCGGCCAGCAAATGTGGAAAGAATGTGACGAAAAGGGTATAGTTGAGATAATCCATTTCTTTGACTTCACCGCGATATGCATCCACTAGATAGGCAATTTGAGTAAAGGTAAAAAAACTGATTCCTAAAGGAAGGACGATATGCATCAGATCCCAATGGGTACCTGCCAATGTGTTTGCATTGGTAATGAAAAAATCCATATATTTGAAATAACCCAGTAAAAGGATATTGGAGATAATCCCAACAGCTAATATAGTTTTAGGCGGTATACCCTTTTTGATCGTGGTAGGAGTACTATAAATACGTGAGATAGCGGAACCTACGGAAAAGTTAAAAAGAATTGAACCAAGAATAAGCGGTAGATAAATAATATTCCACCATGAATAGAAAAATAAAGAGGCAAACACCATCCACGCTTTTGATGCTTGCGTTAGACGTTTCTTATTGAGCCAAAAATAGATTCCAAATGTTATCGGTAAAAAGAAAAATATAAACTCATAACTGTTAAATAGCACAAACTACTTCTTGCTGATCAATATATCATTAAGTACTAAATATCTTAGACCTGAGTTTTCAAACACATGGAAAGCATCATCTACATCATTAACTACTGGCAACCCGTGTAAATTATAGCTGGTATTTAAAATGGCACCAATGCCTGTTTTTTGTGCAAATGAATCAATCAAATCATAGTAGCTTTCATTTTGCTCTTTTGTCAATATTTGTGGTCTAACAGTTTCATCGTATGGATGAGTCCCTGATTTGATTTCATGTAAATACTCTTTTTTTGTATCCATGGCTATAGCCATAAATCGGGATTCATATCCTTTTTTATTGTCTAAATATTTTGACTCATATTTGTCGAGTATTGTGGCAGCAAATGGCATCCAAAAATCTCTGTCTTTGATGATTTCATTAATTTGTTTGACTACATTTGGATGTGACGGATTTGCTAAAATACTTCGGTTCCCTAATGCTCTTGAACCAAATTCCATTTTGCCGACTACACGAGCCAACACTTCACCATCAGCCAAAAGCTGGGATAGTTGATCATTGGTAACATTTTTTTCTATGTGATACTTTTTTTCTATGTTATTGTCTTTAATATAAGTGTGAATACTTTCATCTGAAATATCTGTACCTAAATATAAATTTTCTAAGGGTTCATTTTTAATTCCATGCATATTGTTTATATAATAGCAAGCCCCAAGAGATTGAGACTCATCCGATGAAGAACCTGTAACGAAGAAATCTTCTACAAAATCAAGTTCGCCGAGTATTTTATTAGCCTTGACATTCATAGCAACACCGCCACTGAACACAAAGTTTTTAATGCCAGTCTCTTTATGGATATTTGTCAATAATTGTATTAATAAATCTTCGGTATATTTTTGTATTCCGCCGGCAATATTGTCAAATCTATGATATTTTAATTTCTCATTTAAGTATTCAAATAGATTGGAAGGTCTGTTTTTATGAATGATTTTTAATCCATCAACAGCAAGAAGATCATCAAATTCAGCTACAACTTTATTGATATAGGCTTCCTTGGCATAAGGTGCCAACCCCATGACTTTAAATTCATGCTCTAGCGGTTTCATTCGTAGATAGAGGGTAACCATACGATAAAGTCGTGCAAGTTCGCATTGATTTGAATAATCGAGCAATTCAAATTTGTCATTCTCAATCATCCAAACAGTTTGATTCTTTCCATCCCCGTAAGCATCAACAGTCAGTCCAATAGTTTTGTCTTTTTTATTGACGTTAGCATAATATCCATACATAACATGACAGGTATGATGATCTAAAAACTGTATTTTACTTTTGTCTATTTGCATAAATTTTGAAATATCGTCAATGGTGATTTGTGTAACCTTTTCTTGTAGTGCTTCTGTGTCTAAATCAAACAAATCATCGCTCAGGCTATAAAAACCTGCACCTTCTTCTTTGAACTTTGTATTCATAATATTTTTTACGTAGTCGAGAGGATACTGATCACCACACAATTTTGGTTTCCAGTAGTTTTCCATCATATCTAAATGATCTTGGACAGAGAACAATGTATCAATTTTGTATCTTAAATTATTTATATCGGTTCTTTCAATCGTTGACATGGCAACAATATCGATATTAGAATTATTTAAACCAAAAGTTTTGAGCATATATTCAACGGTTTTTTTTGGGAAACCTTTTTCATTCTTTCTCTTTGTAAATCTTTCCTCTTGTGCTGCAAATACAATCTTTCCGTCAATCGAAAGGGCAGCAGATGAATTATGATCATCATAAATTCCAATAACCGTCATGTTTTTCCTTTTTTTATTTAGTAAAGCCATTTTGCTATATTTAGGCCGTTTAGAATAACTTTTTCTCTCGCTTTTGGCAACCCGTCACCAATAAAATTAAACAAATTGGCTGTCGCTACTGCACTCACATGATCAGTATTTAGACCCTCCATTAAATGGAGCTCATTGCCTGCACCGCCTGCGATTATAAGTGGAACCGTGACAAATTTGGCAACTTCTTCTATTGTGCTTATATCATAGCCAAAACCAGTGCCGTCTTGGTCAATAGAATTTAAATAAATCTCTCCAATGTGCAGTTGCTCAAGATAGGAAATATACTTTTGTAAAGAAAGGTCGAGCTTAGTTGCTCCATCATGAATATAAACTTCATGTTGCTCTCCTGTACGTCGATAATCAACAGAGGCAACAATACTTTGCGAACCATATTTTTGCACCAACTTTTTAACCAAGTCTTTGTCATCGATAAGGGGACTATTTAAAATAATTTTATCAGCTCCATTTTTAAAAAGGAGTTCAGCATCTTCTATACTTCTGATTCCACCACCTGCGGCAATAGGGATAAAAACGTCATCAGCCAATCGGTTAATTATTTTTGCAAATTCAAGGGTCGATTTTTCATCCCTTGAGGCATTTAAAACGATTAATTCATCTAAGGAAAAAGCAATCTTTTGGAATTTATAGTTTTTTTCCAGCCAATTTATATCACCCACTTTTTGCAACCTAAAATTACGGCTTTGCATAAAATTACCATTGCTGTAGATCAATGTAAAGATAATTCTTTTTCGTAACATTAAAACCTCTTAATGAAGTTATTTAATAGCTTCAATCCATTATGTTGGCTCAACTCTGGATGAAATTGAACCCCCGCGATATTATTGACTTCAAAACTGGCAATAAAGTCACTGCCATAGTTGCATAGACATTGATGAAGCGGTTGGTTGCTGAGTACTTTGTAGCTATGGGTAAAATAAAAATCGACAGCTCCAGACATTTCATGATACAAATTCAGATTAGAATCTACATTGACCTGATTAAATCCTACATGTGGAATTCTAAAGCTGTTTTGTTCAAATCGGGTAACTTCAGCGTCTATAAAATTAAGACCTAATGTGAAACCGTCCTCACAGCTGGATTTAGTCATTAATTGCATCCCTAGGCAAATGCCTAAAATAGGCTTTTTTTTATTTATCACCAATTCATGTAATGACTGATCCAAATTGAGAGCTTTGATATTGTCCATTGCGTGTCTAAACGAACCGACACCTGGCAAAATGAGTTTATCGGCTTTTTCTAAAATATCATAGCTATTTGTAAGAGAAATATTCTTTATGCCTAAATATTTTAAAGCACTTTCTATGGATTTTATATTTCCCATTCCATAGTCTACAATTGCAACTGTCATAGGGAAAAGTCTTCTCCAACATCAAAGTTTGGTTGCCAAATACCATCTACTTTTTGAAATAAATCTCTATTAGCGTATTTGTCCAATACGGTATCAAATTCTTCTTTGCTCATATCATAATATTTTAGATAGGTATTGATGAGTTCATAAGGGTACGCATTATCATACATTTTTACTAGATTTAAACCTTGATCACGCGTCATTGATCCTCGTCTAATTTCGATACCTGCATCTTGTGTTGCCCGACCAAAACCAAATTTTAAATACATTAGATAAGCATGCAGTGCATATAGGGCCTGATCGTTTTGTGAAAAATTGGTGAAAGTATCGTTGTTCCCTTCCTCTTTTTCGATTAATCCGCAATGTTCTTTTGCAACTACATAATTTCGGTACGAATCCCATGCTTCAAAATAAGACCAGTGAGTAAAGGATAATCCAATTTCGGAGATTTCAGCATCAGAAGGAAACGTGAAGAATGAGAGATCGGACTCACTGATGTCACCATCTTGTTTTATTCGCTCAAATACTTTTTCATGTCCACCTTCCAGATAAACTCTCTTCATATAGTTGATATCATAAAGTGCTTTGTTTTTACTCTCTGTCGAACCGCCATACTCAATTTCACCATCTTCACCATAAAAAATAAGTGGGATTTTAAAATTTACCGCTGTTTTAATTACAGCAGTCATAATGGCGATTAACCAGCCATAATAAGGGAACCCTTTTTCGATAAATCCATATTTATTTAATCGGTCTAAGACAATGGGATTCGTAGAAATATGGATATGGTTGTATCCAGAATGAATGAAGTTATAAAGGTTCGTATCCCCAATTTCCAGTGCCAAGGCAGGTCTTACTGTAATTGTTAATGGATTCATTTTGTATTTATGTTTTAGAGTATAAGCTACATAAGAGCCATCTTTCCCCCCGCTAACAGGGACAATACAGTCAAAATTTCCCGTATTTGATCGATGTTGATCTAATAGTTCTTCTAGCTCTTTTTCTCTAGGAGTCCAATCCATAGTTTTTTTTTCTTCCATCCACAGACAGGCATTGCACCAACCGCGTGCATCAAACGCTATCCGAGGGCGTGTTGACATATTTAAACAATTTTTACACCAAAAAATCTTTTTATTCATTTTTTATTTCCTAATTTTATAAACTAAATCCATCATCCACTATAATATTTTGTCCATTTACATACAGGCTCATATCACTCAATAAATAAATTAACGTCCCTTTAAGATCACTTTTATCAAGCATCCCTTTATTGAGGCATTGTTTTTTATAATTTTCTAAAAATGGTTCAGGCTGATGATCGAAAATGCCGCCGGGACTCAGCGCATTGACACGGATACCCATTCCTTTAAAGTATTTTGCCATATATCGAGTTAAATGAAGTAATCCGGATTTGATGGCGGCATACTCTACCGGAACGGTCATCGTTGTATTTTCATAAATCTCAAATTTTGGAGCCACAACACCATAAATAGAAGATATATTAATAATATTTCCATATCCTTGCATTTGGAAATAGTGTGCGAATTGTTGGGAGGCTAAAAAATATCCTCCAAGATTTAAACTTACGTTTTCAGCAAAATCCTCATACTCGACATCAAAAAAATGTTTCCCGTAATTTTTGTTTCGAGGATAGGCGTTATTTACTAGGGCATCTATCTTTCCATACTTTTGGCTCACATAAAAAATTGTTTGTTGTAAAGACTCTTTTGATGTAATATCCAATAGGACAAAATCAATATTCTGAGTATGTAATTCTTTAGACAAAGTCTCTTTAACACTATTTCCTATTTGCTCATTAATATCCGAAATGATAGCGATACCGTTTTGTTCTACAACGGCTTTTACAAACTCTTTTCCGATTAATCCTGCCCCACCTGTAATAACGATTACCTTATTTTTAAGCATTATGCTTCCTCATAAAAAATTCTACAAATTCAAAATCAAGTTCAGTATCAATATCTATTGAGCGTTCTTCAGGCATTACATAGAGTCCGGTCTTTTCAAGAAAAAGAGTATTTTCATTCAAAATAATATTACGTTTCCAAATATAAATTGAGGCATTCATATCGTAACTTTTAGGGGCATCCTGTCTTCGTACGATACCGCTGTTTAATTTTTTTGACAATGCTACTTTACCTGAAACATCAACTTCTACTAGATTAAAATATGGGCTTCGTCGTGACGGCATTGCCGTGATAAGATTGTCATTATCATCATTTAAAAATTGTGCAAAAGATTCTGTAATATCTGAAATATTGCGTAAAGGAGCTGTAGCATCTAAATCGATCAAATAATCGAATTGTTCACCATAATATTCTTCACTGCGTTCAAAAGCATCACGAATCACATCAAGTTTACCCGCATTGTCGCTTGCCATTTCCACATTTCGTTTAAAAAAGACTTCTGCACCGTATCTCATCGCAACGGTAGCAATTTCATCTGAATCAGTACTGATTACGATGTGTTCAAATAGTCCTGATTCTCTCGCTTGCGCTATCGTATAGGCGATCAAAGGTTTACCATGCAATAATTTAATATTTTTATTTTTTACACCTTTGGAACCACCACGGGCACAAATAGTACATAAAATAGGATTCATCTGTTTTGCTCCTGAATCATTGAAATCGTTTTCATAACATTTTGTGCTTCTTGATAGGTACAAATACTGCGATGATCCGACAATACAGATGTATGCATCTTTTCAAACATTGTATTTCTCTCTAAAACTTCAGATTGATATTTTAACTCACTTCCATCCTTATTTTTTTGGATTAATAAGCTATTGATAAAATCCAACTCATACGTATTTTCATTGGTGTGTACCATTATTTTTCTGTAGGTAATTTTACTGATATAGTTGATAGAAAGTGTAATAACAATCCCTTTTTCTGTTTTAGAAATCATCGTAACCAGATCATCAGAATCTATCTCCAAATCAGAAATTTTTGTTTGATAACTTCTTATATCAATCATATTGCCAAATAGCCATTGCGCATAATCAATTTCATGACTTAAATCTAAAAGAACACCACCACCTTTGGATTTATGTGCACTGTATGAGATTCGATAATCTATACCATTTCTCCATGTAGGTAAATACTGTCCACAATTGATCGTGGCGCTAAGAATTTTTTCATTTTCAAGCAAACTTTTTAATTTCTGCAATAATGGATGAAATCTCAATACATAGCCGACAAAAACATCATTATTTACAATTTTTAATTCTCTATCAGATTCAAAGAGAGGCTTCTCGCAAAAAATAATTTTGTTTTTTGTTTTTTTTTCCAAATAATCAATCTGATCAAAATGCTTGAAAGTTTCAGAAGCTATTACAAAATAATCATATTGATCTAAATCATCAATTTTTTCCAAGCTCTTAAATGTTTTGTATCCAGAAATATTTTGAGCCGTCACAATATCAATCTTTTCAATCAATTCGGTTTTACTTAGTACCTCAACATGTCTTTTCCCAATTGATCCAAATCCAATCACTAAAGCATTCAACTAAATACTCCAAAATAATCACTGTTAGCTCGTTCATACTCTTCCATTCGCCCGATATCTAGCCAATATTCATGAATCGGGAAAGAGATACTTTTCTTATGATTCTGAATTAAAGCTTCAAAAAGTGTAGGCATATCATAAAATTCATTTTTCGGAATCATGCTAAGTGTTTCAGGATTCAGCATATAGATCCCTGCACTGACAAAAAACTTCTGTATAGGTTTTTCTTCTATTGAAAGAATTTCCCTATTATCGATATTAACAACACCATAGGGAATCTGAAATTCATACTCACGTATACACATTGTAGCTGTAGCATTTTGGGTGGTATGGTAATCCAAAAGATATTCAAAATTGACATTGGTAAGCAAATCCCCATTCATAACAAAAAATGGCTCAGAGGGGATGGAATGGAGTAAACTCAGTGCCCCTGCTGTTCCCATCCGCTGCTCTTCCAAGATATACTCGATATTTACCCCAAATGCACTTCCATCTCCAAAATGGTCTTGAATAATATGTGATTTGTAATTTACACACATAATAATATTGACAAATCCATATTCGGCGAATTTTTCGACGATTGTTTGGAGAATGGGTTTGTTTCCCACCTTTAGCATCGGTTTTGGGGTATTATCGGTCAGCGGTTTCAACCTACTTCCTAGCCCCCCTACCATCAGGACTACTTTATTTGGTTTGGTATGAGGTCTGACAAGTTCCTCGATCTCTTGGATACCAATTGCCCGATTTTCTTCATCTACGATAGGAATTTGATGAAGCTTTTTCCCCAACGCTTTTTGAAGAATCTCTTCTTTTGTGTCACTCAATGTCGCGATGGTAGGAGTCTTAAAAATGATACTTTCGATACCATCATCTAATCCAAGATTATTTAATAACCCTCTACGAATATCGCCGTCAGTAAGTGTACCTATCAACCTATCGTTTTCATCGACTACGATGGCAATTCGCATCGCTCCGCTATCAATGATTTTAAGAGCTTCACGGATAGTGGAAAAAGGGGTTAGTTTTATATTTTCTACGGATTGCATACTATTATATTAAAACCTTCTCAATGTATTTTGCTTTTTACCTATTATGAGGATCATCATTTTTTTCACGCTTGCTCGCTCAATTTTGTAACACCAACAATCAATTCATCTAATTCCAATTTCGTTAAATCCCAAACCACACGTGGATCTACTCCAAAATATTCATGCACTATAAAATTTCTAAAATCTTTTACCATCCTCCATGGATAGTTGGGAGATTTTTCTTCTAAAATATCGATTAAAATAGATACTGCTTCACCGATAATAATATATTCTCTTATCGTTGCACTGTATGTTTTCCTATCTTGCATAAACTCGTCAAATTCAATATTTGCAACAAATTCCTTAATAGCATTAGCAGAATCAAGAATATCTTCTATATAAAGTTTCGAGTCTCTTTTAGACATAAATAATATCTCGTAATATAGTTTCTTTTGCGATAGGCTTTAAAGTACTTTCTATTCCCAAATCAATTCGATGATGTAAATTATCTTCTATAAAATGTTTTAAGCCGAAAAAACTTCTAAATTTATTATCACTTTGAATTTCTACTGCAATATCAATATCACTATTTTCTCTTTGTTCATCTCTGGCATAACTACCAAATAAACCTATTTTTGTGATGCCATATTTATCATGTAATTCTTGTTTGTGACTGGATAAAAAATCTAAAATAATAGCTTTTGTCATTTTTGACTCACTTTGTAAGTTTTTTAACTGAATATAAGGGTATTCTACCATTTTTAATGGTGGTTAACGTTATATTATTTCTTTCAATAAGACAAAACTCTCCGTATATTCACATCCAGTCGTTGCACCTCTAAGCGTTGCCAATACTCTCTATATTTCTTTCACTTCTTGGAAAACTCATATTTTAAATTCCACATCAAAAAAAGACTTTTTCAGTATATTGCCAAGTTCAGTTTTTTTAATTTCTTTGATAATCTTTAGACTCGCACATCCATCACCATAAGGATTTTGCACATCTTCCAAATTTGCTTGAAACTCTTGTGAATAAAGTTTTTCAAATGCTTTTTTGATGTCATTTTTCTTCGGCTCACAATCTATCACACTTTTAGCTTTGATACGCCCTTTTTGCCGATCTCCAATATTTATCGTCCCTATTTTAAAACTCGGTGCTTCTGCAAGACCGCTAGAGCTATTGCCTACCATTGCGTCTACAAACTGCAAAGCACTTAGGTATCTTAATTGCCCCAATGAAGTAAAAGCAACTGATTTAGATGAATTCTTAGCCACATATTCATCTATCATCTGATTTATAACTCTTCCATCTGTATCACTATTGGCTTTTGTAAAAATTATATTTGTATCTTTGAGTTCATCCATTGTCTCCAGAAGCTCTCCAAACTGCTCTTTTGCTGTAGAGGTCTCAAGCGTTACAGGATGAAAAGTTACCAATATATTTTTATTATTAAGCTTAAAATCAATAGACTCTTCAAACTCTTCTTTGCTCAAAAGTTTCAGTCTTTTAATATTTTCTATCCCCATTCCGCCAACATTAAAGACTCTATTTGGTTGCTCGCCAAGCTGTATTACTCTGTATTTGTACTCATCAGTTGCTGTAAAATGCAAATGGCTCATCTTTGTGATACCGTGTCGTATCGACTCATCAAAAGCACCCTCCGTTGTCTCTCCACCATGAAGATGAGCGATAGGCAGTCTAGCTATCATCGCCGCACTCACTGCACTAAATATCTCATATCTATCACCAAGCACGACGACTATATCCGGCTGTAACTCTTCATAAGCTTCTGCAAACGAGATTTGAGCCAAGCCCATCGATTTGGAAATGCCGATTGAGGTATCGCTGGAAAGGAGCATTTCGATTTTTTTAGTAATAGTAAAATCTTTTTCAATCTCTTTATATGTCAAACCAAATTCAGGGCTGAGATGCATCCCTGTTGCAATGAGCTGAAGTTCCAAATCAGAATCAGCATCAATCTCTTTCATCAGCCAGTAAAGAAGTCCATATTCCGCTCGGGTACCGGTAACGACGCAGATTTTTTTCATATCAATTCATCTTCATGATAATCTTTTTGTGCAACTGTACCAATAATCTCATCAAATTTCATCGGACTTATCCCGTTGCCGGGTCGTTTGATCGCTAAGTTGGTTTCGGTCAATATCTCCCCTTTTTGAATCGATTGAGCCGCTACAATCGATTTTCGGGCTATCTCCATATTTTTAGCTTCGCTCGGACTTGGCTTTTTGATCCCACTGCCCAATGCTTTTTCGATATTGCGAATAGCACTGACCATAGCGCTTAATTCATCCGGTTCCAAACTCGCTTTGTGATCGGGCCCTTCCATCGTTTTATCCAGAGTAAAATGTTTTTCGATAACCGATGCTCCCATCGCTACGGCAGCAATCGGCACCTCGATACCATTGGTATGATCCGAATAACCTACTTTGACACCAAAAGCACTTGCTATCGTCTGCATCGCTCGTAAATTTACATCTTCGATAGGGCAAGGGTATTCGGTTGTTGCATGCAAAATGGTAATTTGTTCTTTTAGCGTTCCCGATACAGTTAAAATATCAAGAGCATCTTCAATTTCGCCCAAATCAGCCATTCCAGTAGAGAGAATGACTTCTTTGCATAACGCTCCAATATGACGTAGATACGGAAGATTGGTAATTTCTCCACTAGGAATTTTAAAAATATTCATTCCTAGATTATTGAGCAATTCTATGCTTTCATAATCAAAGGGGGTGGAGAGGAAAAGGATGTTTTTAGTTTTACAGTAGGCAATAAGCTCATGATGGGCGGCTTCATCCAATTCCAGTTTTTTAATCATTTCATACTGTGTTTCGGAAGCATCGGTTGTCTGTTGTTGATACTGGGCTTTTTTGGCTGTTTTGGAAACGAGTTTATCGGCTTTGAAGGTTTGAAATTTTACAGCATCGACCCCAGCATCAGCAGCAACATCAATCAGTTGTTTCGCAAGTTTCAATGAGCCGTTATGGTTAACTCCTGCTTCAGCAATGATAAATACACTCATTTCGCGATACTCCCTGCTTTAATAAACGATTTTTCTGCAATAACGGTATACTCTTTGGAGACAGCATTGCTTCCGAAAAAAATCCCTTGACCAATAACTGTTCCTCCATTGATGATTGCCCCTGTCGAGATATGACAGTGATCACCGATAACACTATCGTGTTCGATGAGTGCTTTGGTATTGATAATACAATTTTTCCCTATAGTTGCATTGGCGTTGATAAGGGCATCGTGCATTACAACCGTTCCGCTCTCAACGGTGGCGTATTTAGAGAGATACGCTCTGGGAGAGATAATTGAAGGGGTTCCAAACCCAATGGATTGCAAATGATTAAAAAGCTTTATTCGTAAATCAGGAGATTTTATTTGACCGACAGTCACAACCGCATATTTGAATTGTTGAAAAAGATTTTCTAAATCATCATCACAACCGATAATCTCATACCCAAGCACTTTTTGTCCGATGAACTCTTTTTTATCAATAATTCCTGCGATGGTATATGTGCCTTCCATCTCAATCACGTCAATCACCGATTTGCAATGTCCACCACCGCCGATCAAGAGAATTTGCGGTTTCATAGCCGGACGCTGCTGGGAATATTAACAACACGTTCTTCTAAAAAGAGAGAATTTGTTAATGCGTCATGCTGACATAATTTAAACATTTCGAGTTTATTCATCAATCCCCAAATCGGTCGAGTCATCACGCCGTTACTGTTGGTATAGTCCAAAAATTCGTCACGCTGTTTCAAATCGTCCAATAAAATAGCATGAAGCCAGTAATTAGATTTACTTTCTTTGGGCTCTTGTACAAATTGGATATTTTGAGATGCAAAAAACTCTTTATATTCAGTCGCTAATATTCGCTTGTTTTCTAAAAACCCTTGAAGCTGTTCAAGCTGAGCGCATAAAAGTGCGGCATTGAGATTCGGTAGGCGATAGTTATAGCCGATTTCATCATGGACGTATTCCCATTTGTGAGGAACTTTAGCGGTAGTCGTAATATGCTTGGCTCGCTTTGCCAATACTTCATCATCGGTGACAATAACCCCGCCCCCACCACTGGTAATAATTTTGTTACCGTTAAAACTAAATGCTCCCACACAACCGAAAGTGCCGGTATGTTGACCTTTATAATAGCTTCCAAGAGACTCTGCCGCATCTTCGACTAAGGTAATATGCCATTCATCGCAAATCGTTTTAATCTCATCAATACGGCAGGGATGACCGAAGGTATGCATCGGTACGCATGCTTTAATCGTTTTTAGGGTTGTTTTGTTGAGACATTTTCCTTCAGATACCACGCAATTTTTTTCTAAAAAAAGCTTCAAGGCTTTCGGGCTTAATCCCATCGTCTCCAAATCTACATCTAAAAATATCGATTTGGCTCCAATATAACTGATAGCATTTGCCGTTGCAATAAACGTCAATGCTTGGGTAATAACTTCATCATCGTGCTCCACCCCTGCTAAAATCAAAGAAATATGCAATGCGGCAGTTCCATTGACCGTGGCAACAGCATATTTAGCTCCTACTGTACGTGCAAACTCTGCTTCAAACTGATCAACAAATTTACCTATGCTAGAGACAAAAGTGGAATCGATACACTCATTTAAATACTTTTTTTCATTACCAAAAAAACGAGGTTCATGAAGAGGGATAAAGGCTTTTGTAGTATAAATATTTTGAATAAAATCTACACTATTTTGAAACATTACATTTTCCCATCAAGATATTTACCCATCTCTTTATGCCCAAAATTAGGAATCATCTCAAAAAACAGTTCAACGATCTGATCTTTTGTCCATGAGCGTGCCGCTTTCATTTGATCAATTTGATCACTAAAGCGATTCAATTTTAACTCATCATATATTGGCGCATTTTTGATAACTCCAAGATTATGAAACCGCTGCATATCCAGCGTTTCATTATCGGTAAAAAATTCCTCAAAATCTTTTTCACCTGTTGTATCACTGGCAGTAAATAGACACGGCCATTGACCTTGCTGGGGCAACGTTGCTGCCAATTTTCTTGCTTCATCTTCACTCTCACACAAATAAGGTGTATATCCCAAATTTTTCAAATAGGTCACAGCTATATCCGCAAACGTAATCAAGTGAAGTGCTTCGCTAAGTTTCGGGAAAAATATATCTCGATTCTCTCCGAAAATACACGACATCAGGCATAACTCACCCGATTCTTGCGGTGTTACGAAATAACGCTTGATATCATTGGGGGCGACAATAGGCTGACGTTTTTGAATGCGCTGATTAAAGCCATGCAAGAGTGATCCGTCACTAAATGCGACGTTAGCGAAACGTGCCGTCGAAATAGCAATCTCGCGACTGCGGCGCATCAAAAACATCTCCATAATCCGTTTACTGGCACCCATCATATTGACAGGATTAGCCGCTTTGTCAGTGGAGACACAAAAATATTTTTTTGTCCTTTTTTGAATCGATTGTTGCAGTGTTTTATCGGTATTGAAAATATTAACATCAATCATTCGCATTAGGGTAAAAGGGTCTTTTTCACTGCGAACATGCTTGAGTGCAGAAAGATTTAACACATAATCGTATTGACCGTCTGCCTCAATAAACGCATCGTACTCAATCGAACCAATATCGAGAGCAAACGTCTGAAAATCACCGTCGATGTATCCGAACGAACTACGAATATCTCGTACCAATTCGACCATATTATTTTCGCTAATATCAACGACATGAAGTTTTTTCGGATTTCGTTTAAATATCTCTTTGGTAACTGCCTGTCCGATGGAACCGGCTCCGCCAACGACGAGAAAGGTAGACGATGACACTATTTCGAATAGTTTTTGAGTATGAACACTAATGTCTTGAGAAAAAAGTTCTTTATCTCGACCGACTAAAGATAAAATATTCAATTTTTCCCTACCCGCTCACAATACCGCTTCGCATTTAAAAGCCGTTCTTTGTGCCCTGCATCCGCCAATGCTTCTGGGACAACGTTACGCAGATAATATTCGACATATTTGCACAGATTGATATCTCCTTGTATACCTGCATCGGTTTTAAATTTTTGAATAGCACGAGAACG
>Ga0265593_1000245_pt1 | contig 34140 bp, 23 predicted proteins | sample saktaG_8_FD_190136 | JGI IMG/M metagenome (GOLD analysis project Ga0265593, IMG submission 190136) | Saline water microbial communities from Sakinaw Lake, British Columbia, Canada - sak_2011_5_24_36m | ecosystem: Environmental > Aquatic > Non-marine Saline and Alkaline > Saline ... | reverse complement strand
TATTTTTAATGCTGTGGTTGCTAAGGGGTTTTCGGCAATGATGACACATGTTGCGCACCAAAGTGGCACCGAGAGAATTGCTGAAGTTGCCCGCCAATGCCACTGGCAGCCAGAGGCTATTATTGTTAATTTACAAGGTGATGAGCCCTTGATTCCCGTAGAGTATATTCGTGAAGTAGCTATTGCTTTGGCTACCCAGCAGGCGGCAGGTATCGCTACTTTGGCTGCAAAAATCAATGATATAGCAGAAATATTTAATCCAAATGCAGTTAAAGTGGTAGTTAATAAAGACCAGTACGCCCTGTATTTTAGTCGTGCCCCTATTCCCTGGGACAGATCAACATTTACCTTGGCAGGTTGTCAGTCTGCACCTGCTATGCCGTATCTTCGTCATATTGGAATTTATGCTTATCGGGTAGCATTTTTACAACGCTATTGTGCGTGGTCCAGTTCAGTTTTAGAGAATATCGAGGCTTTAGAGCAATTAAGAATTTTATGGGAAGGGGAGTCTATCTTTATTAAAACAGTTGCACACACCCCGCCTGCAGGCATAGATACCTTAGAAGATTTGCATCGCGTAGCTAAAATATTGTCTAAAACAGACCAGATTAATCTTGTAAGTTTTTGAAATAAAAGAAATTTAATTAATTGGTTACTTTTTGTACTAATTAATAAAAGCACTGTGAATACAAGCAGTAAGGCACGTCTTTAACAGGTTACCCACAATGTTATCCACAGGCTTTGTGGGTAAGCGTGTAACTATTTGTTTGCTTAGGCTTGTATGAGTTAGGTACGGTTAGGGTGTGGCAATAATAGACTTACAAATTTAATTCATCAGTGTTTTCTATATTTTTGTCATAATTTTAGGTTAAAATGCCTAGCTTTCTTAACTGGTATGATTGTGTGTAATGAATTTACTGCATTAAATCAGTTGTAACGTTGAGCCCCACTGACATAATTTTAATGTAAATGATCTCAGTAGCACTGCAGTAATAATTAGCATCTGTAGTTAAACGTAATGAAGTCTGTGTGCGTCAATCTGAATATTTTTACAAGATAGTATTATCTTTTTAACTTAAAATATTCACCAAAAAGTTTTATACCCAATCGTTTTTTATGCCCAACTTTAGAGTAATTACATGAAAGATTTAGCGCTTTATAGAAATATCGGAATTTTCGCTCACGTAGATGCCGGAAAAACCACCACCACGGAACGTATCTTAAAACTTACCGGTAAAATTCATAAAATTGGTGAAGTGCATGATGGCGCTGCAACCACAGATTTCATGGTGCAAGAGCAAGAACGTGGTATCACCATTCAATCAGCAGCAACCACCTGTTTTTGGAAAGATCATCGTTTCAACATTATCGACACACCTGGTCACGTTGACTTCACCATTGAAGTTTACCGCTCATTAAAAGTACTTGATGGCGGTGTGGGGGTATTTTGTGGTTCAGGCGGTGTGGAGCCACAATCAGAAACTAACTGGCGTTATGCCAATGATTCTAAAGTTGCGCGAATTATTTATATTAATAAACTAGATAGATTAGGTGCTGATTTCTATCGTGTTGTTAAACAAATTGAAGAGGTCTTAGGGGCAACGCCAATCGTAATGACCTTACCTATTGGAACTGAAGATCAATTTGTTGGTATGGTAGATTTATTAACTCGTCAAGCATGGGTTTGGGATGAGTCTGGCGATCCATTGAAATACGAAATTCAAGATGTACCTGCTGATATGGTGGCCGATGTTGAAACATGGCGTGCAAAATTAATTGATCAAGTAGCTGATCAATATGATGATGTCATGGAAAAATATTTGGAAGGTGAAGAACTTGATATTGACACCATCAAACGTTGTTTGCGCAAAGGGACTATTAGTATGGCGTTTTTCCCTACTTTTTGTGGCTCATCGTTCAAAAATAAAGGTGTGCAGTTGGTATTGGATGGTGTCATTGATTATTTACCTTGCCCAACCGACGTTAACCCACAACCTGAAGTAGATATAGAGGGTAACCCAACCGGTCTTTTTGCAACGGTTGATGCCAATCATCCAGTGCGTGCGTTAGTATTCAAAATTATGGACGATCGTTTTGGCGCTTTAAACTTTGTCCGTGTTTACTCGGGTCGCCTGAAAAAAGGTGACACCTTATTGAACACCTTTACGGGTAAAACTGAGCGTATTGGTCGTATGGTAGAAATGCATGCGGATGATCGTTCTGAAATTGAAACAGCACAAGCCGGTGACATTATTGCCTTAATTGGTTTGAAAAATGTTCAAACTGGACACACCTTATGCGATCCTGATAAACCAGCGACATTAGAGCCTATGGTTTTTCCTGATCCTGTTATTTCCATTGCGATTGCGCCTAAAGATAAAAGTAGCAATGAAAAAATGGGTATTGCCTTAGGCAAAATGATTCAAGAAGATCCTTCTTTCCGTGTTGAAACTGATGAAGAATCAGGTGAAACCATTATCAAAGGCATGGGTGAGTTACATTTAGATATCAAAGTGGATATTCTTAGACGTACGCACGGTGTTGAGGTAAATGTTGGTAAACCACAAGTTGCTTACCGTGAAACCATTACGAAACGTATTGAAGATGAATATGTTCATAAAAAACAATCGGGTGGTTCTGGTCAATACGCAAAAATTAACTACATCATTGAGCCAGGTGAGCCAGGCTCTGGCTTTGTCTTCGTATCAAGTGTAACAGGTGGTAACGTACCACGTGAATTTTGGCCTGCTGTTGAAAAAGGCTTTAAAGCAAGTATTGATAAAGGCGTGTTAGCTGGTTTCCCGTGTTTAGATTTCAAAGTAAATTTAACCGATGGTGGTTACCATGATGTCGATTCGTCAGCTATTGCTTTTGAAATTGCCGCGCGTGCTGCCTATCGTCAAACCATTCCTAAAGCAGCACCACAATTATTAGAGCCCATCATGAAGGTAGACGTGTTTACACCTGAAGCACACGTCGGTGATGTTATTGGTGATTTAAATCGTCGCCGTGGCATGATTAAATCACAAGATCCAGGCTTCACTGGTGTACGCATTAAAGCTGACGTTCCTTTAAGTGATATGTTTGGTTACATTGGTGCTTTACGCACGATGACTTCTGGTCGTGGGCAGTTCTCAATGGAGTTCTCACACTACATGCCATGTCCTAGAAACGTCGCTGATGAAGTGGTTAAAGAAGTAACCGAGCGTAATAAAGATAAAAAATAAGTCTCTACTCGCTACTTTGTAGAACGATAAAAGGGCTGCCAGCGTTACGTTGGCGGTCTTTTTTTTGCTTAAAAATTGTTGCTTGCTGGCGTATTTATTTACTGGCACTTGACCTTAACTAACGCTTGCCATTGAGTCGTATAGGCAGGCGAAAGATGTTCTGCTTTAGCTTGCCAAGACTGATTAAGCGTGCTTGCAAGGCGTAATTTTTTTGGGAAACGTTGATTGATTTTATCCATTGTTGTCATTAATGGTCTATTTTCACACACCTGCTGTGTACTCGTTTCAGTGAATAAAGAATACTGTTGCGCATGATTAAGAGACTGAAGTTGAGTAAGTTGTACGCCACATTTTTGGTATTGTTGCTGTTGTTTGAACAGTGATTTGAGTAGTAGCAATGCAAAATGAATAATAACGCGCGTATCCTGTGTGGGCTGTAGTAATGTCATCGTCGCCGATGTTTGCTGAGGTGGACAGTGTGAATTTACGCCATAACTAAATGTAAAAATACTGATGCACTGCGTGGTCGAGTGTTGAAAGCGTAATTTTTCAGCTGCACGCGTACAAAACTCAGCTAATGCGGCAGCGACATCATGATAATCCGTTAAGCGGCGTTTAAAACTTCTTGAGCAAACGAGCTGTTGTTTATCGGGGGGAGATTCTTCCCAGGTTAAGCAAGAAATGCCTTGTAATTCCTTAGCTGTGCGTGCCACAGTGATATTAAACATAGACTGTAAGTACTGGCTAGATTGATTAGCCAAATCCCAAGCACTGGTAATATTCAAGGCATTAAGTTTCGTTGCGGTTCGTGTTCCAATTCCCCAGACCTCATGGACAGGCGCAATTTTCATTAATTTTTCCCGCCTAATCGTATCGGTTAACACAACAACTCCTTGGGTTTGCGGCCATTTTTTAGCCGCAAAACTAGCCAGTTTAGCTAAGGTTTTAGTGCTGCCAATGCCAACACTGACAGGAATGCCTGTAGCACGATACACGGTTTTTTTAAGATGCTGCGCATAGGTAATCGGGTCTGTGTCAGGAAGTGCTGTTAAGGTTAAAAATGCTTCATCGATGGAGTAGATTTCCATCATCGGGGAAAACTCTTGCAAAAGTGACATGACACGCGCCGACATATCGGCATACAAGGGGTAATTAGATGAAAATAAATGGATAGCATGTTGCTTAATCAAGGGCTGTAGTTGAAAAACGGGCGTGCCCATTTTTATACCTAAAGCTTTAACTTCTTGGCTACGCGCAATAATGCAGCCATCGTTATTGCTCATGACGGCAACAGGTTTGCCTTGTAAATCAGGTCGAAATACACGTTCACAACTGACATAAAAATTATTGCAGTCAACTAAGGCGATTAATGTGTTGGTGCTGGTCATACTCAATCATTGTTAAACAGAGTGAATAATATGAATAACTACGCCCCAAATAACGCAGTCTAATTCTTCATGCAGGACAATTTCTGGGTAATCAGGATTTTCGGCTTTTAGGTGCCAGAGTCCGTGTTCGTGTAATAAACGTTTAACGGTCAATTCACCATTTAAAGCGCAAATGACAATTTTTCCTGAAATGGGCTCCAGTGAGCGATCAATGATTAATATATCATTGGGATAAATGCCAGCGTTTATCATTGATAAACCTTGAGCGCGTGCAAAAAAAGTGGCAGCAGGTTTTTTGATGAGTAATTCATTTAAATCTAAGCTGGTTTCAATGTAATCATCTGCTGGCGAGGGAAAGCCAGCGGCCACTTTGCTGATAAATAACGGCAATAATGTTGAATTATTAGCAATGCTTGGAGTGAAAAGAGTCAGTTCACTGGGCTTAAGCTGAGCGGCTGTATGCAGCGCAGCTAATGGCGTGTCTATTGAGACCATGTGTGCTGTAAATAAAAACGTCATACGGCATGCAGTAAGTCGGTAATACGAATGGCAGTTTCTAAGGCTTGTCGACCTGCTTCACCCGAAACTAAGGGGGTCTTACCGGTATGAATGCATTGAATAAAATCAGTTATTTCTGCTAATAAAGCATCGCCACTTGCAAAACTTGATTCTTCACGCTCAATTTCAGGAATACCAGGAAACATTTCCTTACTGCCAGTGCGATGTTTGGTGAGAATACGGTTTTGAAAGTCTACAGAGATATACGCACTGGGACGAAATAAACGCATTTTACGTTCTTGTTTCAGGCTAATTCGACTGGCGGTGACATTGGCAACGCAGCCATTTTTAAATTGTAGGCGGGCATTGGCAATATCCGTCCCTTGCGTTAACACCGCAGTACCGCTGGCATCAATACGCTCAATGGTAGAATCCACTAAGGCTAGAATAATATCAATATCATGAATCATTAAATCCAAGACCACGCTAACATCATTGGCACGTGGATTAAAAGGTGATAAACGATGAGACTCAATAAATAAAGGTTTTTCGTCATGATCTAAGGCAAGAATTGCGGGGTTAAAGCGTTCTAAATGCCCGACTTGTAAAACACAGTGCTTGAGTTTAGCGATAGCAATGAGCTCATCAGCTTCAGCAACAGTGACGGTAATAGGCTTTTCAACTAAAACATGAATACCTGCATTGAGAAAATCTTTTGCTACTTGGTGATGCAGGGTAGTTGGGACAACAATACTGACTGCGTCGACAGCCTGGTCGGCGATTAAGGCATGGTAATCAGTAAGTGCCAGTGCATGGTGTTGCTGGGCAACCTCGTGCGCCGCCTCAGCATTAATATCAACCACAGCCACTAATTCACATTCAGGTAACGCCGCATATTTTTGCGCATGAAATTTACCTAAATAACCCGTGCCAATAACTGCGCATCTTAATTTTTTCATTGATTTATTGTGTGTGAGGAGGGAAGCAAGCAAGACTAATGTACTGTAGTCATAATAGTTAACTATTGTAAATTATCAACAAGGATAAACAATGATTTATCTAGTGCACCAAACGCTGAGCCACAAAGTGTCGCAATACGGCTATTGCTTATTGCGACCTATGGGAGGGCTGTGCAAAATAATGCGATAGTTCAAAATATAGCTCCACTGCATCAATTTGTATGGACTATTAGACGTTGAACGGTAAGTTAGGTGTAACCAGACTTTAGGCTTGTTAAGTCATAGCAAAGCCATTGCATGTCAGCACGGGGGCAGCTGTAAGCAAAAGGTGCACTAAGGCTTGGCAATTGCTCCAGTGTTACTCTGCCGCCATGCCTCCATGGCATCGTTGTGCCTAGCGCTTGCTGGCATTAGGTTAAGGATTTTTCTGTTCGTGCTAGTCCTGAGCTGGTCGATTTATGCTATTATCTACCGAACGTTTGTTTTGGACTGGTTTTGTGAGTATAAAAGAAAAAATACGTAAAGAGGCGATGATTTTATTTGCAGAAAAAGGCTATTCAGCCGTATCAATGCGCCAAGTCGCCGCAACGGCTAAGGTAAGTGTTGCTGGCATTTATCATCATTATCCAGATAAAAAAGCTCTGTATTTAGATGCCGTACGTTATGCATTTTCAGGGAAAGAAGAGGTTTTTAATAAGGTCTGGGCGTTGGTGTGCCCACCCGAACAAACCTTAGTGTTATTTATTAGGGCATTATTTGAGGTGTTAATAGCAGACCGTACTTTTCATCGTTTACTGCAGTATGAAATAATGAATGCCGATGCCGAGCGTCTGCAATTATTAGCTGAAAGTATATTTCATCAGCAATTTAGTTTATTAATGCATTTGGTGCGGAAGTTAGCACCCACTCAAGATGCACATTTAATGGCGGCGACCATTATTATTTTGGTAGAAGGTATGCTACGTGCCCAGCCAATAAATCGCTATTTTCCAGGTAGAAAGCCAGAGCATGACCAACTTGAAGTGATGGCTGAGCATGTGACGCAGTTAGTGTTGCGGGCATTACAAGCACACTAAGTATGTGGCGGCTTGAGTGGTTAGTGAAGCAAGCTCACCTTTAAATTTTGTATAGATACTTACGTTCAGCGGCGATGGTTTAAAGTAAACAATGATGACATTACACACTGCATGTATACGCTCTAACACAGTACGATTACGCGGGCTGTTAGTGCTGATGAGCTCGGTATTTTTAGCCTTGTCAGCGTGCACCTTAGGGCCAGATTTTACTCGACCCGAGCCTCCAAAAGTAGCGCATTATGGCGCTGAAGCCTTAGCCGCTAAGGCGATCGTTTTGGGCAAAACCCTGCCTGGGCAATGGTGGACGTTGTATCATTCCGAAGCGTTAACAAAACTAATCCAACACGCCATTGCACATAATCCAGATTTGCATTCAGCACATGCCGCGTTAAGGCAAGCTGAAGCGATGGTGCTCGTTAAAAAAAGCTCATTGTTGCCAACGCTAGATGCCTCGGCATTCAGCACAAAGCAACAAATATCAGGCGCTCAATTTGGAAACCCAAATGCAGGCAGTTCAGTGTTCAGTTTATATAATGCGTCGGTAAAAGTGTCTTACACCTTAGATGTGTTTGGCGCGATACGACGACAAATAGAAACGCTTTCTGCACAAGTTGAGTATCAGCAATTTGAATTAGAAGCCGTTTTTTTAACACTCTCAGCCAATATAGTCACCACGGTATTTCAAGAGGCCTCATTGCGTGCGCAACTGCTTACATCAAACGAATTATTGACAGCACAGCAACAGCAATTAGCCACGATTGAACAACAGTTTGCTTTAGGCAGTGTGCCAAAATCAATTGTATTAGCGCAGCGTGTGTTGGTGGCTCAGACGCAATCCAGTTTGCCAGCATTACAACACGCGTTAACTACAACGCGTCATCAATTAAGTGTGCTTGTGGGCACCCTACCCGATGCTGAACCTCTCGCAGAATTTTCGTTGGATGATTTTATCTTGCCAACCCCTTTGCCCGTCAGTTTACCTGCACAATTAGTTACACAACGTCCTGATATTAGAGCTCAAGAAGCGATATTTCATGCAGCAAGCGCGCAAATTGGCGTGGTCATGGCCAGTGTCTTTCCTGATTTCACCATCAGTGCCAATATGGGCAGTATTGCCACCCAAGCCGCTGGGGTGTTTACGCCTGGCAGTGAAATTTGGAGTATGACCGCAAATATGTTGCAGCCTGTGTTTCATGGTGGCGATTTTACGCATAAACGACAAGCAGCGGTGGCGAGCTATCAGCAAGCCGCTGAAAATTATCGAAGCAAAGTGCTGAGTGCTTTTCAAGACGTTGCAGATACACTAAGTGCCTTGCATTACGATGCGGAGACCTTAGCGAGTCAAGAGGCAGAGGTTAATGCCGCCACTGAAAATTTATCTTTAACGGACGCGCAGTTTGGTTTAGGCAGCGTTAGTTATTTAAGTTTATTAAGCGCTCAACAAAATGTTCAGCGCGCTCGTTTAAACAAAATTAAAGCACAAACAATGCGCTTAGCGGATAGCGCCGCTTTATTTCAAGCCTTAGGTGGCGGCTGGTGGCAGCGCGGCAACCTGTCGTATTCATTAAAAAAGCAACTAGCAGCAGAAACTAAGCCCTGTGAGTTTTTTACTTGTTTAGTCAATCCGTTGCCAACACCCAAATAGAGGCGCGAATTATTTTTTACTCAGGGCACACTGGCTTAATAGTTAGTGTGCGTAGGCTTAGAAACACTGCCCAGCGTTAAGAATACCATTGGAGTAAAACAGCTTTAGCTGTTTTTACACGCTTTACTAAAATACGAGATAAACAGGAAATAAATCAATGATTAAGCGTATGCTCATTATGTTGCTGGCGGTCAGCGTGGTGTTAGGTGGAGTATTTGGCTTCATTGACTTTAAAAAAAAGATGATTAAGCAATTTATGACGGCACAAGGCGAACCTGTCCAAACCGTTGCTACCTTATTGGCCTCTTATCAGCAATGGCAGCCTAAATTAAAAGCCATGGGCAGCGTGCAAGCCGTACAAGGTGTCGAGTTAAGTACCGAAGTATCCGGTATGGTAACAAGCATTCATTTTCAGCAAGGGGCATATGTGCCCGTTAATGCACCCATTCTACAATTACGTGCTGAACACGAGATTGCTCATTTACATGCCTTAGAAGCCGCCGTAAATTTAGCGCGCATTACTTTTCAGCGTAGTGAAGGTCAGTTTAAAGCGCGTGCCATTAGTCAGCAGGTTTTAGATATGGATCGCATTACGTTAGATATTGCACGCGCGAATCTTGCCGAGCAACAGGCATTAGTGGAGAAAAAAACCTTACGCGCTCCTTTTTCTGGAAACTTAGGCATACGTGCAGTGAATGTTGGGCAGTTTTTAAATGCTGGCAGCAGTGTTGCCACTTTGCAAAATTTAGATAAAGTGTATGTGGATTTTTATTTACCTCAGCAAGCTTTAGTGTCCTTAACGCTTGGGCAAGCCATTGAATTATCGTGCGATACCTATCCGACTCAGCTCTTTACTGGGAAAATCACTGTTATTAATCCAAAAATAGAGGTCGCCACTAGAAATATTTTAGTGCGAGCCATGCTGGATAATACCAAGCATCAATTGTTGCCGGGCATGTATGTCACGGTAAATGTATTCGTGGGGGCACTACAACAGCATATTACTTTGCCACACTCAGCAATTAGCTTTAATCCATTTGGTTCAACAGTTTATATCGTTAAGCAACAGACGCAAGATAAGCTAACTGTGGAGCAAGCCTTTGTGACGACGGGCGCAAGTCGGGGCGATCAAGTAGCCATTCTCACGGGCGTTAAGGAAGGCGATCAGGTCGTTACGGCTGGACAAATCAAATTACATAATGGCTCCTCGGTGCGCATTGATAACAGCGTGCAGCCCAGTACTGAGGCGTATCCACAACCTGTTGATAAATAAAAAATCATGAATATAACGGATATTTTTATTCGCCGTCCGGTATTGGCTACGGTGTTAAGTTTAATTTTATTGGTGTTTGGTCTGCGCTCGTTAGTAGGCTTGCCTGTTTTACAATATCCACACACCGAAAATGCCATCGTTACTGTCACCACCGCTTATTATGGGGCGGATCCTGAAGTGATTGCTGGATTTATTACCACGCCCTTAGAAAATACCATCGCTCAAGCCAATGGTATTGATTACATTACCTCGACTAGCCAAAATGGCATTAGCACCATTACGGTAAATTTGCGGTTAAATTTCGATGCTAATAAAGCATTAACAGAAATTAACACCAAAATTAATGCCATCCTTAATCAATTGCCCCCAGAGGCTCAGCGCCCCTCGATTAGCGTAAAAATTGGTGAAACCATTGATGCAATGTATATCGGTTTTTCTAGTAAAGAATTACCCGCCAATAATATTACTGATTACCTTATTCGAACGGTGCAACCTAAATTGCAAGCTGTTGCCGGCATTCAGACGGCAGAATTATTGGGCAGTAAATATTTTGCTATGCGTGCGTGGTTAGATCCAGAAAAACTGGCTGCGTATGCCTTAACGGCAACAGAAGTCAGTGCAGCCTTAGCAAAAAATGATTTCATTGCAGGCTTAGGGCGCAGTAAAGGGCAAATGATTCAGGTAAATTTAAAAGCCTCAACAAGCTTGCATTCAGTCACTGAATTTGAAGAATTAATTATTGCACAAAAAAATGGTGCGCTTATTCGTTTAAAAGATGTCGCCAACGTCACCTTGGGCTCAGATGATTATGAATCAAGCGTGTCTTTTAATGGTGTTAAAGCCGTATATATCGGCTTACTGATTGCACCTGGAGCAAATTTATTAGACGTTATGGCACGTGTGCGAGCCTTATTTCCAGAGCTTGTTGCACAACTTCCAGAAGGTATGGAAGGTAAGATTGTTTATGATTCCACAGAATTTGTAGACAGTTCAATTCATGAGGTTATTGATACCTTACTAGAAGCCTTACTCATTGTCTCGTTGGTGGTGTTTTTATTCTTAGGTTCATTACGTTCGGTATTAATACCGGTTATTGCAATACCGTTATCATTAATTGGTACGTTTAGCTTGTTATTAATGTTTGGTTTTTCTATCAATTTATTAACTTTGCTGGCGTTAGTTTTATCAATTGGTTTAGTGGTCGATGATGCAATTATTATTGTAGAAAATGTTAATCGGCATTTAGAAGATGGCATGGAGCCGATACCGGCAGCCATGTTAGCAGCGCGAGAATTAACGGGTCCAATTATCGCCATGACGATAGTGTTAATCGCCGTGTATGTGCCCGTGGGATTTCAAGGCGGCTTAACAGGTGCGTTGTTTTCTGAGTTTGCCTTTACGGTAGTGGGTGCGGTAACCGTGTCAGCAATTGTGGCGTTAACCTTATCCCCGATGATGAGTTCAAAATTACTTAAGTCACATCATCTTGATCAACGTTCAGGTTGGGAAGAGCGTTTTAGTATCTTGATAGACAAGGTATTTGCTTGGTTAATGCAGCGGTATTTAAAAATATTACATGGTGTGTTGGGGTATCTTCCTGTCACCGCCGTGTTTGCAGCCATCGTTTTAGTGAGTATTTATTTTCTTTACAGCCAAGCAAACAGCGAATTAGCGCCACAGGAAGATCAAGGTATTATTATTACCAGTTCCAGTTCGGCACCCAATGCTACCTTAAAACAGCGGCAGTTATATTCGCAACAAGTGTTTGCAAAATTTACCGCGCATCCAGAAACAGATCATGTCTTTCAATTAGATATGCCGGGTCAATCTATTGCTGGAATGGTGTTAACGCCTTGGGATAAAAGAACAATGACCGCCACAGAATTACAAACTGTGGTGCAGCAACAGTTAAATGACATTGCTGGCGTGCGTGTCGCCGCATTTCAACCCCCACCCTTGCCTGGCAGTAGTGGATTGCCTATTCAATTTGTGTTGAGCACAACGGAATCTTTTGATCAATTATTTACAATGGCTCAACAATTTAAACAAGACGCACAAAAAAGCGGGATGTTTATTTTTGTTGACAGTGATTTGAAATTTGACCAGCCGCAATCAGAAGTGATTATCGATAGAAATAAAGCGGCTTTATTAGGGTTAACCATGGAGGACGTGGGGGCTTCGTTAGCATCGATGCTAGGCGGTGGTTATGTTAATTATTTTAGTTTGGCTGGGCGCTCGTATAAAGTGATTCCACAAGTGCAGCAGCGTTATCGATTAAATGCCGAGCAATTACGCGATTACCCAATACGTGCGAGTAATGGCATGTCGGTGCCATTGGCAACCATTGCAGAGATTACACAGCAAACAGTGCCGCAATCATTAAATCATTTCCAACAGTTAAATTCAGCGACGATTTCAGGCGTACCTTTTCCTGGCGTAACCTTAGGCGATGCCTTAGGAACGTTGCAGCAATTAGCTAAGCAAACATTGCCTTCAAGTTATTCTCTTGATTACGGTGGTCAGTCACGGCAATTGGTTAAGGAATCCAGTGGTTTTGTGATGACGTTTATGTTTGCGCTCATCATCATTTATTTAGCCTTGGCGGCACAATTTGAAAGCTTCAAAGATCCCTTAATTATTCTCGTGTCCGTGCCCATGTCGATTGCCGGAGCATTAATTTTTATTGCCTTAGGAATTGGCCATGCCACCTTAAATATTTATACGGAAGTAGGCTTAGTCACCTTAATGGGCTTAATTAGTAAGCACGGAATTTTAATTGTTGAATTTGCCAATAATAAACAGAAACAAGGTTTAAGTAAGCGAGAAGCCATTGAAGCCGCAGCAAGTATACGTTTACGCCCTATTTTAATGACCACAGCGGCAATGGTGCTAGGGGTGATTCCCTTGATACTGGCAACAGGCGCAGGAGCGGTATCGCGTTTTAATATGGGCTTAGTTATCGCAACCGGCATCGCCATTGGCACCTTATTCACTCTTTTCGTGGTGCCTTCCGTGTACCTGATGCTAGGGCAATCATCAAAAAAAGATGAGGTTGAGTAGTAATAATTGTATGCCTATGAAGCATAGCATCGTTGCTGCCACTGTGATGTTGACTACTAATGCTTCAGATGAACGTGGAATTGGTCTTTGTATAAACAGTAGATACTGTTGTAACCGCTGCTACCAATGTAAGATCGAACAATTTAAGGTTAAGCAGTGCGTGGCTAAACTCAGGTTTAACCGTCAACGCTATACGATAAACTTAGAGCGAACGCTTAAGCCTAACAATCTGTTAGTTCAGTTTAATGGTTAGAGCCGGTCATAATGAGAATGACAGAGGTAGCCAGAGGATAGGGTCAATAGCTGATTTTAATTGGCGTAATTAATGGCCTCCATAACGCTGATCTTTAATCAAGCATTAGGAAGCCAATCACTTCTTTTAGTTATTAGATTCCTATGGCGCCAACGCTACTCTTGATATTAATCCAGTTTTTGCAAACTAAGTTTACGGCTTAATTGCGTCATGGCTTCTAAAAATTGACTGCCTTTCATTTTTTCTTCCGTGTTTTTTGCTTTTAGGGTATCAATATCATCAGTTAATAACTCGCTGGTCGCGGTGTTAATACCAAAGATAAAGTTTAGAGCAAATAAGGATTCTACAATAATGAATTTATAGGGCAGAACGATAACAGCGGCTCCTGCAATTAAACTCATCGTTACGGATTGTTTGTAGTTGTTATTAAGTAAATGTTTGTAGGAATGCCCTAAATTAAAAAGAATTTTTAATTGCTTAAGGTCATCATTCATTAAAATGATTTGTGCATTATCACTCGCTACATTGGTAGCAGCTCTAAACGAGACCGATACATCTGCGCTGCGAAGCGCAATGGCATCGTTAATACCATCACCAATGAAGCAGACTTTACGACCACCCGACTTAAGTTCTTTAACAATTTTAGCCTTTTGGTCAGGTAAGGTATTGGCAAAATAGCCATCCATACCCAATTCATTGGCAAGGCGTTGTGTGGGCGCTTCTTGGTCACCTGAGATGATGTATAACAACATGCCCGAGGCTTTTAACCAGTTCACCACGTCTTTAGATTCAGGTCGCAAGCAGGCATCTAATTCAATCGCACCCACTAATTCTCCTTCTTCAGCAAGATAAACAATTGAAATACCCTGCGCGGTGCAACGCTCAATTTCTGGCTGGAAGCGTTCGGGAATGACAATATTTTCCATGCCCATAAAACGGTAGCTGCCCACTAATACGTTGCGATTATTGATGATAACTTTAATACCGTAACCAATTTCGTATTCAGTATTATGGGTTAGGTGTAAGTTTAAGTTGCGGGCTTTAGCTTCATTAAGAATGGCTAACGCTATTGGGTGGGTTTGTTTATATTCTGCGGTGGCAGCTAAGCTTAATATTTCATCTTCGCTGCGTTCATCTAGGCTATGAATACGCACTAATTCAGGTTGATCTTGCGTTAATGTGCCGGTTTTATCAAACACGATGACATCAATATTATTAAGTGTTTCTAAGGCTCGCCCATCTTTAATTAAGATGCTGTGATTAGCGCCGGCATTAAGCGCCCCCAATAGGTTAATCATTTTTAAGGGTACGGTGCCAATCACATAGTTACAGCCTAATACCGCCGCTCCAGTGATTGGTCCGCCAATCATCCAGCCAACTAAGCCGCCACATAGCATGGGCCATAGGGTGTGTTCAACTTCTTCAAGGTTTTTTGCAATATCGTCTTTGCCGTCATCGATAGTATTTTTTAAAATCTCAAGAATTTGTGCTGCGGCGGTGTCATTGCCACCTTTTTCAACTTTTACGCGTAAGCGTCCTGCTAACATTAAACTAGAAGCTAAGACAGTATCGCCAGTTTCTTTCTCAACGGGCTGTGCTTCGCCCGTTATACGGTGCTGGTCAATTAAGGCAGCCCCTTCGACGACGGTGCCATCAACCGGCACTGTTTGTCCGGCATCTAAAATAATGACATCACCAATACGTAGGTCTTCAATAGGAATTTCAACCTCAAGGCCATTATTATCAACCCAAACAAATCGAGGCTGTTGATCAAAGATGCTGATTAAATTTTGGCGTGCGCCGATTTGAGTGATTAAGCGTACTTTTTGGAATAAGGCAAAGAATAATGAGGCGAGGGTTCCAACGATAAAATGCCCCGTTAGCCACATCCAACTCACATACAGCATGATAGGCACAACAATTTTAATTTTGCGCTCTTCCACTAAGGTTCTATAAGCTTGAACGTACCATGGCCATACGCTATATAGGCCAGCCGCAATCACAAAAGGCAAATAGGCTTGACCACTGAAGATCGCAACGGCTAATAAGCCTGAGGCACCCACACCCAACCCTAAGCGTCGGTTAGTCGCTCTTTCTTGTGGCGTGAGTACGCGCTCGCCGCCGTGCATGAGGCTTTGTAAATGCTGTTCACGGGAGTGACCAGCAAGTAAAGGATCAATTTTTTTACTGACAAAGGTTTGAAAGCGATTGTCAGTGTCGTCTAAAAATGACATGAAACGCTGCCCAATATGAGGTGCTTTAGTTTCAATTTCTGCATTTGGATCAGGTTGTTTGGTAGGAAATAATTCCTGATGCGTAGTTTCTACAGCTTCACGAATAATATCGGTGGTTGCAACACCTAGGACAACTAAAAAATTTAATGCAAACATGCTTGCAGGCTCCTAAAAGGAAAATAAAGTAACGTTAAAATGATGTTTCAAGCCACGCTGATCGCATCCGTCAGTGACGGTTAGCCGTAAGTTGGTGGATTATCTCGCCGTAAACGACGAGGTTTCGCTTGTTCCCAAGCGCTAAATTTCCGTTTTCCGACGCTTCGTCCCCTTGAGTTCCAAAGCTGTTGAGATTAAATGATTATGCTGCTAGTAAGTAGAGCGTGCATTTTACTTGTCATAGCCCATTGATGCAGCGTCACCTTAGCGAGTCGTTTTATATTACAACAGGGTTGGTTGGTTGCAAACTGGGCTGAGGTGGCATAATTCAAGCTCTAATTTTAAGGGAATATTGATAATTTTGGTATGGTAGGTGCCATCATGTATATTTTCAATAGGATTGGCATACGCCATTTTGTAATCTGTATGAGTCAAGGAGAAGCTGGCGAGTTGTTGGTGTAATTCATTAACTGCATCGCGCTCTTGCAGTGACATTGAATAATGCCAAATACTGTCATTACCGAACAAAGACTTCATGGCTTCTTCATGATGACGGGATTGGCTGTGGTGTGTTAACAGACGTTCTGGACTGATATGGTAAATCATATCGGTTTTATTGGGTAACAATGTGGCATGGGAGCGTGCAATATCAAAAAACTCTAGCATAAAATTCTGCTCTTCAATTTGCAGCCAAATACACATAATTTCTGTGTAAGCGTTAACCCGATTTTGAAAGTTTTGCGAGGCAGGGAAGCGTAAATATTTTTGTACTTTGACTGCAAAACCAAGATTTTTATTAAGATGTTCAACCCAATAATCAATGCCTTGTAAAATCAGATCTAGCGGTTCTAAGACTTCAAAGCCAATATGATTTAAATGCAAAAATTTAGCCTTAGTTAAGAGGGCTTGAGTAATGCTAGGTGAGGTAGGGAAAAACGTGGTGTTGAGTAGATCGGGTAAATTAACGGATTTTAATTCCACTAAGGCATGAAGAATTTTTTCGTAATCACAACACAATACTTTTCTAAATACCCGCTCATCATGGATATGTTTTACCGCTAAAGCTTGCCGATAAGTCTGCATTAAATCAGCAATGAGTGTAGTGATGCGGGCAATTTCAACCATGATGACGGTAATGAGTTGAGGTTAACTGGACAGGGAAAGCGCGGCTTCCGCTTGTTTTTTTAAGGCTTGTTGATCGGGTTTGCCGCTGGGTAATAACGGTAAGTGATCAACCATAAGGAAGACATCTGGCACGCCATATTTAGGTAAGATTTTTGTGCTAGCGCTGCGTAGCTCAGCCTCAGTAGGAGGTGTAATGGCTGCTTTAACGCAAAAGGCAACCAGTGTTTGTCCTTGAATATTTCTGGAGTTAATTGGTACAACCACAGCTTGAGTGACGCTATCAAGTGTTTCTAAGGCTTTTTCAATGTCTGCTAATAAAATTAAAAAGCCGCTGCGATTAATGCTGTTATCTGCACGCCCTGTGACAATAATTTCACCCAGGTCATTTTTTTTAGCCGCATCGCCAGTACGGTGCCAATCTTGCGCATGAAGTAGCCAGTTACCTGCTTCATCCATGTAGCCTTCAAAGCCATACGGATGTTGGCAATACAGGTCTCCCGATTCGTTGTCGCCCGTGTAGTCAATGCGCAAATTGACATCAGTCATGGGTGTGCCAATTGTGCTGATGCGTGTTGCAAAATCATCATTAGGATCACAGGCGGAAATGGGACCCATTTCAGTGCTGCCGTATTGATTAACTAAATGGTTACCACATAGGGCATCAAGTGCTGAAAATAAATCTTCACGGATGCGCTGCCCTGACGTGACAATAACTTTGTAAGGTTTAGGCGTTTTCCAGCCACGTAATAACATTTCACATAAGTTAGGGGTGATGAAGGCGACGGTGGGTGAAAAGCGTCGCTCTCTATCTAAGTATTTCAGTAAATTACTATTTTCTTGTAAGTCAATGCAGCAGCCAAGTAAGAGTGCAGGTAAAAATTCAGCGCCAAAACCATACATGTGAAAAATAGGCACAGGAATCGTCATACGATCTTCAGACGTAAAATTATATTTTTTAATACAATTAAAGGCACTGCTAAGCACTTTTTCTTGCTTTTGCACAACAATTTTTGCTTCTCCCATACTTCCCGAGGTGCGCGTAAACAACAAGCCTTCGGTTACGAGGTGCGTTGCACTGCTGGGATTGTCGCGGGCTTCAAGTTGATAAAACGTCTCCACTAACGCGAGTGTTGGTAATTCACCTGGCATGAGAGGCGGTGTGGCGACTTTAAGACGTACATGACAAAACTGAGGAATTGGTTTTAAGCTTGCGGCGTTATCACTCTTGTCGGACGGAGGTAAGAGCATAAAGCCAATGCGCTTTGATAATAGATAAATCAGTAGTAATGCACTCGGCACTGAGTTAGTGCATTCCACAGCAATACAGTGCTGTGGATAAACATGATGAGCGCTTAGAAACGCGTCAATTTTTTCCAAAAAATGTGGAATTTCGGCGTACTGACAGGTGAGTTTTCCATCAGTGATAAAGTTTTCTTGGGTAGTGGGGGTGTCTGTGACGGCACTGAATAGCGTTGCAAAATTCATTGTAAGGAGGCTCGTGGCAAAAGTTAGGAACGACTAAGTTCAGTTAAGGCATGGTTAACTGTGTGTGTCGGTGCGTTTACCATCAGGTTTAATAAGGCTTCAAAATCTTGCATGACCGTAGCGCGTTCAGCAGGGCTAAACAGATTTTTTTGGGGTAACCAATAGCCTGTTAAGCCTTCGTGTGTTTCACCCATTTTTTCCCAGATAGTTAAGTATAAATCTGGACGAGAATATGGATTTGCCACATGTTCCATAAAGTTTACCTGACAATTAGGTAACGTGAGTTCATTATGTGCAGTTTCGGCAAGGAAGCTTAAAATGGAATGAAATAACGGCGCTAGTTGTGTGCGTTCAGGTTGTACAAAGGGCATCACCACCCGATACGGAATATCTTGGTGTGTCATGGCATGAGCCACTTCATCGCGGATGTGTTGCAGTAAGTTTTCCCAGGTGGGATCGTCATGTAAGCTAATGCGTAAACTTAATACGCTTAGCATTGAGCCAATGATGCTTTCAAATTGCCAGCGACCACGGTTGGCAAACGTGGTGCCAATAATTACATCAGGACAGGCGGTGTATCGATACAGTAATGCAGAATATGCGGCGAGTAAGGTCATGTACAAGGTCACGCCACAACTTTGTGCCAATAACTTTAAATTGTGCATTAACTGTTCATCAAAATGTTGCCATAATATTTCGGCTTCAAAATCTTGTGCGCGGTGTTCCTGATGTGTTTGCCATGTCCAGGGTTGCGGTTCGCCGCGTGTAAACCATGATTGCCAATAAGCGCTGCGTTGTTGCATGGGGGTAGTGAGCAAGGCTTGTTGGTCTATCGCATAATCACCATATTGCAAAGGAAGCGCAGGCAAGGAGACTGTTTTGCCGGCGAGGTTGGCGGCATAATGCACGCTGATTTCAGCAAGCAAAGCGTTTAATGAGCGTTGATCGTAAATCAGAATATGTAAACACAGCAGTAACACCTGCTCGGTGTCGGTTAACTGTATGACGCGTACCCGTAAACATGATGAGACGGATAAATCAAAGGGCACTTCAAATTCTGCGGCGATTTGCTTTTTTAAAGCATCTTCACGTTGTTCTTGAGGGATTGCTCGCAAATCATAAACTTGCCAATCTGCTGGCGTATTAGGTGAGGCCATTTGCTGCATGACACCGTCAATTTCTTTTAAGGTGGTGCGTAAGATTTCATGACGCTTGACGATTAAATTCATGCTTTGTTGTAACGCGTCAAGTGCAACTTTCCCTGAAATTTTGAATGCAAAAGGCACGGTATAAAAGCAGTCACGAGGATTTAATTGTTGTAACGTCCAAAAATGCTGTTGGGTAAATGAAAGAGGATAATAGTGCGTTTCATTTTGCGCTGCATAGTCGATATTTTGTAAGTGCGTAATAATGTCCGCTTTATGCAGAGTTAATTGCTCACGTAGCGATTCGGTTAATGCTCCTTGCGGTGCATCAAAACGTAACCGCTCACCCTCCAGTCGTAAGCGTATGTCTGCGGCGTTTAGTTGTTGAAATACGTCAGCCAAATGTGGCGGTACTGTGGTTCCCATGATTAAATTTCACCTTCTTCGCGGCTGACTTCAGTGACAGGTGTTTTACCATGCGTTGCTAAGTCGGGGTATAAAGCCAATAAATACACGGCAAAGCTGGACACCGTTGGGGCAATAAAGATGCTCATTGGGGGAATATGATCGCCAAATAGCCGTTGTAATCGGTTTGCCACAGTCATGACTTTTAAAGAATTTCCACCTAAAGCAAAGAAATTATCTTCGACACCTATTTGTGGTAAATCAAGCACATCTGCCCATACTTCGGCTAACAGTTTTTCAAAGGGATTGTGTGCAGCCACCATCGCTTCTTCACGAATAAACTCAAATTCAACCGGTAATTCTGCCAAGGCTTTACGATCAATTTTTCCTGAAGGAGAAAGTGGCATTTCTTCTACGCGAGTAAAAATAGCGGGCACCATGTATTCAGGTAAGCTTAATTGCAGTACGTTGCGCAATTGTTTCATTAATTGACGAGTCAATTTAATGTGTTGTGGATTATTAACATGCTGCGTTAAGTGTAATACTGGAATTTCAGAAACAAAATCAATGGCGTGCGCCGGCATGTCTTGACGTGTAAATACGGCATCAAAGGCTCCATGTTCAGCACTGGATAGCCAGCTTACTTCAAGCTGATAGCCATTGTTATTTGCCAATTCAGTCAGGTCTTGTAGTTCAATGCCTGTGTAGGGATGTTCGGCAAGATACTGTCGAACAGTGTTGATGGTCATGTCTGCAGGAGCAGTGCGTAAATAATCCATTGCCCGTGTGACGGCATGTAAGCGCGCATTAGGAATCGCACGAAGCGCCAAATAGTCAGGGGTGTGGTTAGTTAATTGTTGTTGAATACTTGTTAAGGAATAATCATTCGTTGTCCAGTCTTGCCAAGGTAAGTCGCTCAGGTGAGCTTGTTCTGTATGCAAATGAAGGACGACATCAAAACGGAATAAGGTCAATTGATTATGTGCACGACCTGGTTTAGGAATAATTTGTACCTGCGCAATTTCTGGAAATAGCGTTTTTAAAGCTAAGAAAAAGGCGGGTGTAAATTGCAAATCTTTTTCAGCATCCATTTTCTGTTTAATCCCTTGCCAGACATCACTGCACGTGTCAGTGTCGTTAGCGCGGAACAATTGTACTGAGCTATGGAAAGCTTCGCGTTGTAATAAGCTGGGCACGTCACCTAAGAAAATACGGCTATTGGTTTTCATTAAGCGCAGTGCATTGCGTAACACTAATAATAAATATTCAGCATCAGGGAAATGCTGGATAACTGAGTTGATGATAATGGTGTCGATAGAGTTATCAGCAAAATCATCTAATTTATCTGCGGCGCGTTCGTAAAGAGTAATGTTGGCTAAGTCATTGCGTTGAGATTGCAAAATACGAATATTATCTAAGCCTGTGGCGGAAATATCGGCGCCGGTGTAGTGTGCACAATGTGGGGCAATACGAGAAAGTAATAAGCCCGTGCCACAGCCTAATTCTAAAACGTGTTGGGGTTGTAAGCTGAGGATTCTTGCAACGGTAAGCTCTACCCATTCACGCATTTCATTTTCTGGAATAGGTAAATCGGTGTAGCTGCTATTCCAGCCACTGATATTAAAGCTTAAATCGCCGTCTGCGCCAATTTCGGCAGCGGTTTGTTTGTAAGTTTCTTCGTAAAGATTTTGCCATAGCGCAACGTATTTATGTGCATCTTCATCAGTTTCTACAGCGTTTAAATCGGCAGTAAAATAAGCGACTAATTGTTTGTCTTCACGTTTATCTTGGTGAACAAGTACTACGGCTTGTTTAATGGCGGGATGTTGAGTTAAGGCAACTTCAATTTCTCCCAGCTCAATACGGAAGCCATGGACTTTAACTTGGTGATCAATACGCCCTAAAAATTCAATATTGCCATCTGGAAGGTAGCGTGTTAAATCACCCGTGCGGTATACGCGACCTGCTGCAAAAGGATTGGCAACAAATTTTTCTGCCGTGAGTTCTGGGCGGTTGTGGTAGCCACGACCTACCTGCACACCACCAATTAATAATTCACCTGGTGTGCCAATGGGAGTTGGCTGGTTGTTTTCATCAACAATATAAAGTGAAGTATTGGCTACAGGGCGACCAATAGGCACAATGCCTAAGGTGCTGTCTGAGTGACAAGCCCAGTGGCTGACATCAATGGCGGCTTCAGTTGGACCATATAAGTTGTGTAGTTGCGCAGTGCTTTGCGCAAAAAAGTTTTTTTGTAATTCATAAGATAAGGCTTCACCGCTACAAATTACTCTACGAATAGAATGACATTCTGCTAAATCAGAAACATCTAATAGCACATGCAACATGGGCGGGACAAAATGCAGAGTAGTGATGTGTTTGGTTTGAATTAAGAAAATTAAATAATCAGGATCTTTGTGCCCCTCTGGTTTGGCGACAACTAAACGGGCACCTGTCATTAATGGCCAAAAGAACTCCCAAACTGATACGTCAAAACTAAAAGGTGTTTTTTGTAAGAGGGCATCACTGGCATCAAGTTTAAAGGTTTCTTGCATCCATAATAAACGGTTACATATCCCGCGATGTTCATTAAGTGCACCTTTGGGTTTGCCGGTAGAGCCAGAGGTATAAATCATGTAGGCTAAATTATCTGCATTGACCGATGATTCAGGCGTGGTGCTGGCTGATTGCGCAATCGTGGCCCAATCACGGTCAAGAAAAATGCGTTCTGCCGTGCTGGCAGGTAGTTGTTCTGCTAAATGTTGTTGGGTGAGTAATACCGTTGGCGCAGCATCCGCCATCATGAAGCTTAAGCGATCGCTAGGGTAAGTTGGATCTAAGGGGACATAGGCGCCGCCAGCTTTTAAAATGCCCAATAAGCCAATAACCATTTCCAGTGAGCGTTCAACACAGATGCCCACTAAGGTATCTGGTTTAACTCCTTTGGCTTGTAAGAAATGTCCTAGTTGATTGGCACGTGTGTTTAGTTCACGGTAAGTTAATGCTTCATCAATAAATTCGACTGCAATGGCGTCAGGAGTGCGTTCAACTTGTGCTTCAATCCAGTGGTGTAAGCATTTATCAAGTGGATAATCAGTCTGGGTATTATTCCATTCGATGAGTAACTGGTGACGTTCTGCTGCTGAGATAGGGGGTGAGAGTTCAATGTTAGTCATGAGTGCACGAGAAGTTGTCAGTAAATTAAAGAGAATGTTAGTTTATGGTGTAAACCCATACTTGAAGATTAACTTCTGGATGAGCTTGAAAACGGCCATGAAAAGGCTCAGTCACATGATGTAAAGTCCATTTACCTTCAGTTTCTAAACGTAGCATGGTTGGTTTAAAATCAGTATTGGCATAAAATTCAGGGCGAAGGGTGAACAGAATATGACCACCTGGCTTGGTAATTCGAATTAATTCGTCAAAGGCATTGCTGCGCGCATGAGCCATCACAAAAACACCAACAATAATAATGGCATCAAAATGGTGATCTGGAAAATCAAGCGGCCCACCTAAAGCTTGTTGATGAAACGCGCTATAACAATTTTTATTACGCGCTTGTTGTAGCATTCCTGTTGATAAGTCTAATGCTTCAAGGTGTTGGTAGCCTTGGCTTGCCAAGTGTTGACCCACTAAGCCTGTGCCACAGCCAGCGTCTAATATGCGGCCTTCTTTAGAGGTTAATAAAGCTAATTGCTCAGCAGCTTCTTTAGGGCCTGCATGACCTTCTAAATCATTATCGTAAGAGGTTGACCATTTGTCATATTCTTTGGCAAGCTCTTCAGGCGTTGTAGCTAAGAAAACAGTTTCAACACAGTTTGTCATTTTTGTAGAATCCTTATCTATCATGAGTTAACGGGGGTTATTAGGCCGTTGAAATCATAACCAAACAAGTTAATGTCTTTGACATAATGTTCAGCAATCATTTCGCGCGTGCGGTCGGTGTAATAGTCGCGATAATCTTTATGCTGACTTTTATTTAAGTGAGGGAGTTGTTCATTAACACCAATTTTTTGGCAAACATAAGCGACGTCTTCGGCAAGATTTTCATAGTGGCCTAGAAAATCCATGAGCAAATTGCCGTCTTTATCGACAATCATTTCATGTTGAAATTTGGTTGTGCCTTTTGGAAAACGAAAATCAGTCGACACTACAGCTTCAATGTAAGCATCAAAAGAGCCAAAGCTTTTGACTAAATTATGAGGCGTGGATTCGGGCTCTTTTAAAATAAAGTGGTACATTGAGACTTGCCAGTCCCAAGGATTTCTAACAAAAGCAAATTTAAAGCAATTGTTAAACGTATCGTTAGGCAATTCTTTTAATGCGTCTTGTGCTGTGGCGTGCAGTAATAAACTGCGCCAAACATCGTGAAATTTATTATGTACACCGTCGATTTCTTTAGCAGGTTTGGCAATTTTAAATTTTTCTGGTTCTTCAGAATATTTTTCTAAAATATTGCGAACGCTCAAGCCGCCTGTTTTTGCGATATGGATAAAAATAAATTGATGACTATTAGACAATAGCATGGTTTTACCAAAGGTTTAGGTGTTAAAAATTAGGTGCGTAGACGTGCGCGTTGTTGATAGTGTGCAGTCAGTTATGTGCTTAGGGCTTAGGGCAAAAGCCCGTTTTTTGCCAATAGTGGATATAACGTGAGATGAGTTCGTTATCAATTTTATGGCAACTAATGTCGGTTCCAGCAATGCCTTCGGCAATATTTTTGGAATCAAAATGGGGGCGTTTATAAAATAAGTAGTGGGGGACTTTTAATGCCAAGAGCAAGCGGGAATAAAACTCTCTATCTTCTAAGTGTGATTCTTCAGGGCTATCAATGGCTTTTTTTAATTCTGCTAACCATTGTTCATAAGTAATTTCTTTCAAATCATAACCTTGAGCGTTTACTAGAGCGATTAAGTCTAGCCAACGGATAGGGTACGGATTGAAGTAATGAAAGGCTTTGCCAAAGTTAGCAGGAGACGCAGCTAAATGCACCATGGTGCTGCTAATGTAATCCACGGGAACCATGGTGACTTCGATATCCCAGGTTGGGTAGCAGCCAAGTTTAATACAGCCTTTTAGTAATTGTGGGAGTAGTTCGCTGTTGTCGTTTAAGGCTCCAGTTATGCTATGCCCCATGATGCGTGTTGGGCGATGAATTGTTGCGGGCAAGCCACGTTCTTGTGCGGCAGCAACTAAGCGATCGCCCACCCATTTACTTTTGCCGTAGCCACCTTTGAGACTGGCATGGAATGCGGGTACGTCGGCTTCCGTTAAAATTTGGTTTTCTGTGTTATCAGCACTATTAAAAAAAACTGCAATACTGGAAACAAAATGCAAAGGTTTAGTTTGGTTTAAGCCAGCAAAGCGAATCGCTTCTTTTACGCCCAAAACATTGGCAGGTTTAAGTCTTGAATAAGGATAAAGCATGTTTATCCATCCTGCGCTGTAATAAACAACATCAATTTCTGCGGCTAATTCATTATAAATGTGTTCATCTAAACCAAAAAAGGGTTCTGTTAAATCACCAATTACAGGTAGAATCCTGTCGAAATATTCTTCATTGTATAGGCCGTATGAAGTTAAATGATTAATTAATCTTTGTTGAGCAAACTCCTCATCAATCGCCCTAACTAAGCAATAAATATTTGCAGAGCTTGTTCTAAGTAACTCATCAAGAATGTAAACGCCTAGTAATCCAGTCGCGCCCGTTAAAAAAACAGCCTTAGGGGCTAAGTAATGTTGAGATAATGGCGCCAAAAATTGTATGTCATCTTCTAAGATGGCGTCATGTTCGATATGCGCCTCTTGATGGGTAGAAAGATTTATCGATGAGGGCATGTGCAGTATCCAATCAGGTCAAATTAATTCTGTGGCTAAGTAATTTATCTGTAATATCGATAAAATAAAAAAGTGAACGTACTACCTTAAGCTGTGGCCAGATTCTTTTTTACTAAGAAATCAGCAAGCGTTCTTAAATTAGTAAATACATCCATGGTTAAATCATTTTCGCCAAAGGTAAGGTTAAAGTTATCTTCTAATAATGAAATAAATTCCACCAGCATAATAGAATCTAAGCCTAATTCGCCTTCTAAAATAGAAGCGTTTTCATTTATTTCATGTTGTACAAGTTCAGTATTGATGCGTTCAACCAGCATGTTTTTTAGGGTGTTAATCATTTGGACGATAACGTCTTCTGGTTGGGTAGCGTTATCTGCAACGGTCTCTAGCATGGTTATTAATCTCTAAATTAATGCTTGAAATAGGATTAGGGAAATATATCTTTAAATATAGAGCTTAATTAATAGATAAATAGCAAGAAAAAAAATAGTAACTAGTTATTTACTTTTTAATTAAGTTTTAATTGAAATCTTATTGCCCTGAGTTGAAATTTATAATGTCATAAAAAAAAGAATAGAACAAATAGAATTTTTCTTAACTAAATTTTGTTTTGATGTTAAGGCACTGAGTGTGTATGTAAAGAACTTGTCATCTAGCTTAATTATAATCGGCGTTATTTAAAGTCAGGTTACGTGCTGCAGTTTTGGATATTTTATTTTCTTAACATGTTCAGGATAAGCTTAATTTGTTTGTGTTTAGCATGAAAGCTTGGTAAAAAGTTTTTGTTATACTTTTGATTAAATTTTAAGTGATGTATTCATTGATAATAAATATTACCGTTGAGTGCAGCGTTTGTTGTGCTTAAAATAGACTCAGCTTGTTAGCTGTTGCTTATAATTCAAGCAACATTTTGAATTGATCACAGTCAATTAGCTTGTTGTTCACTTAGTGTTGCTTCCTTATGTTTTTTTACAGTAAATTAAATCCATGAAACGATCTTCAGATGCTTTAATGACGCGTTATGTGGCCTTGATCATTACCATGGTACTGATGCTTGGTTTGTTGCTTGTCTTTTTTTGGTCCTATATTGTTATTACAATTAAACCAGGAGAGGTGGGTGTATTGTTTAAACGATTTGGACAGGGTACCGTGGTCGATACACTGTATCAAGAAGGGTTAACAATAATTTTTCCTTGGAATATCATGTATAAGTACGATACGCGCGTGCAACAGCATCCGTATAAGATGTCTACGCTTACCAAAGAAGGGTTAAAGGTAGATATGGATATTTCAATTCGATTCTATCCAGAACTTGAAACTGTGGGCGTGCTTCATCAGCGTATTGGGCCAGATTATTTAGAAAAAATTGTTGTTCCTGAAGTTGCCTCTAACGTAAGGGAGCAGGTTGGTCATTTGGGTATTGAAGATTTGTACACGCCAGATCCTACTATTTTGCAAGAAATTGTTAATATGACGATTGATGAAATGGAGCGGAATTATATTACCATTCAGGATGTTGCGATTTTAAAGATAACCTTGCCAGATACTATTGAGAATGCGATTCAAAAGAAAATGGAGAACAAAGTGTTAGTTCAAACATATCAATACCGCTTAGAGAGTGAGCGCTTGGAAGGCGAGCGTAAGTTAACTGAAGCAAGAGGTATTCAAGCCTTTAACGATATCGTTGGAAAATCAATCACCCCTGAAATTTTAAAATATCAAGGAATTCAAGCAACCGTCGCGTTATCTACTTCTAATAATTCAAAAATTGTTGTTATTGGCAACAACTCAAAAGAAATGCCCATCATTTTAAGCGGAGATGCTGAAGCGTCTAAACCAAAATGAAATTATATAAATATAGTTTACCTATCATCATAGTGCTTATAGCAAGTATTACTCCCATCAGGCTTTTAATGGGACACTTTTCCAGTTATGAGTATTCCTTAAATAAAAGGCAGGAAATAGCTAAAAGCGATGCGCCGACAATTGATATTGCAGTAGCTTCAAATAATAAGCATTTTGGTGAAAGTTTTGTTCGTGGTGCAGATTTAGCGTTGGAAGAGGAAAATAAAATAGGATTTAGTTTTTCCAAAGATATGAGAGCTCCTATTCAAAAGAAGATGGTTTTGCATTATTTTAATGAGGACAAGAAAGATAATAAAAAAATGATTTCTGATATTGTAAGCAATACCAATATCGTGGCTACAATCAGCGCGCAGGAGTCTAGCGAAGCCATTGATTCTTCGGTGCTTTTTGAGCAGCATGGCGTTTTATTTTTATCAACATTTGCGACCGATCAGCATTTAACAAATCACGGCTTTAATTATGTTTTTAGTTCAATTCCTATCGCTTTAGATTATGCGGCGGCTTTGGTGAAATATTGTGAGATTGCTAAATATAAAAAAGTAACATACCTCTACCCTAGAGGCAGTCTTGGGGCAATGAACTTTACTGTTAGTTTTGGTACATTATTGTTTAATAAAGATATTCATATTCATTCCTCTTATTCCTTTAATGAAAAGATGGAAGATTATCGTCATATAATTAATAAGTTGGCAGAAAAAAAACCTGATGCCATTTTATTGTTAGCAAAAGGGTTAACTGCGGCAAAAATGCTTAATCAATTGCGTAGCATGGGTATTGAAACTCCGGTATTTGGTTATATTGGATTGGATGACTTAGATATCTGGGATGCGGCAAAAGGGAAGGCTTATAATACTTTCGTAGCAACTACCTTCAAAGCTAATACGGAGGAGGATAAAAAAACAGCGATGTATCAAGCGTTTTATGCAAAATATGGGTCTTATCCAAATTATTTAGCGATTCAAGGTTATGACGCATTAAAGATGTTGGCTGCAGCAATACGAAAAGGAAATTCTTCAATTCCGATAAATATTGCAGGATCTTTAAAATACAATTTTAAAGGATTGTATAAAGATTATTATTTTAATAGCTTAGGGCGTATTAAAAATCAAAGTATTAAAATTAAAGAAATGAAAAATGCTGAATTTTATAACGTAATGGATTTTGGAGTAGAGTGATGACGGCTGTAGTTTATGTGTTAGCAAGTTTTGTTATAGCGCTTTTTGGGATTGGTAGGCGTTTAGGGTTTTGGGGCTATTTTTTTGGATCATTATTTTTAACTCCTTTTGTCGGAGTGATTTTAGTGGCTTCATCGGGAAGGTCTGAGTAATGAAATTTTTGTTCATTGATTTTTCACTAAATCAATAGAATAGAATGTGTAAGTTGGAGTTAGGTTCGTTGCAATATAGACGAGTATTAAATTTATTTTGGAGATTACCATGGCAGAAAATCAAGTAATAGAAAACGAAAGAATCGAAGAAGCGCAAGAGATCGTGCAAACAAGCATGTATTATGCTATTGGCGTGGGCATTGTTCCTGTGCCTGTTTTTGATTTTGTAGCAGTTTCAGTAGTTCAGTTGGACATGTTGAGACGCTTATGCAAGCTTTATGATGTTAAGTTTTTAGAAAGCAAAGGCAGAAATATTTTAGGTGCGTTAATTGGTGGTGGTTTTTCTTCAACTGTTTCACCATTAGTAGCGAGCCTTGTTAAATTAATCCCTATGGTTGGTACAACCTTAGGTGCTTTGAGTATGCCTGTAATTGCTGGTTCTTCAACTTATGCTGTGGGTAAAGTATTTATTCAACATTTCGAGTCAGGCGGCACTTTCTTAAATTTTGATCCGCAAGCAGTGAAAGATTTTTATGCGCAGCAATTAAAAGAAGGCGTTGCTCTTGTTTCAAAAGTAACTAATAAACCTGCAGCTGTTTAATATAAGATATTAATTTACAATAGCTTATCGTTATGACTTCACACTGATTTATTTAAAATTAGTGTGAAGATTACTTCTTTTTTTCCAATAATTATCCCCAGCTTTTATTTTTGTAATTAAAAATATCTTGCTTACAATCCCTTTTCTTTTTAATTAGCCATTTAGCTTGTTATCGTTAATTTCTGTTGATTCATCAACGGGCACTTTATAATTTAAGGTATAATTGCTTGTTTATTTTATCGGCACAACTTGGCTTTGTAACAAAGCATACATGTAATCTATTGATTTCATAATGGTGTTACTCCTCTTTTTTATTTACCAATTATTATAACTATGGCTCTTTATTGCGGAATCGTTGGTCTACCAAATGTTGGAAAATCAACTTTATTTAATGCCTTAACTCGAGCAACTATTGCTGCTGAGAATTATCCATTTTGTACTATTGACCCTAATGTAGGGGTGGTTCCAGTGCCTGATCCAAGAATGGATGGGCTAGCTGAAATTGTTAAGCCTGAGCGAATATTACCTACTACTATAGAATTTGTTGATATTGCTGGTTTAGTTGCAGGGGCCTCAAAAGGTGAGGGACTAGGCAATAAGTTTTTAGCAAATATTCGTGAAACAGATGCCATTGCACATGTTGTTCGTTGTTTTCAAGATGATAATGTGGTTCATGTTGCAGGTAAAGTAGATCCAATATCAGATATTGAAGTGATTAATACAGAATTAGCTTTAGCAGATATGGCGTCAGTTGAAAAAGCATTGTTGCGTGTAAGTAAATCTGCTAAGTCGGGTAATAAAGAAGACGCACAAAAAAAAAGTATCCTAGAAAAAGTTTTGGCGCAGTTGGAGCAGGGTGAGGCGGTTCGTAAATTAAATTTAAATGCCGAAGAACAGCTCTTAATTAGAGACTTATGTTTAATGACATTAAAGCCCGCAATGTATATTGCAAATGTACAAGATGATGGTTTTAAAAATAATGTATTATTAGACAGTGTAGAGAATTATGCTGCCAATGAAGGTTCAATGGTTGTGGTAGTGTGTGCGGCAATAGAAGCTGAAATTGCTTTATTGAATGAGGAAGAAAAAAAGGAATTTTTAGACGATTTAGGTTTGGAAGAGCCTGGTTTAAATCGTGTTGTGCGAGCAGGTTATCAATTACTTAATTTGGCAACGTATTTTACCGCTGGTGTAAAAGAAGTTAGGGCGTGGACGATTCCAGTAGGTGCAACGGCACCGCAAGCAGCAGGAGTAATTCATACAGATTTTGAAAAAGGTTTTATACGCGCTGAAGTTATTTCATATCAAGATTTTATTGCTTATAAAGGTGAACAGGGTGCTAAAGATGCTGGAAAATGGCGTTTAGAAGGCAAGGATTATGTAGTGAAAGATGGCGATGTAATGCATTTTAGATTCAATGTTTGACATTAACTCCTGTGAGTAATTATAATTACTGGCTTAATGTAGTAGAGACAAGGCGATATAGCTCAGTTGGTTAGAGCACGGGATTCATAACCCCGGGGTCGGTGGTTCAAATCCACCTATCGCCACCATCAAAACAATAGTTTAGTAATAATTTTCTGCTAGTAAATTTCAAAGTGTACTGGTAGAGCAATTCAAAAAATACAGCAATACTTGTCATTATTTCAGGCACTAAAAAAATAGTTTTTAACCAGTGCATGAATATTCTAAATATCCTCAGTTAAATTATCATTAAAGTCAAAAACATCAAGTTATGTTCCTTTGATTGTATTATGTATAAAAAAATTTCTGTTTTTCATAAAAGTTCATCGCGTCCCTTTTGGCATCAGTTATCACCAAGGGTCAGTTAATGTTTTCAGCTATTTTTATCCGTATTAACGCAATGCTTTAATCAACGACGAAACTTTTTTAACGGTTATCAACGCTGTATGGTTTTGATAGTAGGTAAAAACTCGTAATGGCTTACCTGCTTACACTCTTTCACCTTATATCTTTTTTCAATCTTCTTTGGAGCTTTTCTCAAAAGGCGATAAATAAATAAATAAATACTTACTTGCTAAGTCTGTTTAACATGCGAAGGTTTAAGTAAAATCGTGGAAATTGTATTTTTTGGCAGAGTGAAAAGCCTGCTGCGTAAGCGTTATTCCTCCTCTTTGTCATCTTCAGCAGCGATTTCAGCAATCTCTTTAAGCCTTGAAATAGCCTTATAATTGATACTTTGCTCAGGATATTTGCCTTCTTTATCGGGCAGGCCTGCTATTTCGCCGGTTAATAATTCTAAGGCTTCATTTACCGTTGATACTGCGTAAACAGCAAATAAATTCTTCTCTACCGCGTCAATAACTTCTTTTTTTAACATCAAATTACTGCTATTTGCTGCAGGGATAATCACTCCATGCTGACCTGTTAAGCCGCGTGCTTGGCATAGTCTGAAAAAACCTTCAATTTTTTCGTTCACACCACCAATAGCTTGTACTTCACCGTATTGATTAATTGATCCCGTGATTGCAAGGGCTTGCTTGATTGCCACGCCTGTTAACGCTGAAATTAATGAACATAATTCGGCTAAAGACGCGCTATCACCATCAACAAAGCTGTACGACTGCTCAATGGCGATGCTTGCAGAAATTGCCAACGGAAAGTGCTGGGCATAAAAATGCCCTAAATAACCAGTTAAAATTAAGACACCTTTGGAATGAATGGCCTGCCCTAACTCAGCTTCGCGTTCGATATCAACAATGCCTCGGGAGCCCGGTGATACGGTGGTGGTGATGCGTGCTGGCATACCAAAACCACTCCCCCCCATTTCCAATACGGTTAAGCCGTTAATTTTGCCAATCGCCTCACCTTCAGTGTCAATAAGAATAGTGCCATCTAACATATCATCAAGAATAGTTTGCGATACCTTGCCATTACGGTATTCCTTTGCCGCTAAGGCTTGCTCTATATCGTCAACATCTATCTGGTCTCGCAGAGTCAATCTTGACAATAAATCTGCCTCGTCAACACAGTCTAAAATGTCTTTTATTCGTGCTGAAAATTTATGCTGTTTTTCAGATAATCGACAGCTATGCTCAAGCAATTGTGCAATAGCTGCGTTCGTTATTGGCAGCAACTGCGCTGTTTCGGCGTGATGCTTAATAAGGTGAGCAAAATGCGTAATAGTTTGTTCGGTTAAAGTAATCGCGTGATCAAAATCAACCAGCACTTTAAATAATTCATTAAATTCTTCATCGTATTCTTCTAATAGGTAATAACTTTCAGCCGTTCCAACTAAAATAATCTTTACTTGTAAAGGAATTATTTCAGGCTTTAAGGTCATGGTTTGAATGCTGACTTCAGAAAAAGGCGATTCAATTTCTATAGAGCCTTGTTTTAAGGCTCGCTTTAACGCGTCCCAAACATAGGGATTAGCAATTATCTTTTCAGCATCAAGAATTAAATAGCCGCCATTGGCTTTATGCAGCGAGCCTGCACAAATACGCCGATAATTGGTGATCATTGCGCCTTGATCACTACTATATTCAATACGCCCAAAGACGTTTTGATAAAGTGGATGGGGCTCGTAAATGACCGGCGCACCTTTTTCAAGCTCATGATTAAAAAGTATATTAGGTGCGTATTGCTCCATTAAGGCAGCTTTTTTTAAGCGTGGCTCTTGCTCATCAAAAGGAAGCCCTGGCATAAAGTTATTTGCAATGGTTAGATTAAGATGCCGTTCTACTTCAGTCAGATAGGCGCTGACACTCGCAATGTCTTGATATTTTAAATGTAATTCTGTAAACAATGGTGCAATGGCGTGACACACTACTGAGGCGTTTAATTGTTTAATTTGCTCGGCCATGTCTCTTCGCCACTGTGGCAGATTTAATAACTGATCGCTTAAATAATCTTCTAATAGGCGTACTTGCTCATAAAAAGACTCGCGCTCTGCTTTAGGTAGTTGGGCGAGCAATTCGTCACTTAATGGCACATTGTCTCGGATTGGTGCATAGCTAATTACATCACTTTCTTTAAACACCGCGATGCCAGAAGCCAAGGCTTGGAGCTCAACTAAGCTGATGGCTTGATCATAAAATTGAGTAAATTGACGCTCGATGGCATTTTTTTTCTGCTGATACACTGGGCTTTCAAACGCCACGGGGAAAATAACTAATAATGCGTCCAACAAGCTTTCAATATCTTTATTGAACTGGTGTCCAATATTGGTAGGCAGTGCTAAGGCAAGGGGCTCACGTGGCTGATCAAAATTATCAACATACGCATACGAAGCTGGGGATACTTGGTGTTTAGCGTGCTTGGTTAAAGTTTCGTAAACGAGTGAGATGCGTCCAAAGCCTGGATCACCCATCACAAAAATATTGTAGCCAAATGTCTTCATGGCTATGCCAAAAGCCAATGCATGTTGGGCGCGTGTCTGACCAAGCAAACCCACGGACTCCTCTGCACAGAAGGTAAGATTGGTCAAATCGACACGACGTCTTAGCGACGTAACGGGAAGTTTTAAAAATTCAGGCATGACAAAAATAACTCTAGCTAAGTAAAACATTTAATTTTATCATCAATAGGTAGATAAAAGCAGATGTACACGCCCTAA
>Ga0265593_1000244_pt1 | contig 34167 bp, 27 predicted proteins | sample saktaG_8_FD_190136 | JGI IMG/M metagenome (GOLD analysis project Ga0265593, IMG submission 190136) | Saline water microbial communities from Sakinaw Lake, British Columbia, Canada - sak_2011_5_24_36m | ecosystem: Environmental > Aquatic > Non-marine Saline and Alkaline > Saline ... | reverse complement strand
GTCGTCATAAGATATGTTGGTGAAATCATTACAGCCGATCCAATATATTGACCAACAGCATTATAATTTGATGCAACAGCACCTAAAACCCAAGGGTCTAATTGTAGTGAATACTTATGTACTGTAGCGAGACTTGAAGCACTGGGAATTTCATAATATGCATCACTAACCATTCCAATAAGATTTCCAACAAAGGAATTAGCCACTAATGATACGATGTTATTCACAATATCGTATTGAAACAATCTGTTTGCATACCCTAATTGGTTTGCGGCTATCAGAACATTATTACTATTAAAAATTAATGGAGATGGGGATGTATTCCTGTTCCATCCAATGCACTCATAAGGAATGTAGAAAGAGATTCCTCAATGTTAGAAAGAGAATCTCCTGTAGTAATTCCTAAGGAAGGAATATTAATCCCTGTATATCTAACACATCTGTCTGAGACTATCTCAGCACATCCGTTAAAGCAATTTGAACAACTCATATTCTTATATTTTATAAATTAAGGAATAACATAATAACACATTGCACCAGCAGTAGCATTTTGCCAGTCAGTATTATCCTGAAGCATAGGTACGATTGTACCATCATTATAATGCGTACATTTCCAGTTGGAAGCAACCCATACCTGATTACCAATTTTCACTGTCTGATAAATATTACTATCAAAGTCTGTTACAGTATCTCCAGGATTCCATGTATTAGGGTCATCTTTAATAAATCGTATAGAAATGCCATAATTAACATAACCTTGAGCATTAACTATACTTGTAAGAAAACTAGCCACACCATAATACCAGTAAATAATATTGTTCGTCCAATATTCTCCAATAGTCTTAAATGAAGTAGGAGTACCATTAACTAATCTAAATCCAGAACCTCTTGCAGAAAATCCTGAACTATTAGTAGCATCAGCATTAGGAGCATTCCAATAAGTAGTTCCTATTGTTTTAACCGCACTTCCTGCTGTATTAGGTGTCGATAAGTATCCACTTCCGTCTATAGTAATAGCATTATCTAACTCTTGAGCCAAAGTATCAAATTGTTCCTTTGTTGGTAAACTATATCCAGTTGGAGCCATTGGTGAGTCTGGAGCATCATCTCCTGTTGTATCTCCAATTGCTGCTCTCCAATTATATAAATAACCATAATCTTCTACAATAGGAGGAGCAGTTGTAGAAGTACTTGTTGTGGTTGTAGTTGTAGAAGTACTCGTGGATGTGGATGTACTAGTGGATGTACTTGTGCTCGTGCTGGTTGATGTAGAAGTACTTGTTGATGTTGAAGTTGACGTAGATGTACTTGTGCTTGTAGACGTACTTGTTGATGTACTTGTACTAGTTGATGTAGAAGTGCTTGTACTTGTTGATGTTGATGTACTTGTAGATGTACTCGTTGATGTTGATGTACTAGTACTGGTTGATGTACTCGTTGATGTTGAGGTACTTGTACTAGTTGAGGTACTCGTTGATGTTGAGGTACTTGTACTAGTTGTACTGGTACTAGTTGAGGTACTCGTTGATGTTGAGGTACTGGTACTAGTTGTACTGGTACTAGTTGTACTGGTTGATGTACTGGTGGTGGTGGTTGTTCCGTAAAGATATAATATTAATGATGATGTACATGCACCTACAGATGTAATTGTAACATTATCTATTGTAGGATCAACAGTCACAGTTTTTCCTGCTAACAATTCTGTTAATGTTGCAGTTGGAGGTACTACACTTCCCACATTTGCAGTAAGAGTAAAATTAGGTCCCAATCCCCCCCCTAACCCAGCATTTATACTTATAATTACATTCATTTTATTCTATTATTTATATTTACATAATCCATTTAACCTATCGCTCGATATTCTAATTATTGTAATATCAAACATTTTGACACTTAATCTTATAGATAATAACAACGAGCACCTGTTGAAAGAATACTCCAAGCACTAGCGTTCATTACTTCTGGGATAGGACTTCCGTCTCTATATAGTGTTTCTTTTGAATTAGACAACATCCATACCTGTGTTCCAATTTTTACTGTATCGTATGTTTGTCCATCATTTCCAGTATATTTATCGCCTATAGTCCAGCTTGAATCATCTTTAATAAGTCTTACCGAATGACCTTCTATATTCTTAGTTGCTGGATAATTCATACTATAAACATCAGCACTGGTAGTGATTCGATTTAATGCAATACCGTTTGTATAATTACCCCCAAAGAATAATGTATCACTTGACCATAAATATAAGGTCAGCCTAGTGTTTCCAAATACTCCATCGGGTTGTCTATAACCAGCAGGAAGCCCTAGAAATCCACTACTATTTGTTGCCCCCGCATTAGGAGTTAACCAATGAACCGTACCAGTTTCTTTTAGTGCTCCACCAGCTATCGCATCTCCACCAAGATAAGTTACAAGGTCTCTAAACTCATTATATGTTGGTACATGCCAGCCAGTATTGGCAATACTATTAACCCCAGTACCAGATATGGCAAAATAGTTATATAATCTACCATATACATCAACAATGGGAGGAGCAGTTGTAGATGTACTAGTACTAGTCGATGTACTTGTACTTGTGCTTGTAGAAGTGCTAGTACTAGTTGATGTACTTGTACTTGTTGATGTAGTTGAAGTGGTTGTACTTAAATCAATAACAATTGTTCCCCCATTATAAACACAACTAGGTAATGTCGTTGTTGAAGTACTCGTTGATGTAGATGTACTGGTTGATGTAGACGTACTCGTTGTACTAGTACTCGTTGATGTAGACGTACTTGTTGAAGTGCTACTTGTTGAAGTGCTACTAGTTGATGTACTGGTACTTGTTGATGTACTCGTTGATGTAGACGTACTCGTTGAACTAGTACTCGTTGATGTTGATGTACTCGTTGATGTAGATGTACTGGTACTAGTTGTACTGGTACTAGTTGTACTGGTACTAGTTGTACTGGTACTAGTTGTACTGGTACTAGTTGTTGTGGTTGTACCTATTATCGGTACAACGCCAATACCATTAACAATATAATCTGGAAGTGTCCAAGACCTATTTGATTTATATGACATTGCAAATAACAGTTCTTGGTCTTCAATTAAAAATATCTTCAATTCTGTAAACACCTTACCCACAATATTACCGCTAGCATCTGCCAAATCATAATATTTAGTATTAAGAGATTTTGTGATACCACTTAATGTTTTGGTATTACCCGTTGGTACAAGAGTAATACCCATTGTTGTGGTATTTGATTTATGCCACATAATCCAAGGTATTTCTAATTTAGATGTTTTTAATAATAACTCATCACCATATGTATTTGTTGGTGCTTCATTACTATAGTGAACGATACCCAATTTACTATAAACAGGTATTTGCTGTTGAATATATGATATAAATCCAGCATATGTTCTGCTTGGTAATTGTGTAAATTTTCTGTCGCTATATTGAGTGCCCGCAATTTCTTCGGTATATACAATTGACAAATTCCAAAAAGGAAACGAAGGGGCTGAACATTCATTATTTTGACTAAATAACAATACATTTTCACTAATATAATCAGTAGCCAAATCATTATATATTGTACTTCCAGTATAATTTAAAAAATTATAGTAAATCATTGCGCCAGCAATGCCATTATACAATGTATTTCCACTGAAATTAGGTAAATTTCTATCAACGGTGATCACTAAATTATTGTTACCCAATGTTCCAGTTTTAGAGACAATTTGGTATGTTAAATATGGTGCTGGATTATTTTTATTTATAGTATATCCAGTTGTACTTCCATAATGCACCCATTTAACCAAAAGTAAATCGCCAATAGCTGGCTCTTGACCGCTTGTGCCATATGCGGGTGTTTTTTTTAATTTTAAAGTTCTACCACCAGTAACTCCCGTAACATAAACCATTGCGTCTGGTTGTTTAACATGGTCTGCATTAACTATAAAAGTTGTTGCATCATCCGAAAAAAATCCAAGCGGATTTACTTTATTGGTAACATCATATGACTTTGAAGAAATTGTTGGTATTATATTATATGGGTCGCCAGATATTATGTTGGGAACAAAAGAAATTATTTTAGGATGTTTATCCGTTGGTTGTAAAATGCTTGAACTAGCTACAATATCCGCTTCATTTGTTAATAAACTAATATTAACATCTCTAACGAAATTATAATCAATTTCACTATCACCAATAGCAAAATATTTGAACGTTAAATTTCCAGTAGATAATTGTTCTCTACCTTTTGATGTTAACATCACATTTAAAACTAAGGGGTCTTTTTTATCAATAAATGCCACTTTACAAGAATTTAATCATAAATACTAAAAACAATTTTTTATATTGGACAATATTAGAACAATCACCATTCATTTATTATTCTAAACGGTATTATCTAAATTAGCAATTACTGTTACCACACCCCCTGCGATTATTGTTATAGGACAACTACCACTACCCGATGTTGCTGGATTATGCCATAAGGAAGCATTACATGTTACACTATTAACATGATTGTTATAATCTAAATTAGGACAATCCCAACTTACTGTTAATATTTTATTAGTACCAATATTAGACGGGTCAATGTCAAAAGACACCCCTCTACTAAATAAATTAGGAGCTATGTACGCCCAAGGTATATCGGCAATCAAAGGATCGGTTGGTGAAACATAATCAATACCATCTATACTTACTTTAGTAATTCTTGCATTACCATATCCTTGTCCAGTTACGCTAATAGATATAAAAGTACGAACAGGTGGAACAGGAGGAGCTGTAGTGGTTGGTGTCACAGTTCTAAATGTATATTGAGCACCATAACCAGTTAAAGTCGAATTATGCGCATAAGCTTTGAATACATAATCCGTATTTGTTATCAACCCAGTCAAATCTATAACAATAACACCTGTTCCAGTGTTACCATCTGATACATACACACCCGCTTCTGGTGGCATCCCGCTTGCAACAGTAGCATAGCAAATACCTCTAGCAATAATTGTCGACCCACCATTATCATATGCATAACCACCAAGAGTTGCAGTTGTTGCACCAATTTCATTTGGAACTGGCTGTGTGGTTGACACCCCGGGCGCACCCACTGGTGGTGCTGGCGGTCCTTCGGTGGTGGTGGTTATTACACTTAATGTTGTAAATGTTTCCACATTAGCGGCATAATAAGTATGAGTTAAATTATCAATAACAATTGCTTTGTACACATACCCAGTATTATTAGATAAACCGTTGACATAAAAACAATATGAACCTAATCCACCACCACTAGCATATACAGATGTACCAGCCTCTGGTGGCATTCCAGAACTATATTGAGCAGCAGTAATATAAACAATACCCTTTGCAACAACAGAGCCAGTTCCTTCTGATGTTACAGTTCCACAAACTCCCGCACTATTTTCTCCAGAATAAAATGATGCAGCTGTAACCACTGCTGGAATAGGTGGTGCAGCAGTTGTGCTGGTTGAGGTAGTGGTACTTGTTGAAGTACTTGTGCTAGTTGAGGTACTTGTTGAGGTACTTGTTGAGGTACTTGATGTTGAGGTACTTGTACTCGTTGTTGTACTTGAAGTTGAGGTACTTGTACTTGTTGTTGTACTTGTACTTGTTGTTGTACTTGTACTTGTTGTTGTACTTGTTGAAGTACTTGTTGAGGTAGATGTGGTTGTTGATGTACTGGTGGTTGTTGCCACTGAGGTATCATATATTAAAACATTAACATAACCACCATTTACAAAATCGATATTATTAATTAAATAGTCCCCAGCAATAGTATATGGTTGTGTATTTGTATGTCCAACTGAATCCCATACAGATACAACTGGTAATACACCGCCAGCACCTAAAACAGATACAGTTACGGTTGAGCCAAATACTTCTCCCCTAGTCGTGCTAACTACTCCACTACTAAAAGTAACTGGATAATCTGGAATTATGTTTAAATGATTACCATTTATTTTAGTATTTGATATTGAGATACCATTTATTCTTGTTTGTAAATAAACATTGGGTGATGGCAATGTGGTGCTTGTAGACGTACTTGTACTTGTAGATGTACTTGTAGACGTACTTGTAGATGTACTTGTTGTAGAGGTACTTGTTGTAGAGGTACTTGTTGTCGTTGTACCAATTGGTGGTAATGTCGTTGTGCTTGTTGAAGTACTAGTTGAGGTACTTGTACTTGTTGTGGTACTTGTACTTGTTGTGGTACTAGTACTCGTTGTGGTACTAGTAGATGTGGTTGTGCTCGTACTCGTTGTTGTTGGAGCAGCACCAGCACCGCCAATACTACCAACAAGATAATCTGGAAGCGACCAAGACCTATTTGATTTATAAGACATTGCGAATAATAATTCCTGATCTTCGATTAAGAACATTTTTAATTCTGTAAGTACTTTCCCAACAATGTTACCATCTAGGTCAGCTAAATCATAATATTTTAAGTTTAAAGATTTTGTTTCACCCGTTAATAATTTAACAACACCAATTGGAACAAGAGTTGCACCCATTGTGGTAGTGCTTGATTTATGCCACAATATGTTGGGTATCTCTAGTTTGGCGGTTTTTAGATATAATTCTTCTGCATATACATTTGCTGGGGAGTTATTTGTATAGTGTATTATCCCTAATTTTTTATAAATTGGTGCTTGATTTTGAATATACGAAACAAACCCACCATATGTTCTACTATTAAACTGACCGAACTTTCTATCTGCAGTCTTAATACCCGCAATTTCTTCGGTATATATGATGGACATATTCCAATATGGAAATATAATGGTAGGACATTCAGTGTTATTTAAAAATGATGAAACACTCTCATTTTTATATATAGCAATAGTATCATTAAACTCCGTACCACCACTATAATTAATGGTATTATAATAAATCATTGCACCAGCTTTGGCTGTGGGATAATATCCACTAAAGTTTGGTAATTTTCTGTCAACAGTAACAATCAGATTATTATTACCCAACGCACCAGTTTTACCAATAATTTGATACATCAAATATGGTGTTGGAACATTTTTATTTATTGTATATCCCGTAGTGTTTGTATAAATGCTCCATTTAACCAAAAGATAATCACCAATTAAAGGTTCATTGATGTTAGCACCATATGTCGGTGCTTTTTTTAGACTTAAATTTGTTCCACCAGTAATTTCACTTACAACAACCATTGCATCTGGTTGTTTAACATGATTAGTATCGGTAATAAAGGTAGTTCCACTATTTGTGAAAAATCCTATTGATGTTGTTTTATTAACAATATCATAAGGCGTTGATGGTACTCTTAATATTAAATTATATGGATTACCAGATATTGAATTAATCGAATTAATTGAATTACCCGTTGTATTTCTCGGAATGAAAGAAATTATATTTGGATTTTTATTAACTGGTCTTAAAATACTTGAATCAAGTGGATATGGATTATAATTGAGATGTGATTCAATTTCATTAATTTTATTTATTAATCCATAATCAACTTCACTGTCTCCAACAGCAAAATATTTGAATGTTAAGTTTCCAGTAGATAATAATTCTCTACCTTTCGATGTTAACATTATATTTAAAACAACAGGGTCTTTTTTATTAATAAATGCCACTTTACAAGAATTTAATCATAAATACTAATAAATTAAAAAATTCCAACTAAGTCACATAATTAAACAGATGGCGTTATTATGTCGCCTTCATTAAACAATCCCTGATTTGTAATTAAATTATATGTTAACGTTGCAATTCTTTCACCAGAGGATGCTCTAGCTGCATCGCCTGTTATTGCAAATGTCACTTGTTTTCCAACAGAACTTACGTCAGCTGTTGAAGTATATCCAGCGTTCGAAAATGTGTAAGTTGAAGGATTGAGTGTCATTACGCCACCTTTATATAATTTCCCAGCAACATTGACTGGTTGATACCCAACAGTATTATACCAAAATCCTCTCATATCCACAAGAATTTCTGTTGCAAACGGATATTGTAATCTAAATTGGACTAAATCAACTAAAACCGATTCAAATCCAGTTCCAGTATTATCGCCAGCCCACTTTAAATACTGTGTACCAACTAAGGGCCACCCTTGCAGTACACCCCACCCCAAATATGTTGATTGTGTATTTTGTCCCACATCGGGTGTAACTATTCTAGTTCTAGTATCCAAATCTCGACCATCAGTAAATTGATAAGTTAATACCATATAATCAGCATCAAATACAAATATGTTTGGGTTGGTTAGTTGTGATTTAATTTCCCCATATCCACTTCCCACAGTATTTTTTACAAATGCCCTGTAAAAAGTTTCAACGTTCGGTAAAAGACCCGTCAATAAATTTCCACTACCAGTAAAATAACCTGTATTTATTGCAATATCTGCACTAATTGATTGTTTACTAACGTTTGGGTTTCCATATACCATCTGTAAATCTGTTGCATATGCAACAGATTGCGTATATAATACACCATATTCATTAGCATTAAGATTACCCTTATCTGTTACACAACTATTACAAACTCCAATACTATTCTCAGTAATATCATATGCAACACCAGTAGTTACCGTTGGCACATGTGTTGGAACTGGTAATGTTGTTATTTGACATGTTTCACCACAATAAGATACACCGTCCACAATCATATATGCACGATATTCATATAGAGTAGATGGTAATAAACTTGCAATCGTGCAAGTATAATTATCTGCAGGGATCGCTCCCGTATGCAATGGTGTTGTTATCCAAGGTATTGACATATTCTATTATTATTAATTATAAGTATTTTAAAAAATTAAACTATCGGTTTGAGCAGTCTTTGATAAGCAATATGTTGGAGTTGTACCTATTGCAAAACTGCCAACACCATTCACAACACTTGATATTGAAATTGACGAAGTACTGGGCAATCCAGTTATTACTTGTGCATCTGAATAAACCCTTACACCCAGACAATCATTATATTTGACAAGAATCGGTCCCCACGTACCTGCACAACTGGTAGCTTGTTTACAGCTATATACACATGAATACAATGGATTACCATTACAGTAAACATCATAGCAATGTATTAAAGGAAAACCAGCCGCAGGATTAGTACCACCCCAATTAAGATATACAGAATAGCACTCTAAAACACCAACAGGTGAAACAGAATCCACCCTACCACAAGCCAATTTACATAATTGTTGTGTATCATCGCCACCAGACTCACAATACATATTCACATAATTAGATGTTGGTAAACCAGATGCTTGACTAATACTAACTTGTTTTGTTGTACCAATAGTTGGTATATAACATACAATACCAGACCTTGCAGCACCACTATTTGTGTCAACAATAATTTCATTTATTGTACCTGTTGGTGACGGTGGAACTGGTGCAGAATTAATTATCCATGTAAGTGCAGGTGCTTTTGATATTGTATATACGTTAGTTGCCTCACCAATCACGCTGATATCTGAAATACTTGACGTTGATGCTAATGTTAATGTTGTTGGGCTTATTTGAATATCAGACGTACTAGGACCCAATTCCCTATATTGCATACCATAATATTGACTATCTGCATAACGAACAATATTCTTACCACCAGTATAATCAATTGCGTATACATTTGCCGTACCTTGACATGTACTGATATATGGCGTTGCTGCTGGGGCTGGTATTGTTATTTGCAAAGTATTTCCAGTATAACCATAAATTCCAGACACGACATATGCCCTATATTGATACACAGTATCGAATGTTAGTCCGTCTACAGATTCTGAGAAATTATCAACCGATAATGAACCATATTGAGGTACTTTAGTCCAAGCACCACCACTTAATTTTTTATATTCAATACCATATCCAGTAAGAACATTATACCCTTGGATGAACTTACCACCACTATAAAATTTACCATTCAATGAACCATTAAATGGTGAACCAATACTGGTTTCCACATATAATGTAGGTGGAGGCGGTGGTGGAAGTGGTATTGTCTGAGCAATCATAAATAATGCACCATCAGTACCATAATATTGAACAATTGGGTTACCTCTTTTGTCAATTGTGGTTGATGAACCTGAATATACATTAACACCTCTTCTATACATGAATTTTTGTTTACTAAAAATAGTGTTTCTAACTAATAACCCACCTCTTCTCAAAATAATTGTTGCGGGTAATAATTGATCTACAAATCTTTGGAAGAAAGAATTATACTTACTTAAAAATGAATATAAATTATGGAAAGTATAGCCATTGGATTTCAAAGGGTCTCCATCTGGAAGATTACTTCTTTTTAAATATTCGACATATATCCTTAATAGTGCGGGATACCAACCACCCTTAAAATCACTAATAGTTTTTCTATTTCTAGCATTTATCATTTTTTTCTGAATTAAATCAATAAATTCAAGAAATGATAATTTACTAATATCTCCAACACCAAAAACATCATGAATAACTGGTTTAAATATTGCATTACCACCAACAAGATAATATACACTAATAATTGTACCAAATCTAATACCTCTTGGCAAGAATATTTCATATGGATTCAATGAATTAACACTGTAATCCCTATTAGGCTCTAAAGCAATACCATCCACTAATACTTTAATATCACTTGCACTATTTGTCTTATAATTAAGTCTATAAACAAATTTATTTGCCGATTGGTCGAAATATATTTTATTGGCGTTAATACTATCAACTCTAACAACTTCACTTCTAGCCGAAATATCATTACTACCAACAACTTCGACATATGCGATTTGAACTGTGGAATTCCCCTGTAAATACGAAATTACCTCTGGGTTTTGTATTATAAGCTTATTATTTATACCACCAACCGTATTACTTGGATCAACAATATAATCTGCAGTAAATTGCGATGTTCCTTTGGTTAATGCAATACCGTTTATTGTGACTTGAACATCGCCACGTGGATAACTTGGTAATGGAATTATCGTTCCTGTTACATCAGCTTTAATTCTAGTTACAACATATTCAACTGTAATTCCACTAATTGAGTGAGTTCCACCACTATATACAAATGTTGCTTGAATAACATCCCTTCTACCGCCAGAATTAATTGCTGTACCACCAATCAATGTAAATGTATTGGTATTATAGTTAATGGAGTAATCCGACTGATATGTGATTCCAGTGGTTGTTCCGCTAGTTGTTCCACTTTTAGGGGCATTTAGTAAAATACCGTTAAATCGAACTTCGAAATCTCCCAGTGTTCTATCAACATTATAAGGTAAAGTAAATGTATCTTGAGTACCATCATAATTTAGAGAGATATTGACATATGAAAATGGTAACGTATATCCGCTTGAGTTAATTGCAAAATCTTTTTTAATATAATCATATACATCATATTCAATTCCACGTGCAGTATCAAGTGCAACATCAACTTCTTTTGTGTTTATAACTAATTTACTATCTTCTTGATAATATTGTGGTGTTGTATCATCATATCTATATGTTGCACCACTTTGTGACCATGATTTCTTGTTATCAATAGTTCTTCTTAACTCAAATCCAGCCATACGGAATACATCCAAATATGCCTGACCACCATCGGTATCACCAGATAGTTGAAAGAAAAAATCGCTTACTTCTAATGGTGCTGAAGGATAACCCTCGGTATCATATGGCAGTGACTTTGATGGATAATCATTTATTGATAATCCAACAGTATTTGGGTTAATTTTGCCATCAACAGTATATACATATTCAGTAATATTAATGAAAGGTTCGGGAATACCAATTAAAAGGAATATTGACCTAATTGCTTCTCTAGTACCTTTAGTTTTCCAAAAATAACTAGTATTCATTAATATTCTTCTCCAAAGCTCAATATCAATCTCTGCTGGGAGTAAATTGGTATTCAAATCTCTTTCATTTTCATCAATAGTTAAAAAACTATTAACCAATTCCCCCTCATTAACCAATGAAAAATAATCCCAACCAAAAGTATTTGACATATTTTTAATTAATTGGTCGGGAATATTATTTACCTTATCGTATGATACTCTATTGATATAAACCAACGAGTCTATGAATTCTCTTAATTGGTCAAATTCTCTACCATAAATTCTCAATAATTTAGTCATTTTACCCTCTTCGGTGAGGTCATATGCTTTCAATGAAGATGGGGTTAAAAATCTTGCAATTAAGTCTGTTTTTATTTTATCATATTTAGCACCAATAGTCAAGATGATCTCTAAAAATCTTTGATAACTTGGTGAATTTATATCGATATTATAACTATCACTTGTTACCCAAAGTAACGTAGTATCCGTATATATTATACTCCCATCATCAAGTAGTGAGGGGTCTTTAAAAGTAAATTTAAATCCTTTAGTTCCATCTCTGGTTGAGACAATATATTTTTCATATTCATTTAATAATGCCCTAAATTCTTCAAAAACAAAATTATTTGGCTTTATATGAAAATCAACCTGTGATGAAGTAGTTCCACTAATCATTGAGAACGGGTTTCCCATTACAGTTAACGTCAAGTAATTGCGACCCGAAGTATTTCCAATAAATTCAATAACATTACAAGTATTATTATCAGGTGCAAGAGATGTCCATACAACATATTTATCGTAAGATATGTTGATATTTTTTAATTCATTGTCATTTGGCAAACTAACGTTTCCATAATTATATACCAATCCAAATGTATTGTCAATACAAACTGTTGGGATTTTAAACGATGAAGTATTTGTTACTAAATCATAGGCGTAATCAAAATATGTTACATTACCACCTCTAGATGATTGTGAATTCATGTAAATTGAGCCCGGGTACGAAGTGATAATCCTCTCAACTGAAACTCTTAAAAATTCATATGCCGAACCAAATCTAATAAATGTGTTCAAATCCGATTTATCTAGATTTAGAACTGCATTTGTCGCATATTGATAAATTATGTTAGACTGAGTATCAGAAACGCCCATAGTTTCTAAAGTAACGGGACGAACAAATGAACTTAGGACATTTGTATAATCAATATATTTTCTTCCATCAAAATTTGATGTTACCGCAAAGCTGCCAAACGAAAATATTGTTTCGGATGCAGTATTATTAAAATTATTGCCATTTAAATTCTGGTCGAGATTATTATTTACAACTTTTACTTTTGCCACGAACTTTATATTTTACTATAAATACAGTAAAAACAAAAATCCCAATTTTTTAAGTTGGGATTTTTGAATGTATTTGAATTTTAATTAAATTCCTGCAACAACAGTGTCAAAATTTTCACTTTCATCAATAGTTGCTCTTTTTTCTTTTACTTCATATAAAGGTACATTGCTAGTATCATCTTTAATTTCAAACAAATTAAACTGTTTTGTTATTACCCTATCAGCATCATAATATGTTAAAATACCGTTTTGAACATCTTTTATTTGTTCGCCCGCAACATAATTTGCCAAAGTATCAAGTGTGTTTTCAACCATCTCAACTTCAACCACCAATGGAGAAAAATAAGTATTTGACATTAATATTGTTTGATCAATATTTCCAATAAAAGGTAAAGCATTCGGTTTAACATCAGAAGCACTACTAGGAGTTACTTGTAAAAATATTAATATGCCAGCATCGTCAAAACGATATCTTTGTGCTTTTTGTGTTGTATTTCCAACATTTTCACTAACCACAGAAACCTTATTAGAAGTAACCACATATCTAACAACATTTCTCAATTTAGTTCCATCACTATTAACATATTCAATTCTATACCCTTGTAGTGAGTTATTTGCCTGTAATTCTGATGGTATTGAGTTCATGTCAATAACAATTCCCTTAACAGTTGGTAATGCAGATAATACGCTACAATCAACAATTATTGTAGGAACTAATTTCGGCTTAAAATAAATTGTATATATGCCAAGCTGACTAAAAATTGAGGCGGGTAACTTTAAATCATATAATCCCTCTAAAAGATTTTCTGAATATCCAGCAATCCCTTCATCATAAGTAGTTGTGGATAAAAAATCTGAGCTATTAGTAACTTTGACAATTTCCCCTGCAGGTGTTTGCCTATTTGGAGTATAATCATAGAACATGTCAATATCTGAGATATTAACGTCTGAGGGTCTTGTTATTCCGAATGTAGATATCGACACGTTTTAAATTTTAATTGTTTATGTATTATTTACAATATTAAAGAAGTTACCGCCAGCATATGTTTCCAAATCGCTTAAATTATTTATATATTCTAATCTGTAATTTTTATCAAATGCCGATAATTGTTGTCTTGATATAAATACATCATCATTAATTTTTGGATTGCTAATGATATTATCTTTATTTGGATTTTTAAAATACGGCACATTAATAAAATTAGCACTTGTAATACCCTGTGGCGTAAATATATTTAATGTTGTTCCAGAAGTAGTTCCTGACATTATATCAACATATTTTATTCCCCCAAGATAATATATAATTTTATTCAATGGATTTGAAATTGATAAATCAATACCATCACTATTAATAGTACCGCCAGTGACATATTTTTTTGCAAATACATCTGTTACAGTATATTTACGCAATTCACTTAATCTGCTGGTTGATGTTCCCGTTATTATCATTTTTGTTTTTTATTTGACATTATAATTTTACCAATAAATCATTATCATATAATTTCAACATATGTTGTCCCTGTAAATACGTTTCCATCGGGATTACTTATATTTATAATATTTAATGTAATCTTTACATTTCCTACACTGTCTCCACAATATGTAGTTTGCACCCCACTTACAGTAAATGACGATGATTGTGATGTAGCACTACCATAATAAGCAAGACCACTTGAAATAGTATCGGAATCACTTGTGGACGGGTCTGGATTACTTGATGATGCAGACGCTTCATAAACAGATTTACTTATGCTCTGTGGTGTACCAGTTCCATCTATTGTGTAAGTGAAACTTGCATTTGATTGTGGAGGGAAATCACAGTTAATCCAACTTTGAGATGCAAATGCTTCAACAGTTATTGTGAATTTTACACTAGCATTCCCAATGTCACCAAAATTCAAGTTCCCTGCGGCATCTAAACCAAAATAAACAGTTGGTGGTGGTGGCAACGTTGTCGTACTAGTTGTCGTACTAGTTGTCGTACTGGTTGTAGTACTGGTTGTAGTACTGGTTGTAGTTGCTGTGGGTAATGTCCAAAAATCAATAACAGCACCATATGATTCACCAACAGATGTTTGACAATATGCTTTCACCCAATAATGAGTATTTGGGATAAATGTATTGAGGTTGTTAATTGTTTGTGGCGTTGACGAACTTGAGTACGATACATACACATCATACGTAATACCATCGGTGGAACGCCAAAATCCCCAATTATACATAGTGCCACTACCAACCGAAAACAATGTAACACTAACATATGCACTAACATCTATAATGCTAGTGACACTATCAGTTAATATTGTAGCCAATACAGGCGGTTCTGTTGTCGTTGTTGAGGTACTTGTGCTAGTGGATGTTGTACTTGTTGAAGTACTTGTACTTGTTGAAGTACTTGTACTAGTGGATGTACTTGTGCTAGTGGATGTACTTGTACTGGTACTAGTTGATGTGGTTGTAGTCCCGGGCACAGGCGGCAACGTAGTACTTGTGCTAGTAGAAGTACTTGTGGTTGAGGTTGATGTGCTGGTAGAAGTACTTGTACTTGTGGTTGATGTGCTAGTAGAAGTTGTTGTAGTTGAGGTTGATGTGCTAGTAGAAGTTGTTGTAGTTGAGGTTGAGGTTGATGTGCTGGTAGAAGTACTTGTACTTGTGGTTGATGTGCTAGTAGAAGTTGTTGTAGTTGTTGAAGTTGATATACTATCCTTAATATTGATATATACATTCCCGTTGCCAGCAAAATTTACATTAGAGAATGGATAATCATTAGGACCACTAATAGTTAAAGGTAATGTCTGAATAACACCTGATGTATCAATTATTTCAATATATGGAGTATTTGTTAACGGTCCTGCAGCGGTTACAATTACGTTTGCCCCAAGAACCCCTAATTTTGATGTTAATCTACTTGTAGCAATCGGATAATCAGGAGTTACGTTAAGTGAAATTCCATTTATTTGTATATTTTGAAACGCATGACCCATACTAACCACTTCAATATGTACGATAGCATATGGTGATAGCGTGGTTGAGGTACTTGTGGAAGTACTAGTAGAGGTACTGGTGGAAGTACTTGTAGACGTACTTGTAGATGTGCTTGTTGTAGAGGTACTTGTTGTCGTTGTACCAATTGGTGGTAATGTCGTTGTGCTTGTTGAAGTAGTTGAAGTACTGGTTGATGTAGATGTACTGGTTGAAGTACTTGTTGATGTACTTGTACTGGTTGATGTTGAAGTACTTGTGCTTGTTGAAGTAGTTGAAGTACTGGTTGATGTAGATGTACTGGTTGAAGTACTTGTACTGGTTGATGTTGAAGTACTTGTGCTTGTTGTAGATGTACTGGTTGAAGTGGTTGTTGAGGTACTTGTAGTTGTTATCGGTGCTATATATGCATCAAAAAAACCAATATCTTTATCTTCAGATACTAGTCCAAATTTCATGTGATAAATTTTAGTTAAATCTGGAACAATAACAGTATCCCCACCAGATGTTTTTCCAGTGGTTACTATCTGTAATATTGATTTTTTGATTATTTCCATTAATTTATGTTATACATTTTTTTTACGCAACAAAACTTTTATGTCCTTAGCTGGATATTTGATTTCAAACATCGAATCTTCTGTAGAGTATATTGTATTATTTATGATTGTAATTTCACCAGTAGTTGTATCAGTAATTGCTTGTGATATTGTATTATTAGAATAATTTCCCCCAACCCTATTATAAACTTTAATTCCAACGATGTTTATTACGCCATTTGCATTAAGAATTTGTTTTTGCAATCTTCCCAAGAAAACATCTTGATTCATTTCATAATTATTAACGTTGAAATAATCTCTTACAATTGTTATAATACTATTTGCGATTTGATTATCTGCAATATTTTCGACATACACATCTATATCGAATGCCAAATTAAATATCTTACCATCCTTAACCTCGACATAATCATTTACCATTCTAAATTCGCTTAAATATTCGGTAATATTGTTTTTTAATAGTGTATTACTTGTGTTTGATAATGTACCATCAGAACCGATGTTAAGTATTGAAATAACAACCTTGTTGTTGATTTTAAATGCATTTGCACGAAAGGGTGAACCGAACTGCCCGGGCATCTTATATATCTGCAGTAAATAATCAGTCAAACTAACATCTCTTTGTTGTGAAGAAAAATTATATTTAATTAAATATCTAATTTGTTCAACACTCAACCCATCATTTCCCCCAATGGCGGGTATTGGATTAGATACTTTTAAACTTCTCTCAACAGACTGTTTGAAATCTTGACGAGAACCATTTGAAATTATATTATAATTTCCAAGTTGTGTTAGCACAGCTGCGCCAACATTTGAATTACTACCACCACCTGTCCTATATTTCACGAAAAGTGTGTAATTTGATTTTAATTTTTCTCCCAAAGCAGTATTATTTAAGAAATTCTCAAGAAAAAATCTATTATTAACCCCTTCTTTAAGTAAACCATTTTTAAACGCATCAGCATCTGGGTCACCAGAACCAAACGTTATTTTACAATAACCATTGGATGTAAATTCCTTAATAAATTTTTTAGTTACATCAATCCACTGTGCTACCTTAAGACCATTTGTATTTGCAGATGAGCTATTATAATTTTCAATAAAAACCCTTTGTTGTGCCAAATAATCTACTTCATAATATTTATTTTCTGAATTATTAAAATTACTATCAGTTGGGTTTGTTATAGAATTTGTTCCTTCCATTAAAATAATACTATCAATTTCAATCACATCTGAGTCAGGTAAATTTAAACTAAAAAATGGAGCAACATCATTGGCTGTTATCACTCTTTTAAAAATACTGGAAGAACCATTTATCACAACCTCTCTTTTAGTAACACTATAACTTACCACAATACCATTTGAATCCAAATTAGGAATAATCGAACGATTAGGATCACCTAAATTACTTATTGGTGAGTTCCAATCAATAACACTCTGTGTTTCAAATATTTTACCACCACCAACAACCTGTGCACCAGCATTTAAAACGGGGTAATATGAAGCGTCAGGCTTATCACCCAGCACTGGGATAAAAACAGTAAAATCAACAACTGTAACTGATGGTCTTTTCGCTGGGATATTAAATCCCATATTCTTTGCAATATTTAATATGGATGTTCGTTGCTGGGCATATTCCAGTTGGGTCTCCTGAAAAACACGATCCGTGTTAATGCTTAAATTATTAGCAACACCAGCATTGAGGTCAATTAAAATTGCACCAATTGATGAATCGGTGAAATCACTCAAAACCTGCGGATAAGTTTGTTTAATTAATGTTATAAGATCAGTTCTTATATCCCCAAAAGTCCTTGATCCATAACGAATTACATTTGTTGTTGTGTCTGCCATGTTTTTATATTTTTAATTAAAAGTTTAAGTCAATGCTTCCACTTTCGGCAAAAGCATCTTCTGAATATGTGAATTTAATGTTTACATTTAGTTGTGTATCTGAAATTGGTTGACCATTATCATCAAGATTCCAATTGAATGTAATATTATTGATTGTTAGTGCTGGTATATATAATGAAACTGTTCTTTTTATTTCCTGTTCAATATCATTAGCGGTTAAAGTATCATTTGGTTCGAATATATATTTTAACAAATTTGTGCCATAATCTGGTTCATAATATCTTTCTCCCTTTTGTGTTAACAATAGAGCAATTAAGTCTGAACTAAACGCAGTTTTGGTTACTTTGGTCATTAAAAAATACGTGTTTGTTGAAACATCGTCTCTAAGCGGAAAAGTAATATTATATGAAGTCATTATATAAGATTTTCATATAAATACATAAACAAAAAAATCCCGACCTGTTGAGTCGGGATTTTTAATCGTGTTATAAAATCTATTAAAATTAATATATTTTCTAAATGTTTTTTGGCTTTCTACCTCGTTTTCCGCTTGCCAATGCTTTTGCTTCATCTGCCTCTTGTTTTTGTTTATCAAATAAACTTTTAACAGATTCATGTAAAACAATTGGTTGATTTCCGTATTTATTCAATATTCCAGAATAAGTACTAATATCAGGTTGTTCATAAGATACCGTATCTGTTTCAGATACCGCAACCCCTGCAAGACATTCCTCTATCGCAATTTTTTGTAAGTCTTTTGGCAATTCATCAAAAATTGATTCGTTGATGATAATTGCAAAATTAACACCATCACTAAGTGTCTCAACCAATTCATTTGATTTAAATGCTTTAACAACGCTTTTCTTTTGTTTGTTGTTACATAAGACTTTGAATTCTACCCAACTTTTGATACTTGTTGCGTCTCTAACCACATCAAAAATTTTTACTACTTCTTCAGATGCTTCTACTAGCTTTGCCATGAAATTTGTTTTTAATTGTTATTTTTTAAAATTCGAGATATATTCTATAAATTCTTTATAGTTCTTTTTTATTTCTTCAATCTTAGTTATTAAGTCAGTAAACATTGGATTTGCTTTATCTAACTCCGAATCGAATTTTTCTTCAAGTTCATCAATAAATGTCAACATATCAACAACACTTAACTTAACCATGTCCTCAATTTCAACAAGTGTTGCTAGTTGTACGTTTACAACATCACGTTTTTTAACGTCTTCCATATATGCTTCATATTCAGCGTTTATTGCTGCTGCTTCTTCCTCTGTAACAGTAACCGCATTATCACCAACCAATTTTTCCTTTACGGTGTTTAATTTTTCGGTAAGTTCTTCGTTGGTTTTAGGAACAAATTTAGTGTCTGCCAAATTACCAATTTCAATAAGTTTTCTCGCTGCTTCTGAGTTGAAATCTCCGTTATCAACAGCGTTTTTTAAGTTGTCCAAAAATGACGTTGCCATGTTTATTAATTTTATATTTATTTATTTTTAACATACTCTCACATTCTCCATTTCAATCCCTTCGAATTTCCATACTTCATATGCATTGTTATGTTTTATTCTTTTACTAAATTTGATAATACCAAATCCCATTAATTCTCCGTATTCATTTTTCACAAAGATACTATTAAAATTCGTAAGATCAAGGAAAATTTGAGAATTTTCTTCAATTTCTTCAGTTTTATATTTTAACGGTATAAAAAACTCTAATTGTCTATATTCAAAACCAATTTTCTTGATGTGTAAATATTCGGTTAATTGTTCAATTTTATTTACAATATCCTCATTATCACGAGATGCCTTAATTGGAAATGTAAACGTTTTTGATTTACTTAATATATCTAAAACCTCAAAAACTTCATTGTTGGTTGATTCATCGATTAACGGGTCTTCGGTAATTACTGGTTCTACATTATCCTCAATTTTCTTTAACACATCAAACGCTTTTGAAAATCCCACCTCAACTGGATTGTTATCAAAAATGTATAATAATTCATATGAATCATCTTTTGTTCGTCTTTCTTCAAATTCCAGAGCAACTACCTCACCAATAGTTTTACCAGCATGTTTGTGTTTATCATCGAAAAAACCATAGTGCTCATATCTTCTACCATACTGGTCTTTCATTCCATAGTTCATTCGATGTTTATCAGCAGTAACAGCAACCTTGTGAGGGGTTGCTGTTCTAACGAATTTGTCCGCTTTTTTTAAAATCTCGTAATAATCACGTGTATATTTGGTATCTTCCTGTCCAGCATAAAATTTCTCAAGTAAATTGCTTCTATGTAATTTCCTTGTGGTTTTTTTATCCTTTTCTGGAATATCCAAAGTGCCAGCCCTAAGTATTTCATTATCAGTATTAACCATAGAAATACCTAACTTGATTAGAAAACTATGGATAAAAAGATATAGCCAAAGAATTTTTTTCTGAAAGAATCTCTTCATTATGTTGTTTTAATAGCCATTAACCTTTTATTTACTTTAACTGATTTTAATATACCCAACGCTGTTTTGCTGGATAATTTCATGTCAGGAAATAACTTCTTGATTTTTCTAATTTGAAAATATAACCAAATTTGATAATAAATCAAACTTAGTTTAATTTTTGTTTTAGTGATAAAATTGTAATAAAAACTAAATTTCTTTTTTTTCTTTATACCGTATTTCTCAAAAAATTTCTGAAATGTTAAGTATGGACTTTCAATCTTTTCATCCCTAAAATATTGAATAAGTTTTATTGTGCTACATTCACTAAAATATTTAATAAGTTTTGTTCGATATGGCTGTTCAACCCTTTTTTTCTTAGTACCTAGTTTAAGATATTTATCATATAGATTTTTTTGATAAAAATAAAACACTTTCTCAAATTCCTTTAAAAATATTTCTTCACTTTTTTTATCTTCAACATCAAGACCAACCAATACATTATTAACTCTCTTTAGATTAATCTCGTCTCTAATTGTTAAATTAGATAAAATATATTTTCGAATATCTTTTGCCTTTTCATCAACTAATTTATCAAATTCTTTAACGGTAAGGACTTTTTTCTTTTTTAAAAAACTAAATATTTTCCACATGATGTTTATTTTTAAATTTTATATTATTCTATCTCTAATGTTTTTGCAACCGCTGCCCTATAAAAATCTGCACGTTTCTTTGTAACGTTAGCTAAATTATATTCTTCTTTAAAATCCTCATATAATTGTTCGCCAAGTTTTTTTCTCAAATCAGCATCCAAAATAAGTTTTTTCAAATATTTCTTCCAATATTTATGAGCATTTTTCTCTGATGGAATTAATACACAATTTTCCATATGTCTACCGTGAACATTATATGGTGGAATGTCTGAACAAATAATTGGTAATTTTCTTGTCCAGCATTCAACTTGTTTCAAGTTTGATTTCATTCTGTTAAACGAGTTATCTGCCAAAGGCGCAATCACGATATCGGTTTCATCTAAAACCTGAGCATATACGTTTGCTTTTTGCGTCCAACGTCTGGCAAAATTACCCTCGTCTTCATATTGAACGTTTCTTTCATAATTCGAAAGCCATTGCATATAGTCTGGGTTAGTAATCATCTTATGATTATTTGTCAATAAATTCTCATAGAGAAGATAAACACTTTCCTCTGATTTAATATCTCTTTGTTTTTCACTAAAAACATTTCCCCTATACTTTTCTTTCAATGCATCTGGTATTTTTGTATGCATCATATCTACATTACCCTTTGAATTGTTGATAGATTTCAAAACCTCGTGCGTCCACAATCCCTTTTTCTTTAATTCTTCACCAAATTCTTCGTTAAATGTTACGTCAGTTGTACTACCCTCAGCATCCCAACCAGCAACAATCACTTTAAATTTATCCTTTAATTCATAATCGCTTGATATTACATTCATAACAGTTTCAAGCTGTATTACATCACCCCTATGCGAACTTCCAGCCATGTACGTTATTCTAACTCTTCCATCTGGGTCTGGCTTCCAATTATTTTGAAATTGTTTCATCCAAATTGGGTCAATAGAGTTATAAAATACACCAACATTATCTCTACCAGTTATTTTACGAATTTCATTGGCAAATATATCTGTAGTGGTTGTGACATAATCAGCAATTTTTAGATTCTCAATTATAGGCAATTGTAATTTTTTTTCTTTACCCACCATATAATATGGATGGTCTTTATGCAATTCCCAATAGTCATCAATATCGTTAATTAAAATTGTACCAGACTTTCTTAATTCAGCAGCTAAATTATACATCTGTTTTGTATTATCTAAAAATTGACGATGATAATGTATTATATGAAATGTTTTCAGATATTCAACAATATTTGGGTCATTAAAATCTAATTGTGGATTGATTTCTACGTGAAATTCATCTGAATGATTTCTTTCTAGTTCCATTGCGGGTGTGAGAGTGCGAAAATAGTTGACCCCAGCACCATCTAGATTGTAAAAAAGTATTCTAATTTTTCCTTCCATGTCTTACTTATAAAGTATTATAAAATAATGTAATTTATTATTAATACGTATAATAGACAGAAATCTTGAATTTTTAAAAAATAATTATAAAAAAAGCCAACGAAATGTTGGCTTACATATATATAAACTTAATCAAAGCTTATTTTTCAGGTTCTTTCTTTTCAATAACCTTTTTCTCAATCTTTTTTATTTCCACTTGATCGATAAGTACATTTTCTGGTTTTGGTGTTTCTTTGACTGGTGTTTCTTTGGTTGATGTTTCGCTTAATATAACATCATCTACTTCTGAAACAGTTATTAAATTTTTAACCCTCAGTCTATGTACCGATAAAGGTAATGTCGGTATTGTTAAATACACGTTATCGTTTGGTTTTATGGTTACAATTTTTTTAATCATATTATCTACAAATTCAACATCTAAGTTTGAATTATATTTGTAATCACGCTTACCTAGAAAATTAGTAATGTTTGTTATTTTGTATGTGCTCATTTTATAAAATTTATTAAAATTGTTAATTTTTATTTTAATCCTTGAATTATTTTATCACCGTATTTTACCCCATCGAAACCGTGCTTCATCGCTTTTTCAGCAATTGCCTTGTTTTTTAAATTAGCTACGGGCATATCATATTGTTTACTTATTTTTTCGAAGTTTACATGTGGAAACCATATCTTTGCTAAAATATCAACAGGTTCTTGGCTGTCTTTATATGTTACACCCAGTGCATTTGTATCAAGAAGATTATCAAAATCAATTTGATATTTACTATATCCATCAACTGGATTTAATGTGAAAAAATTTCCAACAGAAGAGTTTTCTTTAATTGGGTCTTTTCTATAACCAATAATTGTTTGTTGGTTTGTATTCGGTGTTTCGTATTCGATATTATTATTATCCTCTTCCAATGCATTTAGGAATTGATTTTCATCATCACCATAATAATTAATAGTGTCTTGCATTTCAACCTCTTCTAACCCCTGTTGTTGTTCATATTCATAAATGTCTTGTATCTTATTTAGAAGTCTGCAAGCATCTTTAAATTCCATATTTAGTTTAACCGCTTTCAACGGTACTTTATCAATTAAAGATTTTAGAAATCGATGATGTCCATCACAGATATTCATACCATTATCAATCCAAATTGGGTTTAAATCATCAAGATTTACTTTACCAACTTCATCGCTAAATGTAATACCCTGTGAAGGATTTAATTCTTCTGGATTTGCTTCAATTACATCATAATCTACATTTTCATCATCAAGTTTTTGCAACACAATATTATAAGGTGCTGAAACTTGTGGTAAATAATTTGGACGAAATCGCATATCAATCATTACAATAATTTTTATATAAATACGGTGGTTTTAATTTTCACTAAAACAATATTTTTTAACGGTATCTTTTATACAATCAAGAGTAAATGGTTTTGTAATAAATTCCGAAAAATATTTTTTATCTTCCTCCTCGATTTTTCCAAATGCCTGATATGCGGTCATTGATATTATTGATATGTTTGGGTGTGAGTTTTTAATTAAAATTGCTGATTCCACACCACTCATTATAGGCATATTAATATCCATCAACACTAATGAAATGTCTGGATTTAAATCACAAATATCAAGTGCTTCAACACCATTTTCAACCTCTAATATTTCAACATCCATTTTACGTAAAATTTCTAACAATAACTTTCTATTAACCCTATTGTCATCAACAATTAATACTTTTTTCATGTTTTTAATAAATTTATAATCTCTTCGTTGATTATGTTATTTAATTTATTATTGGCTGTAACTGGTGTTATTCTACCACTTGCAGCCAAATATATATTAAACGTAATATTTTTTGGTATTTGATTGACAATGCTTTTATACGATTGGATATCACTATCTCTATCATCATAAACATCGATTTCTTCTAACTCTGGAAATTCCTTAATATAGTCAAGAATTTTTTCGCCTTTAGATTTTTCAATTGTTTTCATATCCAGCTTGTCAACCTTAATATCGTTTGCATCTAAAACAGCTTGCACATAAGGACGCAATCTATCCATTCGTGATGTTAATATGATTACATACGTATCTGGAGATTTTTTCTCCATTTTCAATAAATTTAATACACCCTCAAATGGTTTGATGTCAAACACATTTAAGTTCAATGACTCAGGTTTGCTCCACCATCCTTTAAACGGGTAATCATGACCAGTTTTCTCTTTCCAAATTTTCATACCTTCTTGTGGCTCAGGTGATTGGATCAAAGTAGAATCAAAATCTACAGCAATTAATCTTTTCATCATATTCATCATCTTCGTTTATTTTTTAATTTCAGTTACAATTCCCTTTAATTCTATTTTAAAGTTAATTTCTTTCCAATCAGTTAAATTGTTTGACATCATTGGCTTCCCACCAGCATTTCTATTTACAGCCAATGTGATATGTGCTTTAGCATTCGTTGTTGGGTATCCTTCAACGCCAACCGCCATGACTTTATCATCAATTGCATAATCAAGAACAGATAAGTCTGTTTCATCACCCAAATCATCTTGAAATTCAGGTTTAATTGCTCCCATGTTAATGGTCATGTGATGTGCAAGAACTTCCCAACCTTCAGGAATCATCAATCTAAAAACTTTAAGCAATTTAGCACGTGATTGCTCATCAAGAACAACTGCACTGTAAAGGATGCTACTTATTTCTTCCGTTAAATTTGGTTTAGAAATTGGTTTAATACCAGTTCTATAATAATTTAGAATATCATTAAGAATTCTACTTACATTTGCACCGCTATTATATTCGACAGAGTGTTCAACTCTGTATTCACCCTTTTTAGAAAAGTCTACTTTTACTTCACCATTTCTTCCACCAATAAAACGTCTTAAAGTATTAATCTGTTCTTTTGTTGGTTCTTGGGTTAATTCAAAGCCATATGTTTGCATTCTAATATTACCTAATGCCATGAATTCTATCATGTCAGTACCTATATCATTAACTTCTCTATGATCCATAGACCTGTCAGTAGCATAACTATTACCAAATTTTCTACCAGAAAAATCTAACATAGTACCATCTAATAGTATGTATCCTGCAAATTTAAAATCATTAGTTATACCGAAATATCTTTTTGCTTTGGTAATAATATTTTGACTTTCACTAGGTTTATTATTTGGGGTGATCACTTTTTTTATTGCAGCAATTTTAGTTGAATCGCTTGAATCAGTATTTCTAAGCGTATCATTTGGTATTGTTCCAGCCCCTTTTTTAATGAAAAATTCTTTCCACTCAGTATAGGGTCTTGCTTGCCAACCCATTTTAGTTAAAAGATTGGTTAATACTTGCCATTTACTATCAGTTAATGTTTCTGGATCAAAATAGAACGGTTCACCGTCATATTTGTAATCATACCATTTATTCTTAGTTTCGTCAATATTATTTATATGTTCATTAATCTCATTCCCACTAATCAAAGCTAATAAATCTTCTTTAATATTCTTAACCTTATCAGCATAAATTTTAACCAATAAAGATTTTTGCATATCACCAATTTCTTTACCTTTTAAACCAGCATTCATCAAATCATTTCCATTAACAGCTAATTCAATAGAACTCTTTGGATATTTACCTTGTAATAATTCTTGTGCTGCTCTTTGTACCGTATCTGGAATTATTTGACTCTGTAATGACAGTGGTGAATACAAATACATATTATGGGCAACTGACCTAGCTGCGATTGGATTTGTGCTATCCATTTCAAATGCAGCGTTCAATCCCTTTATTTCTTTATAAGTGTCAATATCACCCTTTAAATTGCTTTTATAGAATTCTTCTGGATTATCGAAATTATTTTTGGTCAACAAGTAAATAAATTCACCCATCGTTTTTACTTTATTGAATTGATTTTTGGAATTATAAAAATCACCATATGGTGGTGTACCAAACATAGATTCATATATACCTGTTGCTCCCAATAATTTTGCACCTAAAAATATATTACCTTTCGTAACTATTTTATCGAATTCTGTTAATATCCTTTCTGGTGGAATTTCTTTAATTCTGCTTGCATTTGCTTTAATCATCTGCATTGTTTCAGGCTCAATTGTAAAACCAAAACGACTAGCAAAATTAATTGCACGTAACATGCGTAACGGATCATCACTAAATGCTTCGGGGTTTGCAGCAGAAATTTGTTTATTCTCAATATCATTCAACCCCCCTAAAGGGTCAACGAATTTGCTTGTGTTAAGGTTAATTGCCATTGCATTCATCTTAGCATCACGCCTAATTAAATCATCTTCAATTGGAAGATTTTCATCGCTTTGTATATCAAATCCGTGATACCCACCCTCTCCACTTGGTTTTTCTTTTCTTGGTAGTGCTAAATCATAATCTATATCGTCCGAATCAATAAATTTTATTACACCAAATGATTTACCAACAACATCAACTTTTCCAAATTTTTGTAAATGTGAAATAAGTAAATCAATCGGTATATTTCTAATAATTAAATCAATGTCTTTATTAGGTTTATTTAATATCAAATCTCTAACAACTCCACCAACAGCCAAAACCTCAGCATTTAAATCATTAATTAGTGATTTAATAAAAGGTTTTTCATTTAAAACAGCAATAAATCTATTTAATTTTTCCATATTTTTTAAGTCTTTGAATCGCACCCCTTACTGAACTTTTCGGCAAATTTAAAATATTCGCAATTTCCGATTGTCTTATTTTTAAATTATATAATCTCAATATCTCATTTTTAGTATCATCAGATAAACGTCTTTTGGTTAACGTTGTTAGCATAATATTAAAATTATCAAAAAGTTCTTTTTTTCTTTTTAAAAAAAATCCATCATCATACATTAAAGTAAACATTTTCTCAATGTTAATTGATCCCCTTATTTCAAGCATGCATGATTCTTCTGTATCGTGTCTATTTCTTATATTTGAACTAGATATATTATATTCATATAATATATTTTTTAGTTGAGTTAAAACAGATAAATTTCCAGAGAAACATATGGTATACTCAATTGTTTGGGCACGATCTTTACGCATGTTAATATATATCGATCCATCTCCATCAAAAAACCCTCTTAAAAACGCCCATTCAAATTTCTTATCATACATTGGGAGTTCTTTTGAAATGTATGTTTTGTTTCTTACCACCCCCAAATCGATTAATGAATTTACTATATTTTTCGAACATATTGATAATATCGAATATGATTTATTTGTTTTTTTGTCACACCTATTATATATTTTACCACCATACTCCAAACATTTTTTTATATGTTCTAATATTTCAATGTCTTTATTTGACAATCCAATTGTTAAATAATTTCCATATACACACCCATCTGCATATATAAACCCTAATATATATGCTTTTTCACTATTATCTATTATATTAAAATAATTTTCATTTAAATTATATGTTCTTGGTCTACCCATATTATTGTTTAAGTATAAATACTAATATGTCTACGAAAAGAATCAAATTTACATTAATAATCTCGCTTCTTTAATATTATTTTTAATTATTTCTCCTTCATTAATCATTTCATTCATTCTTTTTGGTTCTCTATACATATCGAAACCCTCGTCTGGATATTCTCGAACATAGTCAAAATATTCATCCTCAGCTTCAAATTCTCCGTCAAAGATACTTAAATCTGCTTGAAAACCAAAGTTTTTATAAAAATTTATTAATGGAAATAATTTTAAACCATTTGGGTCGTTACCAAACGGTTTTGCTGTTAACGTTAATTTAACATTCATTTCATCAGCAACGTCAACAATATCTTTCATCATAGAACTACCAACACCCTGCGATTTTTCATAAGCAACAATATCAGATAATTCAATTTCGTTGGTGTTTTCTTTATTGAATCTTGAGAATTCTAACGAACCCTTTTCTCCATACATTAGTTCTCTACGTAAAAATGGGTTTCTTAATAACTGCTCCTTTTGATTTAGTTTATTTAAAAATGTGTTTAATAAAGTATCATCAGTAAATTGTATTTTATTTTCAGGTTCATCATCCTCATTCATATAATATTTTGGATCAACAACCATATCTTTGGGGAATCTGTCTTCTGGGAATTTTCTTCCATAAAAATCTACCTTATCAACATATCTCTCTTTAATGAATTTTTTTATAGATGATTCACTGTAATCCAATAATTTACCAATCTCCCACGCTTCTTCAGGTGTTTTATCACTCAAATATCCACCATGAGTTTTAGCAATTCCATATAATTTCATTGCCCTTTCTTTACTAATTGGATCATTCTTATATACAATATAAGAATTTACATTATGATAATCTTGGTCAATTTTTATTAAACCAAATCCCTCGACTTCAACAATTTTCATTAGATTGGGATTTAATTGTACAAATGCAACCCTTTTATTACCATCAATCATTGCTTGAATTGAAGTCTCGTTACGATACCCTTCAGACGCATCGATTTCTTCATTTAAATTAATATTTTCTTCTTCACGAAGATAATCATATAGTTCCATTTTACCTTCGGGATTGTCTGCAATTATTCTATCAGATTTACCGTTTGAATAATCCATATATATGTAAACATTACCACGATTAACTAAATCATGAAACACATTTTTTACAACCGATTTTACTCGTCTACCATTAGACCCAGCTAATGATAATTCATTGGTGTCACTTCCACTATATGGATTTTTTTTCCCCTCATAGTTGTTATATAATACTCTTACCCAGCCATCTCTATATGCCTTTTCATATAAATCACCCTGTTCCTCAACAGCATTTGGGTATAATTTTTCAAGAAACTGAAGATGTTCCATCATTGGAACTTCATAAAATTCATTTTTTGGTGATACCCATCCCCAAAAAGTATTATTAGTTGGAAAATTATCTTCATCCAATGAGTTAATTTCCAAATTACCAATATCTCCTTGATTACAAGGAGCACTGGTATTACCCAAGCCACCCAATCTACATTTTTTCTTTACATTAACAGTGCTACTGCCTTTCATTGATGATAATACCCTTTCATCAATTTCGTACTCATCTTGTGTTGCATCGCTGGCATGATTATATTCCAAATCTTCGTTATACATTGCAGAATTTGCATTTAAATCATTTTGAATTGAAGGTGACGTATCATTTTGGTCATACGAAGGAAAATCATCCCTACCAATTGAGTCAGTTTGTGAGAATTTAGAACTACCGTCTTCATCAATTTCCATTTCTTTTGGAACACTACCTTGAGTATGTACATCACTACCAAATCCTACATCAAAAAAAGCTAAAGCACCGCTTGGTTTATACCCAAGATTTTTAGGATTGATATAGTCAACGCTTTCAATGTCATATTTTTTCAATTCCTCAGCAATTCTTACTATTCCATAAAAAAATTCAGCATCTTGTGGATTTTTTTTCAAATAAGCATTTACCTTATCATCATCAACACTAAAATCTGGTTGATCAGTATAATGTAAAATTACATCATAATAATCAATTCCCAATATTTTTTTAAATGCAAAATTCATTCTATCGATTAGTCTTTCGAATTCATTTACATTAGTCTGCAATTTTTCTAATATAATTGCATATGTTTCAGGCATTTGTTTGTTTTTGGAAGTTATTTTGAGTACAACATATGGTTGTGCAATATAATTTAATTTCTTCCCAATAAGTTTAAGATTTTCAACTGCTTCACTTTTATCGCCAGTAATTTTTAATACTTTACCGTTACCAGCATCATAAGCAACACCATTTTCGCCACTATCAATATACTGTAATGTTAAATTAAATTTTTCTGCAATTAATGGTGCGATTTCATCTGCAAGTTTCCTATCATAAACTTCATTTACAACACCAGTACCATCTTCAACACTATAAGGAGTAATTGCCCACATTCCGTGTCTTATATTATCACCGTCATCAATATCTGAAAGAATATCATCGTTTCCATCTGCATTATTAAAAAGTTCGTTGGTATTACACTTCTGTTCCTCTGGATTATATGTCATATTTTTAATATTATAATATTACATAAATACAGAATTAACCATAAAAAAAGCGCAATTGTTATTGCGCTTTATTTTTACTTTTTGCTTGAAGCTCTCGAATGGTTTCAAAAACAATTGTTTTCACCAAATCTTTATTTTCATGTAAAACTTCTTTAATCCTATCAACAGCATACATTTCAATAATTGTGCTTTTTATGGCTTCCTCGACCACAGGACCGAAATTCTCGATCAAATAATTATTTACAATTTTCTTTACATTTTCAGTTAAATATGCTTCATTAATTTGCATTGGCACTCCATTTTGCATTGGTGCACCCATTGACGGTATTTTTGAGTATCCCTCAATTGATTCTGCCAACGTTTGTTTTCTCCTAGATTCCATATCTCGATATAACTGTTCATCTCTCTCAGGTGACATATCAAAATTTTCACCAGTTGATATTGGTATTCTTGGGGGAGCTTGTGCTGTTTCAGATATTTGTAATCTACTTGATTCACCCCTTTTTGTACCAACCTTATTATCAACAGTTTTGATTAGCGAACTTGATGCAGTTTCTCTTCCAGTGTGTATCGCTTCCAATAGACCGTTTAAAAAAACATCTTTTGGTGCAAGACCTGAACCAACATTCTCACCTAATCTGGATGAAACAATATTTTTGCCACTCCTACGATTTTCAATCTCGTCTTTGAGCATATTTAAATTAATATTACCTTTAGCCATTTTATAAAATTTTACTATTTTTTATAAATACGTTATTGTTTGAAAAAAGTCTTCTTTTCAAACGGAATTGACGGAAGTTTATTTTCTTTCAATTCACTATCTAGTTTATTTTTACTTTTTCTAAAAAAATCTTCTGGTGGTGTTTTTCTCACCAATGTATCATAAAGATTTGCTAGACTACCAACAACAGCAGTATCTGGAATGTTTTGTTTTTCTTTATCTGTTGCAAGAATAATTTGAAAATTATTCTTATCATCGATTACAACTACAAAACTCCCAATTTTTTTCTTATAGACCCTACTTGCGATATCACGTAATTTAGATACTTCGGTAGCATCAATTTTTCTTCTGTTCTTATCACCATTCCTAATACTATCCCATTTTGCTGTTCTCTGTTCTTTAGCTGGTAATTCCTCGCCCGTAAATCTAACGTCATATTTATAATCAAAATCAGGTTCGTTTTTAGTTGAAACATATGCAATGATACTACTCATATTATCATCACCACCCTCATGATATCCTGCTGGTATCATCACATCACCATTACTATCATTAAACTTCTTACCAGTTGGGTACATGTTGCTTATTTTGTCCAATCGAAACATACGCCAACCGGGCACTTCACCATGTTCATCCACCCAATAATCGTGATATTTACTATCGTCCATATTTGGGTTATTTTTAGGTCGAGTAGGTCTATTTACATAATCGTGACTATTGTTTTTATTGTCTTGATATGCTCTTACAACCAAATTACCTGCAGTTGAAGTACCTAATACGTATGGTCTAATTGTTCTATACCCAGCCTTATTATTTCCATCGCCAGTATAATACATGTAAATATATTCATGGTCTTGAATATATTTTTTCATATCACCCTCACCAACACTCTCAGTTATAAGGTGACGGAAATGCTTAATATTTTCGAATAATTTTTTAACTTCTAAAAGCATATTCATGTTTATGCAGTACCTGCGTAATATTCTTTATCCTTATTGTATTTATTTTTTACAATTTCTTTTTTTCTTTCCTTAATATCTGTAGCACCACCAATTTGTCCACTTACCTCACCCTTACCTTGTTCATCACCTGTTGATAATGCATCGGGATGACCTGCAGTATATTCAACATTAATATTGTAACTATTTCTAGCAATATTGGTTTTTCTAAATCCTACACTATAATCTTCTAGTTTGCTCATTTTTTTTATATTAAAATTTTATTGTTATTTACTATAAATACAAATTATTCATATTTTTTGAAAGCTAAAGTTATATATTCAACCAAATGTGGCACAATATCCAAAAATTTCATTTCTTGGACATCAAACCATCCATAATTAGTATTTTCACCATCTAATGTAATGTCTGTTGGCTCACCTTTATATCTACAAACAAATACGTGTTCAATGCTTTCTTTATTTCGTTGAATAGCAAATGAACTGATAAATTTTTTTATTTCTAAACCAGTTTCTTCTTCAATTTCTCTTTTAACAGCATTTTCTGGACTTTCACCCTTTTCAATATGACCACCAACTAACGACCATTTATTAGGCATCCAAACATCTTTAAGTTCTGCACGTTTTAATAACAATATTTTATTGTCTTCATTAACAATAACGGCAACAGCATTTTTCGTTAATTCTTCTTTTTTAGCTTCGGTTAATCTTGGTGCTTGATATGGTTTTAATTCCGAATTTGGATTACTTGTTATATCACGTCTAACTTCTTTAGATGTTTTAACAGCATTTCTATCAGCATTTAACGTCCTCTCAATAAATCCTTTCATTAAATCACCACCAGCTAAAGCATATTGTGCTTTATCTCCAGTTTGTGAATTAAAATAATCGAAAAAATTCTTTAATCTCTTCAATGCTTGGTATGTTAACACACCGTTTTTAAGCATAAATTTAGCCCTTTTTACCCCATCGCCATTAGGATTGGATACCAAGGTCGCCTGTATGTATTTTAACACATCAGAGGGCACAGAATATGATTTATTGTATAGTTCTTGGTTTGCCATTAATTAATTTCTAATAAATTTTTGAGTTTATTAATATCTTCTTTATCTAGCTTATTAATTAAACCAGCAATCTTCTCAAGTCTCTTTTCAGTAACATCATTATCATTACTTCTTTTGCTAATTTCATCTTCTTTTTTACCAATAACCATTTTATCTTCAACCACATTGGCTTCGTCAATTTGTTCAGGCTTTTTGAAAACATTATCAAAATGTTTTTCAACAATTTTCATTATTTTATTGGCATATTCAGAATTAACCTCTTTATTCACATCACCATTGCCATCAGAAATCTTACGATAATCAGATTTTAATTTATTTGGATTTTTATAATAGAATTTTAGAA
>Ga0265593_1000242_pt1 | contig 34309 bp, 38 predicted proteins | sample saktaG_8_FD_190136 | JGI IMG/M metagenome (GOLD analysis project Ga0265593, IMG submission 190136) | Saline water microbial communities from Sakinaw Lake, British Columbia, Canada - sak_2011_5_24_36m | ecosystem: Environmental > Aquatic > Non-marine Saline and Alkaline > Saline ... | reverse complement strand
GCTATTAAATCTAAAAGAGTTTGCCACTATACCTTTAATTGTGAGAAACAATGTGCTTGGAGTCCTTGTTGTTGTTGCGGATGGCTTTACCAAAACCGGAATTTCTGAGGAAGATTTGACCTTACTAGAAATCTTTTCTAATCAGTCGGCTATTGCCATTCAAAATGCCCGGTTTTATGAAAGGATAGAACGTTTATCCTTTTCAGATGAATTGACTGACTTATCTAATCACAGATATTTTCAGGAAAAACTGAGAGAAGAATATAATCTGGCAAAAGAAGATAACAGACCGTTGTCTTTGATATATTTTGATATTGACGACTTTAAATACTATAACGATACTTTTGGGCACTTATCCGGTGACAATATTTTAAAATCTATCGGAACTCTTTTACACTCAACACTTGATGAAAGTTCTTTCCCTGCCAGATACGGGGGGGAAGAATTTGCAATAATATTGCCGGGTAAGGAAAAAGAAGAAGCATTTGAATTAGCCGAATATCTTAGAAAAGCAGTGGAGAATAATGATTTTGAATACAAAAAAGAATCCAAAACCAGGATACTGACCATTAGTCTGGGTGTTTCTTCAATGTCTGATGAGATTAAAGGACCTAAGGATCTTATAGATGTTGCCGATAACCGGCTCTATACGGCAAAAAGAAGCGGTAAAAACAAGGTGGTTAAGGGATGAGAACACTTACCGTACCCAACTTTTTAACAGTACTTAGAATTATTGCGGTTCCAATATTTATTATATTTTTCAGAAAAAGTCTGCCAATTGCGACTTTAATCTTTTTTCTGGCAATATTAACAGACGTTATAGATGGAGTTGTTGCCCGGCTTTCCAAATCCCGCAGTCTGCTAGGCGCTATGCTGGACCCTTTAGCCGATAAACTATTGATAGATACTGCGTTTATTCTTTTTGCGCTAAACACTATACCCGCTTTACCCATGATACCTGACTGGATTGCGATAGTCATAATTAGCCGGGATATCCTGCTTATTATCGGCTGGATACTAATGTATATAATAACTTCAAATATAAAAGTGGAACCGAGTGTCGTTGGAAAGTTCACCAATTTCCTGGAAAGTACTTTGGTTATGCTTTTATTGCTTAACGCTGTATTTTCTTTCAATTTAAATCTCGAGATATACATGTATGCGACTGTTTTAATGTGCGCCGTTTCTCTCATAGATTACAGTTTAAAAGGAATTAAAAAATTTGGATAATCAAATATTTCAAATAACAGGTACCTTGCTTCTTGCCTATTTTATGGGTTCTTTGCCTTTTGGACTCATAACAGGAAAGTTATTTTATGGAAAGGATATCAGGGATTACGGCAGCAAAAATATTGGAGCAACAAATGTTTTTAGAGTATTTGGAAAGCTTCCGGGTATAGCCGTATTTCTACTGGATGCTCTTAAAGGTTATTTTAGTGTCGTTTTAATACCTCAATTATTCGGTGTATCAACAAATATTGTATTAATCCTAGGCGGTTTAATTGCAATAGCCGGGCATAACTGGCCGGTGTTTCTAAAATTCAAAGGCGGCAAAGGCGTTGCAACAAGCCTCGGAGTTGCTTTAGCCTTGGCACCAAAAGAACTTGGAGTTGCTTTTATTGTTTTTATTTTACTGGTAAGCCTAACTAGATTTGTATCTGCGGGTTCAATATGCGCCTCTGTTGTTTTTTTTGCGGCAATGTTCTTCTTTAACGAGCCACTGCCCCTAGTAGTATTTGGAGCTTTGACTTGTTTCATGATAATAATCAGACATATTCAAAACATTAATAGACTTTTTAAAGGGACGGAAAACAGGTTATGGCAGAAAAAGTTACAATAATAGGCGCAGGCGGCTGGGGAACGGCATTGGCTTTGGTACTTAATGAAAACGGCCAGGAAGTAACTATTTATGAATATTTCAAACCTTATGCGAAATATTTATACAAGAAAAGAGTAAATACCAAGTTTTTGCCCGGGGTCAAGCTTCCTAAAACCATTAATATTACTTCTTCGCTATCAGAAGCAGTAAAAGATGCTAAGACCATAGTTATAGCAATACCTTCAAAATACATCAGAAGCGTCATAGAAAATCTCAAAAAAGAAACTATAAAGAAAGAGATTATAATTTTAAGCGTTGTAAAAGGGATTGACACGAGAACCCTTGAAAGAATGTCCGAAATAATACAAAAGAAGCTCGGGAAAAATATCAGTTTGGCTGTTTTGTCCGGACCGAGCCACGCGGAAGAAGTCAGCAGAAAAATGCCCACGGCTGTTATAGTAGCTTCCAAAAAATTAAAAACGTCTGCATATCTTCAGAAGATATTTTCAAATAAATATTTTAGAGTATATACCAGCAAAGATCTTGTTGGTGTAGAACTCGGAGGAGCTCTAAAGAACGTTATCGCCATTTCTAAGGGTATACTTGACGGCATGGAGCTTGGTGATAACACTAAAGCAGCACTGCTAACAAGGGGAATGGCGGAGATGAAAAGGCTGGCTCTTAAACTTGGGGCCAAGTCTCAGACTTTGAACGGCTTAGCGGGGTTTGGAGACCTTATAGTCACCTGTATGAGCCCTCACAGCAGAAATAGGAGTGTGGGAGAGCGCATTGGTAGGGGAGAGAAACTTTCCGCTATTTTGAATTCTATGGAAATGGTTGCTGAAGGAGTTACAACCTCGGAAGCCGTATACAGACTTTCAAGAAAAGAAAAAGTAGACATGCCTATTTTTACTGAGACCTACGGAGTACTATTCAAGAAAAAGGATCCAAAAATAGCCGTATACAATCTTATGCAGAGAAAACTAAAAAAAGAAGAGAGCTTCTAAGGGGATAAAATGGAAACAGTTACGAAAAATAATCTGGTAAAAAAAGTTGTTAACCTGGGTGTAAACGGTAACGTAGCGAAAGTAGCCGTTCAATCTTTTATTGATTGCATTGTTGATTCCCTGAAAGAAGGTAACAAAGTTCAAATAAGCGGTTTTGGTACCTTTGTTATAAGAACCAGAAAAGAAAGAGTTTGCCGGAATCCAAAAACAGGGGAAAAGGTAATAGTTCCGGAAAGGAACTCTCCTGCTTTTAAACCAAGCGAAATACTAAAAAAGAGGATAGAAAATGGAAAACAATCTTAGTAAAGAAATTCAGATCCCGGACAAGTTGTTTTTCACAATACGTGAAGTAAGTGATATTACTAAAGTGAAGTCATATATACTTCGGTATTGGGAAAAACAGTTTAAATTTTTAAGACCGGTAAGAAGCATAGGCGGACAAAGAGCTTATAGAAAAAAAGACATAGAAATGGTATTATTAATCCAACGCCTGCTTTATAATGACGGCTTTACCATAGACGGAGCGAAAAAGAAACTAAAAGATCTAAGAAAACCAGAAATTCAAATGGAAATAAATTTTAAAGAACTTGAACTTGTAGAAACAATAGAGAAATTAAGAAAAAAACTTAGTGACTTAAAGAAGACAATAGAGTAAAATAGATTTCTTAGTTTTGTTTTGGTTAAATGTCGGGGCGTGGCGCAGGTGGCTAGCGCACTCGCTTGGGGTGCGAGTGGTCGCCCGTTCAAATCGGGTCGCCCCGACCATTAATTAACAAGATTCAATTAAATATGTATTCTAACGGGAGAAATCCTCCTCTGCTAACCCTTTAATAAAGTAAATTTAATTTCGGGAATATTTTAAATGAAACCAAAAATATTAATCACTAATGATGATGGTATTAATGCTGATGGTATTAAAGCACTGGAAAAGATTCTAAAGCCGATTGCATTGGTATACGTTGTAGCACCAAGCCAGGAAAGAAGCGCCGCCGCCCATTCCTTAAGTTTTAACCATCCATTAAGGGTCAATTTCTTAGATAAACGTCATGTAGCTATTGATGGCACGCCTACAGATTGTGCTATGTTCGGTTTCTACGGGTTGTTAAATCGAATAAAACCTGCACTTTTAGTATCAGGGATAAATCACGGTGTAAATCTTGGAGATGATATAACATATTCAGGAACAGTTTCTGCAGCACTAGAAGGAACACTTTTAGGAATACCTTCTATTGCTTTTTCCATGCAATATGGAAAAACTTTTAAATTTTATAAAGCGGCCGGTTTTATTCGAAAGCTTTGTAAAAATGTTATTAAAAAAGGACTATCAGAAAACACCTTTCTTAATGTTAATATCCCGAATTGTGAGAAAATAAAAGGTGTAGAGGTAGTTAGACAAGGAAAACGAATCTACCGGGATAAAATGATGAAAAAAATAGATCCACGAGGAAAATCCTATTATTGGTTGGGAGGCAAACAACCCGGCTTTGTTAAGGAAAATGGTACCGATTTTTCTGCCATCGAAAACAAAAATATTGCTGTTACGCCGCTGAAATTTGATTTTACAAGTTTTGAGGCTCTTGATCACACAAAAACTTTATTGAATTTTATAAAATAAGTATTTGCTGGATAGATCTTATCCTATATGCTAAAATAATACCCAATGTAAATGATGATTATGTCGGGGCATAGCGCAGGTGGCTAGCGCGCCTGGTTCGGGACCAGGAGGTCCCCAGTTCAAATCTGGGTGCCCCGACCATTTGCTGAGAGTTTAGAACGGTTTTAGGTGGCCGTTATTTATTGATAAATAATACTATTAAGAATATTATTGTTTTTATCTTGTTATTTTCTGCATCTTTTTTTGCCGGCAGTGCTGCAACCTTTGGTGGTTTGACCGGAATGTTCAATGCTCCTACTGCAGAAGTTCTTTCAAATAATATGCAAAATGTTTCTCTGCATAAATATCAGATTAAATATACTTATGGTGTCCAGGATATTCTGGAAATAGGAGTCAGAACAAGCATTGAAAAAGTAACTACTTTTGAGGAGTTGGGCAGAAATTTTTCTTTCAATTTCAAGGTCCGTGTCTTATCTCAAAGAAGAAATATTGTCGATTTGGCTGGTGGCGGAGAAAATGCAAGTTATTTTCTTTGCGCAAGTAAAATAATAAGGGAACTGAATAACATCGATATTGTAGTCGGAACAGGCAATGGTAGATTTAATTGGTTTTTTGCCGGCGCAGCAATACCTCTGGATCCAATTATTAGTTTAGGATTTGAATATGACGGCATTGACGTAAATTCGGGATTTAGAATGCTGCTTTCAAACAAAATAACCCTGGACATGTATTTCAAAGGTATTAAAAAAATGCTGGAGAACCCCTATTTAAAAGATGTTATTAGTGAACATGTGGTGTTCGGTATTTCTTATACAGAGCATTTAAGTATAGACTTTAGCGGAATATTTAAATAAAGAGGGTCTATGGATAATATATTAAGAATATATTTGAAGGAGATAAGTAATTTCCCTTTGCTTTCAGGGGAAGAGGAAGTTAAACTTTTCAAATTGGCAAATAAGAACAATAAAAAAGCAAAAATACTTCTTATTAATTCCAATTTGCGACTAGTCGTAAATATTGCAAAACGCTACACCCGTTTTGGAGTTCCTTTGCTCGATCTAATTGAAGAAGGAAATCTGGGATTGATCAAAGCAGTAGGTAAATTTAAAGTTTCGAAAGGTTTCAGATTTTCTACCTACGCTACCTGGTGGATCAAACAATATATAATTCGAGCTCTTTCAAATCAAGGCAGGTCTATACATTTACCTGCACATATAATTGAAATTCTTAACAGATATGTAAAAACAACAACAGTTTTAATGCAGAAGTTTGGTAGGGAACCAAGTGTAGAAGAAGTAGCAAAAAAACTCAAACTTACTATAGAAAAAACGAGAAAAATAATTGAGATTTCAGAAATGCCGATATCTCTTAATCTACTTTCTCATGATGATGATAAAAGAACACTTGAGGATCTTATTCAAGACCGGACTTATATGTCCCCGTCGGAGTCACATTTGGCGGATTCACAAACAGAGCAGCTTGATAAAATATTAAGCAAGTTAAGCCCTCGGGAAAATAAAATAATAAGACTAAGGTTTGGCTTGAAAGAAGGAAATCCCCATACTCTTGCGGCAACAGGTAAAATATTCAAAATAAGCAGAGAGAGGGTAAGACAGATAGAGCTAAAAGCGCTAAAAAAGCTCCGGCATCTTGCAGGAAGCAACGATAAACAACTTGAATACATGTTTCAATCTGACTAAACGCGGGCCCGTAGCTCACCTGGATAGAGCAACTGCCTTCTAAGCAGTAGGTAGGAGGTTCGAGTCCTCTCGGGCCCGCCATATTTTGAAGTATTCAAAATATGGCAGAGCAATAGAGAATTGACAATAGAAAACAGATAAAAGATATTTCATTCGCAAGGTTTTAGCCTTGTAATTGTTGATAATTTTGATATAATACTAAAGCAGTTTTGAAGTCGAAGAATAATCAAATAGGCCATTAGCTCCTCCGCCTCTGGCGGACGACTCTTAATAGAATTATAGGAGTCGCGTAGTGGTCAGATTTATAGCAATATTTTACTTGATCAATAAAATGGGCCATTAGCTCAGCTGGTAGAGCAGCCGACTCTTAATCGGGAGGTCGTGGGTTCGATTCCCCCATGGCCCATATTTATTTAGATTTAAAGTTTATTTGCCTCGACCTTAATAAGATCTATTTAAGGAGCGAGGGTGGCGGAACTGGCATACGCGCTGGACTTAGGATCCAGTCCCTCACGGGTTGCGGGTTCAACTCCCGCCCCTCGCATTACATAATTTTCAATATCCAATTAGATATGATTTGAATTAATTTAAAAGATTTGATATAATAATAATATGCGGGCGTAGTTCAGTGGTAGAATGTCTCCTTGCCAAGGAGAAGGTCGAGGGTTCAAGCCCCTTCGCCCGCTCCATAATTTTGCTCCGGCAAAGTTAGAGGAATTGAACAATAGACATTATGAAAAAGATTTTAGACGGTAGGTCTATTGTTCAATTTTGTATTTTTCAGAATATTTATTTAATTGTCTTTTATTACGGGATGATTAGAGTTTAGTGCTTAAGAGTTATTTTAGGGGCGCTTAGCTCAGTTGGTTAGAGCACTGCCCTTACAAGGCAGGGGTCAGAGGTTCGAGCCCTCTAGCGCCCACCATGTAAGGCTTTTTTGATAGATAAAGAGTGGGGTCGTGGTGCAGCTGGTTCAGCACGTCTGCCTGTCACGCAGAAGGTCGCGGGTTCGAATCCCGTCGACCCCGCCAAATTTATCTAACGTAGTAAATTTGGCAGAGAGATAACGTTCAATTATCTATTTTCTATTTTCCAGGGGTGAATCAGAAGTAAACTAATCAGATGTATGAAGTTCTTTTGTCTATTTAATATTTGCGGCATCTTTTCGCTGCATTCAATAAATAGTCACTGGTCATTTGTTCTTAGTTCTTTTCTTTTCAGGGGTGAAAATGGAATTACAAGAACACCGCACCGGTCATCGTGAACGGCTTAGAGAGCGTTACCTTCGAGCCGGGTTAGAAAGTTTTCATGATTATGAGATAGTCGAGCTCCTTCTCACCTTTGGCACTCCAAGGCGGGACGTCCGAATGCTGGCAAAGGATCTTACAGATCGTCTGGGAGGGCTTAGAGAAGTTCTGGATGCGTCTCCTGAAGAGCTGACGAAGACAAAAGGAGTGGGGAAGAACAACTCTATCGCTATCTGTGTGGTAAAAGATATCCTCTCAAAATACTTGGAACAGCGTCTCGAAAATAAGAAGTTCTTATGCCGTTCTTCCAAAGAGGTTTTTGACTACCTATATGCCTCTATGAGAGGCCTTGAAAAAGAGGTCTTTAAAGTCCTTTACTTGAGCGTAAAAAACAATCTGATAAAAGCCGAGACCGCTTTTGAGGGCAGCTTAACATCTACCTCAATCTATCCCAGAGAAATAGTAAAAAGAGCAATTTCCTGCAAAGCCGCCGCATTAATATTTGCCCATAACCACCCGTCAGGTGAAACCGACCCCAGTGAAGCTGATAAAGAGATCACGAAAAGCTTAATTACCGCCGGCACCATCATGGAGATGAAGGTCTTGGATCATATAATCATCGGCAACAACAAATACTTCAGCTTCGCCGATAATAGTTTAATTCGTGAGTACGAACTCCTCGCCCGCGCTAATGCTTCGAGACTAAGAGCCTAATCTATAAAGTGTACAAAAATAACTCATTATGTTAAAATATTTGTAGAGTTATCACTTAAAAGGTGGTAAGCAAATTAAGGAGTACAACTTTAATGTCCTCGGAGCAAAGCTTTGTAGATTATATAGTTGACCAGATTGAAAATGCCGGAACAATTGCTTACCGGAAGATGTTCGGAGAGTATGCGCTTTATTGCAATAATAAAGTGGTTGCTCTTATATGCAACAATCAGCTTTTTGTAAAGCAGACAGCCGTCGGGAGAGATTTCATCGGTGACGTTGTTGAAGCACCTGCATATCCGGGCGCAAAAATGAGCTTTCTTATTGAAGATAAGATTGAAGACCGGGAATGGATAAGCAATCTGATACGAATCACAGCAAAAGAGCTTCCGGAACAAAAGCCTAAACAAAAGCCTAAACAAAAGAAAAAAAGAATTTTCCCTATTAAAACCAAAATATTATAGAAAAGCAGTACTTTATATGTTATAATTATTTTGTAAAACTATTTCAATTTGAGGAGTGTTTCTATGTCTGGACATTCAAAATGGGCTACAATTAAAAGGAAGAAAGGCGATCTTGACGCAAAAAGAGGTAAAACGTTCACTAAAATTATCAGGGAATTAATCATTGCGGCCAAGAAGGGCGGCGGTAGCGTTGATTCCAATGCCTATTTGAGAACTATTGTACTGAAAGCCAAGGCTGTTAATATGCCTAATGACAACATAAAGAGAGCTATACAACGCGGTACAGGCGAATTAGAAGGTGCTACTTATGAGGAAACTACCTATGAAGGTTACGGCCCTGCCGGTGTTGCTGTACTTGTTTCTGCCTCAACTGACAATAAAAACAGAACTTCAGCGGATATTCGTACTATTTTTTCCAAATCCGGCGGTAATCTTGGGGAGAGTGGTTGTGTTGCCTGGATGTTTGACAAAAAAGGACTGATTGTTATTCCGAAAACAAATGCAACTGAAGATGCGCTAATGGAACTGGTGCTGGATCTGGGCGCCGATGATATGCAGGTTATGGATAATGAATATGATGTTCTTACGACACCTGAGAACTTTGAAAAAGTCAAAGCCGGAATAGATGCTAAAAAAATAGTATATGATTCCGCAGAAGTCACGATGGTACCCAAAAATTACATTAAACTTGCCGGGAGTCAGGCTAAATCCATGCTTACTTTACTGGAAAACCTTGAAGATAATGACGATGTAGGAAATGTTTATGCAAACTTTGATATTTCCGACGAGGAAATGAGTAAAATTCAGTAACCAATGAAAATACTTGGGATAGACCCCGGAATAGCAACGACAGGTTACGGAATAATTGAAAATAAAGGTAGTAATCTTTGTCTAGTTGATTATGGTTGCATAATAACTAGTCCGAAAATGTCTGCAGCCGAACGTCTAAATAAGCTTTTTAATGAACTTTCCGCACTAATAAAGAAGAAAAAGCCCGATGAGGTAGCAATAGAAGAACTTTTTTTTGCTAAAAATGTCAAAACAGCAATGACCGTTAGCCAGGCCAGGGGGGTTATAGTGCTTTCTTGCATAAGGTCAGGAATGAAAGTTATTAATGAATATACCCCTTTAGAGGTAAAAATGGCTTTAGTCGGGTACGGACGGGCTGAAAAAACTCAGGTCCAGAAAATGGTCACAACTTTGCTTAGCCTAAAAGAAATTCCTAAATCAGACGACGCCGCAGACGCTTTAGCCGTTGCAGTATGTCATTTTAATTCCAGAATATCTAACCTTTACAAATTATGATAGGGTTTATAAAGGGTACGATAGATTCAAAAAGTAAAGACAGAATAATTGTTGATGTAAATGGAGTTGGCTATGAAATCCTGATACCAAACATTGGCAGGATTTCAGCTGTTGGAGAGGAAATAAAAGTACACACCTATTTTCACGTCACGGATAAAGCCCAAGCTCTTTATGGCTTTCTTACTCTTGATGAAAAAGCTTTTTTCCTTGAATTAATAAGCATTTCTGATATTGGTCCAAAAGTTGCTTTGACTATTCTCTCCGGAATGGATCTAAATCGCCTAAAATCAGCTATCGCAAACGGGGATATAACACTTCTTCAGACAATCCCAAGGGTAGGTAAGAAAATTGCCGGGCGTATCATAATAGAACTCAAAGATAAATTAAAAGATTCAAAGGTAGAGTCTTTCGAAAGTTCTGTAAATGAAAGCATGGAAGAGGATGCAGTTTCAGCTTTAGTGCGGCTTGGTTTCAATGGAACCGCAGCAAGAGTAGCTGTAAATGCCGCTAAGATTAAGTTCAAGGATAATATCACTGTTATAGAAGAAGTTGTAAAAGAAGCTTTAAAGGAAATTACAAAGTGACAAATAGCAAAAGCAAAGAAATATTAGACGGTAGAAAAATTATTGAAGATATGGACAATGAAAACTCTCTAAGGCCTCAGCTATTATCAGAATATATAGGTCAGACCAAAATCAAAGAAAACCTGAATATTTTTATTACTGCTTCAAAACAAAGAAAAGAATCCCTGGAGCATGTTCTTTTTTATGGACCTCCCGGGCTGGGAAAAACCACACTTTCATATATTGTTGCAAATGAAATGAAAGTAAGCATACGCTGTACTTCCGGTCCTCTAATTGAAAGAGCGGGTGATTTGGCCGCAATACTGACAAACGTTGAACCGGGATCCGTACTCTTCATAGATGAAATACACCGTCTTCCCCGGATAGTTGAAGAAGTTCTATATTCAGCTATGGAAGACTACAAACTCGATATTATTATTGGAAAAGGGCCAAGTGCCAAGACAATAAGGATAAATCTTCCCAGATTCACGTTAATTGGCGCAACCACAAGAGCCGGTCTTTTGAGTTCAGCATTAAGAGACAGATTCGGAATGACTTTTAGAATGGACTTCTATCCTCCCAAGGATTTAGCAGAAATAATTAAGCGATCCGCTCATATTTTAAAAACAGCTATTAATGAAGATGCCATAATGGAAATAGCGCGAAGGAGTAGGGGAACGCCAAGAGTTGCAAACCGTCTTCTTAAGCGGGTAAGAGATTTTGGTCAGGTCCAAAATTCCAAGGTAATATCTAAAGCTCTTGTTGATTCTTCACTGGCATCTCTAGACATAGATTATCAAGGCTTAGATAGTTTAGATAAGCGAGTAATGAATGTTATTATTAAAAACTATGCCGGTGGTCCTGTGGGAATAGAAAGTATTGCCGTTGCAGTAGGTGAAGAGGCGGATACCATTGAAGATGTCTGTGAACCCTTCTTGATTCAACTAGGCTTCATAATAAGAACACCTCAAGGCAGAAAAGCTACAGCTGAGGGGTACAAACACATGAATATTGAGCAAAAGGGGGAGATTCAAGGGCGTTTTATATGAGCAAAAGTGTTGCCCTGCATATTTGTTGTGCGATCTGCCTGGTGGCCCCTCGCGAGGAACTACATTCCAAAGGTTATAAAATACAAGGTGTTTTCTTCAATCCTAACATCCAGCCGTATGATGAATATCTCAAACGTTTATATACTTTAAAAAACTACATTAAAAACAATCCTATAAAATCAATATCATCAAGCAAATATAATGCATTTTCTCACCTAGACATTTATAAGACCACCAATGCAAGAAGAAATGAATTTTGTGCTAAATGTTACGAATTACGGTTACGTAAAACCGCAATTACAGCCAAAAGTAATAAAATAAAGCATTTCAGCACGACCTTACTTTCAAGCCCTTTCCAGGACAAGCTAATGATCAGAGAATTAGGAGCTAAACTTGAGAGGGAATTTAAGCTAACCTTTATAGATTCAAATAAATGGGAAAAAAGGCATTTTGAAAGTAAAAAGATTATTAGAAATTCCGGTCTACATGTTCAGAAATACTGTGGTTGTATATACAGTAAAATGGATATGAAGGCTAGAAAATCAGCCTTAATTAATGCAATAAAAAGTGAACCAAAAAAAATATCTTGACGAAAGCTCATAACATCTGTATACTATGAACCCAAAATGAAGATATTTAGTAGAAAAACGATAATATTCAATATGATACTGGCTCTTATTCTTGCGGGTTGTACCGGCGGGAGTTCCAGATATTTGAGATTTGAGAAAGGCAAGAAACAGCCTTTGAAGCTACTCATTGCTAAAGATGCAGTCTCATTTGAGATAGTTATAAATAGCGATTTTAAGATAGAAGCAGCCGGTGTATCCTCATTTAAGGCAAAAGGGCTAAAAGCAGAAATTGAAAAACAGTCTATTATTATTGATAAGAAGAGTTATGGAAACAGGCTTAAGATATTACCCGACAACAATATATTCATACTAAATGGAAGTAAATACAGAGGTAATCTGGCATTATATATAGAAGACGGCACCCTTAATGCCATTGAAGATTTTACCATGGAAGACTACCTTTATGGTGTCGTTGGTATGGAAATGTCAGGAAGCTCCCCTATAGAGGCCCTAAAAGCACAGGCAGTCGCTGCCAGGACATTTGCTTATTATGAGATGTCTTCTAAGAGTACTAAAGAATATGATATGGATAACCTACCCCAAGCGCAGGCCTATTCCGGAATGGAAAGCGAAAACCCTAATTCCATTGACGCGGTTAACCTAACTTTTGGGGAGATCATGAGATATAAAGGTCAGCCAATATTTGCCGCCTTTTCTGCCAATTGTGGCGGCTATACTGAGGATAATAAAGAGGTATTTGGATATAAATTGCCTTATCTCCAAGCAGTACCCTGTCCTTTTTGTAAAGGCTATCAGCATTCTTCCTGGCAAGAGGAAATACAAACTTCCTATATTATAGAGCGTCTAAAGAAAAAAGGCTTTGATGCTAAAACAATTAGCAGCATAGAGATAACAGATACTAGTAAGGCCGGCAGAGTTAAACAAATTGCAATAATTACTGATAAAGGCAAAATCAAGATGACTACAAATGATTTTCGCTTAACTCTGGGTTCCGATAAGTTCAAAAGCGCAAGATTTACAACGAGATCTAAAGGCGCTAATATACTTTTTACCGGTAGAGGATGGGGACACGGCGTTGGAATGTGTCAGGATGGAGCAGATAACATGGCAAGGGTAGGAAACAGCTACCGAAGGATACTTACAAGGTACTATGCCGGTATAGAATTAGGTACAAAATGAAGGCAACGTTTTATGACTACAACCTTCCAAAAGAGCAAATTGCTCAAATACCCTTAGAGCTCCGCCAAACATGTAAGCTAATGGTGGTTAAGAGAGATAATCAATCAATAACGCATAGTAGATTTGAAAGCATAAAGACCTACCTAAAACACGACGATCTGCTTGTTATAAATAATACTAAAGTTGTGCCTGCTAAGTTATTACTTTTCAAAGAGAAAACACATGGAAAAATTGAGGCATTATTAGTATCAAAGGTTTCTCAAGATTCAGATCTTTGGAGAGTCATACTTTCAAAGAAAAAGGGGATGAACCCTGGCACAGTTCTTGAAACAGAGAAAAAGGAACTAACGGCTCTTATAAAAGACCTTATAGAAGATGAGTTTTTAATTGAATTTAAGGATTCAACCGGACAAGCGCTTTCAGAATCCATAAAGGAAATTGGCTTTGCCCCCTTACCTCCATACATTAAAAGAAAGGATAAAGACTCTAATAAAGCATTACAGCATAAGGACATATTAGATTATCAAACAGTTTTTGCAAAATTTGATGGTTCCATTGCGGCTCCAACAGCCGGTATGCATTTTACTCCTGATCTAATGAAGGAACTCTCTAACTTTGGAATAGAATTTGTGCAAATAACTCATCATATCGGTAAAGGAACCTTTAAGCCAATAAAAACCGAGGATATAGAAAAACACAATATGGATAAGGAATATTATGAGATAGATTCAGCTTCGGCCGATAAAATAAACAGGGCTAAGCTTGCCGGTCGAAGAGTAATAGCTGTCGGAACTAGCAGTACAAGGGCGCTTGAATCAAGCTGTAAAGAGCCTGTAAGGGGACTTATAGAGGCCGGAGGTACTTGGTCAGAGCTCTTTATAACAGATGGCTACAAATACAACGTAATTGATGGCATGATAACCAATTTTCATCTGCCTAAATCAACCAATCTAGTAATGACTTGTGTATTTGGCAACCGGGAGTTAATACTAAAAGCATACAATGAAGCAGTAACAAGTAATTATCGCTTTTACAGTTACGGCGATGCAATGCTCTTAACCTAAAAATAGACAGTAACCTACCAGGAGTGGAAGACATAAACTTTCAGTTTTTCAAGAAGAAAGTTTTCATGGCTAGTTGTTAACATAATATATCTTATAGGCGTATTTCACTTTTTTCAAAATGTACCGGGTGATAAAATCTACTACAAAGTAATTAATTGTTTTGTTCCTTCACTTTTTAATAGAGAATTTAAATCTAATAATTAATAAGAATTACTTCCTATTTCCCTTTATTCCCAATAAAAAAGGCCCGCTGAGCATTCCAGCTCAACGGGCCCTATACTTGTTTAGACTATTTTATGCAGTTGTTGTTGAGGTAGCTTTTTTTCTAACTATTCTGATCACAAACACTACAACTACTGCTACCAAAACTAACGCAACAGCCGGTATCAAGGGGAATTTGCTGCCACTTTTTGTTTTAACTGTCTTGGCGACTTCCACAGGGGTTTCTTCTTCCTTAATTTCTTTCTTTACTTCTGCTTTAGGTTCTACTTCTTTAACTTTTTCTACAACAGGGGTTTCCTTAACAACAGGAGCCTCTGTTGCTGCAGGAGCTTCCGTCGCAGTTTCAGTTGCCGCAGGGGTCTCTGTTACAGCAGCAGTTTCAGTGGCTGCAGGAGTTTCTGTTGCAGTTGTTGCTTCCGTCGCTACAGGCGTTGCTGCAGCAGCTTCAGCGGCTGCCTTGGCTTCTTTACCGGCTTTTGCTTTTACTAAGGCTTCCTTAGCGGTAGCACTAACTTTTTCTGCAGAGGCCTTTGCTGCCATATAGTCAGCTTTTTCAAAAGAAGAGTTAGAATTTGAAAGAGCCTCTTCCGCTACAGCCAGCTGTTCGGCTGCAAAGTCAGCAGCGCCTGCTTCTTTAGCTCCATTCAAATCTGATTCAGCTTGTTTTATAAAGAGATTTACAGACTTTTTCATTTCATCTTTCAGGGTTGTTGACGCTTTTTCAGCATTTTCTTTGGCTTTTGGATTATCTTTAGCTACTAAACTTGACTTTGAGAGCTCATAAGCTTCAACTGCAACTTTAAATGCATCAGGCGATGTTTCATTAATTTTAAGTTCTTTAGCCTTGTTCATATCGACTTCTACCGCGTTAACAGCTGTGCTAGCCGCCATAGGTTCATCATAGGCTTTCTTAATTGCCTGCGCCGCTTTTAATGCAGCAACATTTGCAACGCCATAATCAACTGCATTATAAGCAACTTTTGCGTCTTCAAGCGAATCTACTGCTTCTTTATACGCTATGGGTGATTCTAAATCTATTTTTGCTTCTTTAGCAGCAACTATCTGTTTTTCAGTTTCAATTATTCCATTTTCGGCTTGTTTAGGAATAGCTAGAGTCTTTTTTGCTTCATCACTAGCTCTTGTTGCAGATTCCTTTGCCTTTGGGAAGTCTTTCAGTTCCAAGAACTTTTTCGAATTTTCTAAGGAAAGTGATGCTGTACTAAAATATTCCTTTGCATAACTTTCAGCACCTGCTTGAGCCGCTTCATCAAGATCATGACCGGCTTGGGTTATTAAAGCATCACATTCATTATAGGGTCCTTCTTCTTCGGCTGTAAGCGAAGGCCTGGAAGAACATCCGTAGGAAAACAAAGCAATTGCTACGGCCAGGCATAAAAATACCTTTTTCATTTCAATACCCTCCTCAATAATGTTAGTTTCAAGTGGTTAGTTTATATGATAATTCTACCATATTTCTGCTAAAAGTCAAGCATTTGAATAAAAAAACCTTTTAATTTAAAAGCCCTGTCCCGAGATAACTTCAACCAAAGCATCAACCTTTTCTTTCATTTTATCAGCTCCCACCTTCTCTCTTTTTAATTTATATACTTCGTCAGCAAGATTTAATGCTGTCAATATTGCAACCTTTAGCGATGAAACGTTTGATGTTACAACGGAAATTTCCCTCATTTTAGAATCTACATATGCTGCAACTTCCTTTGTATACTCAGGATTTCCATCGCCTTTTATAACATATTCATTTCCAAAGATATCAACACAGACACCTTTTCTATTTTCTTCCATTTATTCCTCCTGCATAATGCTTTAACACGCTGTTATTAAAGTTTTAAATCTAGCTGTGCTTTATCAATTGTTTCCATAATATCAAGAACTTGAGACTTGGCCTTTTCACGTTTTTCATGAAGTTTCTCAACTTCTGCCTTTAGAACTGCCAGTTCCTTAAGTTTTTCTTTCAGGTCAGAGTTTTCTTTTTTCAATAGATTATATTCTTCAAGGGCTTTTCTTATCTTCTGCTCTAATAGATCTATATTTTCCATGAAAATATCCGTCCTTAGGTTGCCCAATAATCAGGCTGATTAATAAAAACCTCAAAAAAAAGAAATAGTTTAGCCTATTGCTGCCTTATTTCTGCTTTAAAACTCTCAATTATCTTATTAGTTAAATCTTTGTTCACAACATCAACCTCAGCGTCTGTAAGGGTCCTGGAAGTATCTCTATACGTAAGTGAGTATGTTACGCTCTTCTTGCCGGGTATTAATTTTTCACCCTTGTAATAGTCTATTATTTCGACACTTTCAAGATTTTTCACTCCAAGAGTTTCAATATAGTTTTTGATATCTCCGGCATGAATTTCCAGGTTAATAATAAATGAAATATCACGCTTATTTGCCGGGAATTTAGGCAGCTGATTGTATTCCTTCTTTAAATTAACAACTTTTTCAAGCTCTTTAAGACTTATTTCTGCATAAAATACCCTATTCTTAATATCATGAACCTTTAATATTTTTCTGTTAACCTCTCCGAAGCTGCCGATTGGACTGCCTTTCACAAATAAATCAACGGAAGCAGCTTTATCGAAGTAATCATTAATTGTTTTTTTAAAAAGAGAGTTTACTTTTAAATCCATTAAAAGCCCTTCTATTAAGCCTTTCAAGAAGAAGAACCCGCCTTCCTCTGCCTTTTGAAGCCAGGAAGAATCACTACTATTGCCGCAAATAACTATCCCCAGGAAACTCTCTTCTTCGTATTTCTCGGCGATTTTCCTGAATATTTTCCCTGTTTCAAAGAGTTTAAGGTTTTTGTTGCCATGGCTTACGGCATTTGTTGTAACATTATTAAGCAAATTAGGAAGCAGAGTACTTCTTAAAATATCCCAGTCTTCAATAAGATGATTTTTCAGAATGACCGCTTCTGTGCGTATCTTGTTTCCGGAAGATATGCCCGCCTTGTCAAACCAGGTCTTATTCATAAACGTATAATTAATAACCTCGTTCATACCCCTGGCAATAAGGGATTTTTTTACAAGATCTTCCAGTTTTGGGAGTGTTTTTATTTGCTGCAGCTTGACCATTGGGAATCTTTCGGGAATCTTATCATAGCCATAAATAACAGCAATCTCTTCTATCATATCTATTTCTCTGGACAGATCAGTTCTAAAACTCGGAACAGTTACGGTAAAGGTCTTTTCATCTTTTTTGTCCAGTATAAAGCCAAGACCTTTAGCGATGTCTAGCATTTCCTGAGTTTTGATACTTGTTCCCAATATTTTATTCACGCGCTCATAGCGAGTTGTGATGCTCAGCTTTTTAATTATTTCCGGATATTCATCAAGAATACCGCCTGCAGTTTTCCCGCCAGCGACTTCGTTTATTAACTGAGCCGCTCTGTTTAACGCAAATATTATCCCGTCGTAGTCCGCACCCCGCTCAAATCTGTAGGAGGCTTCTGTCATAAGTCCCAGTGCTTTTGAAGTCTTTCTTATGCAGACCGCATCAAAATAGGCACTTTCCAGAAGTACATTTACCGTTTTTTCGTTTATCTCCGAGACCTGGCCGCCCATAATACCTGCCAAAGCAACAGGTTTTTCTGTATCGGCGATGACCAGCATTTCTTTATTAAGTTTTCTTTTTACACCGTCGAGCGTGTTTATTTCTTCGCGGTCTTTTGCTCTTCTTACCACTATTGTTTTATCTTTTATCAGGTCATAATCAAAAGCGTGTAAAGGGTGACCGGTTTCTATGAGTACATAGTTAGTAACATCCACTAGGTTATTTATTGCGCGAAGGCCTACGGCTCTTAGTCTAAGCTGCATCCAAAGCGGCGAGGTAGACAAGTTAACGGCAGAAATCACTCTCGCGGAATATCTGGGACAAAGATCTTTATCTTGAATTTTAATTCTTGCCAACTCGGTTGTTTTAACAGAAATATCTTCCACAAGCTTGAGCTGAGGTATCTTCATCTCTTTTTTCAAAGCGGCACTCAGAACCCTGGCTATTCCTATTATTCCAAGGTATTCCGGTTTGTTGGGCATGACTTCTATTTCGTAAAGCCAGTCATTCAACCCGTAGGTTTCCTTAAAATCTTTGCCTAACGGGGCATCAGCAGGAAGTATCAGTACGCCGGCCGCGGTATCGGCAATTCCCAACTCTTTTTCCGAACAGATCATACCGTTTGATTCCACTCCACGGATAAGGGCTTTTGTAATCTTTAAACCGCCGGGGAGAGTAGCCCCGTTTACCGCCAGAGCAATTTTGTCCCCGGCTTTATGATTCTTAGCACCGCAAACAATATTTAAATGCTCGGCTCCCGTATCCACTTCACAAATTGTTAATTTATCAGCATTGGGATGTTTTTCAACTTTAATAAGTTTTGCAATAATAACATTAGAAACCTCGGCATACAGGTGTTCAAAACTTTCCACGCCGATACCAAGGGTAAATAATTTTTTATGAAGTTCTTCTGGAGTAAGCCCGGTCTCTATAAACTCTTTCAGCCAATTGTAGGTAATTTTCATTTTTTCTCTCTATTTAGAATTGATTTAAAAATCTAATATCGTTTTCATAAAGAAAGCGTATATCATTAATGCTGTGTTTTATAAGCGCAAGCCGCTCTATTCCGCCGCCAAAAGCAAAACCGGTCCATTTTTCAGCATCATAATTCACATTCTTAAAAACATTCGGGTCAACCATCCCCGCTCCGAATATTTCTATCCAGCCGCTTTTTTTGCAGAGCGGACAACCATTTGTACATATAGGACAAGTAACTGATACTTCCGCGCTCGGTTCTGTAAAAGGAAAGAAACTCGGATTAAGCCTGATATTGGTCTCTTTTTGAAAGAATTCACTGAAGAATATTTTTAAAACGCCTTTTAAATCACCAAAATTAATATCTGAATCCACCATAAGCCCTTCCACCTGCTGAAAGACAGGTAAATGAGATGCATCCAAAGGATCATTACGGTAACATTTTCCAATAGAAATGATATTTAATGGGGGTTTTATCTTCTCCATGGTTCTGATCTGGACAGGAGAAGTGTGAGTCCTTAAAACATGATTACTGTCAACATGAAAGGTGTCCTGCATATCACGGGCAGGATGATGTTTGGGAAAATTAAGAGCTTCAAAGTTATAATAATCGGTCTCAATTTCAGGGCCTTCTACGATGTCAAAATTCAGCCCTCTAAATATATCTTTTACCCTGTCGATAGTTTGTGTTATCAGATGATATTTTCCCGCCGGTATCCTAAATCCGGGCATCGTGAAATCTACTATTTCGCTACTGGCTCCGCCGGATAGAGTTTCTACCTTTTCAGAAAGTTGAGTTTCTATTTTATTTTTAACTTTATTTAATATTTGACCAATTTTTGGTCTTTCGTCTTTTGGCAGTTTACCAAATTTCTCGTAAAAAGAAGAAAGATACCCTTTCTTCCCGATATATTTAATCCTGAGAGCCTCAAGCTCTTTTAGCCCGCTGCAACCCTCATATTCCTTATCAAAATTTATAGAAAGGGATTCTAATTCTTTTTCCATCTCTTGTTTCTTCCTTTTTCCAAATTTGTTTACTAAAGTATAGTTTGCCCACTAAAAAGCATTGTAAATATTGATAATTATAACATGGTTTTAAATTGTTGTCAATAGAACCGGTGGGTATCTTTTCTTGAAAATATTCCTTAAATATAACGATTTGGAGAATCTATTTAATGTTTGAAGTGAGAGAAATGCTGCAAACTAAGTGTTTTGCTCTTACTCTTAGCTACTTCCGGTAGAGACTAAACCTCTTAACAGCATCATACATAAGTATCGCTGCTGAAACGCTAAGATTTAAGGACTCTATCTGGGCAAGAATTGGAATTTGAATATTAACATCCGCCTTCTTTATTACTTCAGCAGGTAAACCATGAGCCTCACTTCCAAAAACAAAACATACGGGTAGTTTGTATTCAGAGGTAAATACATTTTCTCCGTTTTTTGCATCTGTTGCAGCAATACTTATGCTCTTGTTTTTAAGATAGGATATTGCCTCTACCAGCTCCACATTTTCTGTAAAAGGCACGCTAAAAACAGTGCCCATTGAAGATCTAACAACTTTTGAGTTAGCAACCGATACGGACTTTTTAGTTATTATTATTCCGGAAACTCCTGCGGCCCTTGCAGTGCGAAATATAGTACCCAGATTTCCCGGGTCCTGAACCTCATGCAGCAATAGAAATACTGACTTTTTCCCGCTTTTTTGAAGTAATTCGTTAATATTATAGGAGGGTTTTTTAAAAAAGGCGGCCAGTCCCTGCGGAGCTTCCGTCTCTGAAAACTTCTTAAATACCTGGCTGTTCATGGAAGTTATGTTATACATTTTCGAAAAGGCTTTTAGTGTTATTGGATTGCTCTCGGCTTCCGGAGTACAAATAACCTGTTCAGGTGTAATGTTAGCGTTTAATATCTCATCTATAATTCTATATCCCTCAACGAATAAATATTCCTTAGAATTCTTGAGCTCAAGGAGTTCTTTGACCTTAGGATTTGTTCTTGAGGTAATCGTCTGAGCTAATCTCATTTTTACTTCCTTTTAACTAAAAAACGCCGGGAAAATATTTAATTCCCGGCGTTTGAAAGAACAATATTATTTAAGCTGTTTTAACAGTTTCTATAAGCTTAATAAAGGAATTCGGATCTGTTGCTGCTATATCTGAAAGCATCTTTCTGTTTACTTCAATTTTGGCATTTTTCATAGCGCCCATAAATTTGCTGTAAGATAAGCCGTTTTCCTTCAATATTGCGGATATTCTTATTATCCACATCTGCCTAAACAGTCTTTTCTTTGTTTTTCTGTCCCTATAGGCAAAATTTCCGGCCCTATCTACTGCTTCTGTGGCAAATCTATAGCAATTTTTCTTTTTGCCCCAAAAACCCTTAGTTAATTTAAATATTTTTTTCTTTCTTGCTCTTGTTGTTACTCCACCTTTAACGCGTGCCATTTTGTGTTTCCCCCTTAATTATCTATATGGAAGAAGTCTTTTAATTACGTCAGCTTCCGTTTTGTTAAATGTTCTTCTCTTTCTGAGCGAAAGTTTCCTGTTTTTGCCCTTGTGTTCCATAATATGCCGGGCACCGGCCTTCTTTTTCATTACTTTGCCTCTTTTTGAAAATTTAAATCTTTTCTTGGCTGAACTATCACTTTTGAGTTTTGGCATTTTACTTCCCCTTCTTAGGAGCCAGTAGCGTGGTCATATTGTAACCTTCCAGCTTACTTGGCTGTTCTACATCAGAAACAGGTGCGAATTGAGCTATTACCTTGTCCAGCAATCCTTTTCCTATCTCTTTATGGGCCATTTCACGGCCTCTAAACATTATCGTTACTCTAACCTTGTTACCTTCTTTTAAAAATCTCTCAATATGTCCGGCTTTAGTATTGAAATCATGAACATCAATTTTGGGTCTAATTTTTATCTCTTTTATAACCACAATTTTTTGATTTTTTCTAGCAAGCTTTTCTTTCTTTTCTATTTCATATCTGAACTTACCAAAATCCGCAATTTTACAAACAGGAGGCGTTGTATTCGGTGAAATTTCTATCAAATCCAGCTTTGCTGTCCTGGCCATAGTCATGGCCGTAGCAATCGGTACAACACCCAGTTGATCTCCGTTTACACCTATAAGCCTAACTTCATTTACCCTGATGTAATTGTTTATTCTATATTGCTTACTGATGTTTCCTCCTTAGTCATAGTAAATTAAAAGAAAGTAAAATACGTTAAATTATAGCAGAATAGCCTTAAACAGTCAATATTTATTAGGTGAATATGCTCAATTCTATTATTTGAGCAACCCGCATTATTGTTTCTCTGCTTTGATCCAGGTTTGATAATTTAACGGGTCTATAACTGTAATTAGCATTTCCCCCGCTTCATGACCATCTTCGTAGGATATTTTCACCTTATCAGCTTCTATAAACTTAATATCCGAGATGAACCAGCCATCGGCCATTTTTGGTTTCCGCCCGACAATTTTTTCCAGATTTTCTTTTATTTGTATCCTTACATTAAGCTGCTGCTTTTCTTCCATTAAGTTAATATTTTGCTTTGCAGACTTCTTTTGCGTTTCTTTGTTTTTGAAGCCCGTAAGTTCTTTTTCTTTTATCTCTAGCTGACGCAAGAGATGCAAAACTAAAACAAAAGCAATAATAAATAGAACAAGAAATAATTTCCCCGAAGACTTAGAACTCTTTTTCTTTGCCATAAATAAATAAAACTCCTTGAAAATACAATTTATCCCGACGGCAGGTATTCCAGAAAAGCTTTTTTGTCCGGGTATTTCAACAGGACAATTTTATTCGGGTTTATTATTTACCGGCTCTTCTTTTTCCTTGTCTGAATATTTAACAATCCATTCTTCAAGTTTTTTTGCCTCAAGAGTGTTTGTAATCTCAAGAATGATTCCGTTTTTGCCTACTAAAATATTAGTGGGTAAAGCGAGCGTAGAACCCGGCTTTATATACTGATTGATACATAGTTTAGTATAATCCATAAAAACAGGAAAATTCAATTTAAGTTCTTTTGAAAACTCTACTATTTTTTTATTGTCTTTTTCTATTGAAACAGCAAGTATTTCTATTTTATCTTTATTTTTTTCATATAACTTAACAAAACCCGGGAATTCCTGTTTACAGGGAACGCAGTAAGTGGCGAAAAAATTCACCAGCACAATTTTATTTTCCCGGATCTTAGACAGCGTGTATTTATCCCGCTTAATAGCGTCGAAAAGAGAAAAATCAGGCGCTTTTTTATTTTTCTCGACCAGAAGATAATCTCTATAATCTATTTGCTCGGCAAAAATAATACCGGTGAAAATAATAGTAAACAGTATTAAAAGCCTCTTCATTGTTTTTCCTTTAAAATAAATAACCTTGTGGTTTTATGGAGGCGGCACTCGGATTTGAACCGAGGAATCGCGGTTTTGCAGACCGCTGCCTTACCACTTGGCTATGCCGCCTTTTTACATTTCTGATAATTATAACCCAAAAACCCTGTATTTATCAAGTAATTAATTAAGCGCTTTTTTTTAGAACCTTCCAAAAATACCTTCTCCGCAAAAAGCACATTTACCATCAACTATTTCCATTCCTGTAATATTGTAGCCATCACGGCCAATAATAATATTTCCGCATTTTGAGCATACTGTTTTATTGCCTCCGGGGATATCAATATTACCCGTGTAAACATATTTCAATATTTTCGAATATATAATTCTGGCTTTTTCAACTCCTGCCGCAGTGGTCGCCGGGTTTTTCATTTTAAATTGTGGAAAATAAGCCGAAACATGTAAGGGTATATCTGTTGATATTCCTGCTATCCACCCCGCCAGCTCTGCTAATTCCTCTGTTGAGTCATTTTCACCCGGAATCAGTAAATTTGTAATTTCAATATGACAGTGCTTATAACTTTGCACTATAGTATTTTTTACCGGTTCGAGTGAGCCATGGCAAGTATTCTTATAGAAACTTTCTTTAAATGATTTTAGATCAATATTCATGGCGTCTATATAAGGCAGTATTTCCTCCAGAGGTTTTGGGTTTACATATCCGTTTGTAACAAGAACGTTCTTAAGCCCGGCCTTTCTTACTTTTTTTGCGGTTTCCAGAACAAATTCAAACCAGATAAAAGGTTCGTTATAGGTATAAGCTATCCCTATAGATTCTTCTTTTATAGCTTTTTCCACCAGCGACGCAGAAGTAACCCGCCTTCTTCCTGTATTAGCGATTTGGGAAATCTCCCAGTTTTGGCAAAATTCACAGGAAAAGCTGCAACCGTTAGTGCCTAGTGACAAAATACGGGAACCGGGATAGAAGTGGTAGAGAGGTTTCTTCTCTACAGGATCAAGAGCAATTGAAGTTACTTCTCCATAAATAAGGCTAACTAATTTCCCGTCAATATTTTTTCTTACTTTACAGACTCCTGACATTTGTTCTTGAAGTAGGCAGGAGTGAGGACAAAGCAGACAATGTACAGTTTTGCCCTTTTTCTCCCAGTGGAGGGCTTCTTTCATTTTACCCCCGTATTTTCAATTCTTTTATTAAAGCATTTTTCATAGCTTTTATAGGGGCTTTCCTTTTGGTCCAAAATTCAAAAGCCAGCGCGCCCTGATGTAGCAGCATTCCTAATCCGTTAAGACACTTGGCTCCGGATTTTTTGGCTTCCCTCATATTAACTGTAACTTTATGGTTATAGACCATATCATAAAATAGAATATTCTTAGTGAAAGCTTCATAACCAAGTATAGGTTTATCAGTACTTTTTAGACCTATAGTAGTAGCATTTACTATCAGATCGGAGGAAAGGGCATATCTTTTTATTATGCTCTTTTTTAACGGGACTGAAAAAGCAACGGTTTTCGACGCCGCCTTTTTTAGAAGTTTTACCGCTAGAAGAGCCTTGTTCCTGCTCCTGTTTGCTATTATTATGCGGTTCGCCCCTTTTACTGCAAAGTAAACTGCGGCTGCTCTTCCGGCTCCACCCGCTCCAAGTATGATAATACTCTTCCCTTTAACTTGAAAACCGGCCTCAATTTCAAGGCTGCGAAGCAAACCTTCACCGTCAGTAGAGGTACCATAAAGCTTATTCTTGACTATTTTGAGGGTATTTACAGTTTCGGATATTTTAGCCTCTTTTGTAACAAAATCTGAGGTCAGGTAGGCTGCGTGCTTATGCGGAACCGTAATATTCACGCCTTTGAAGCCGAGTTTAGGAAGTAATTTAAATAAGCCTGCGCATTCTTCCGGTTTAACCTCAAAAGGCAGGTATATATAATTCAGACCCGCAGCTTTAAAAGCGGCATTTTGTATAGCCGGAGACAGTGTATGTTTTACCGGATAACCTAATACTCCGGTCAGATTAAGCTTTCTTTTCGACATTTTCAATTTTACCCTCATTGTTTATGTCCCCGACAATTTCTTCCAAAACATCTTCTAGGGTTATCATGCCGGTCACCACGCCTTCGTTGTTTTTTGCAATAGCCATGTGAATTTTTCCATTTTTAAATTGCGCCAGCAGGTCGGCAATTTTCTTATTTTCATTTACAAAATAGGGTTCACGCATCAGATCCTGAAGAACAAATAATTTTTTATTTATCCAGAGATTTATCAGGTCTTTACCATGAATTATTCCGACTATGTTGGTTTTCTCATTCTCATAAACAGGCATGCGTGTGTGACCTTCTACAGCCGAGGCGCTCAGGATCTGATTAATATTATCATTTATATTAACGCAAAAAGTATTTTGAATAGGAATCATCGCATCTCTAATAACCTTTTCATTAAATTTAAAAACATTTTTCAGCATCGCGCTTTCGTCAGATTTAAATATGCCTTCTTCATCACCTAATTTAACCATGGATTTTATCTCATCACGCGTTATCATAGGTGTGTTTTCGTCTGCTTTGCCCCCAAACATTCTAATTACTTTGACCCCTATCTTTGTAAAAAGCAGGGTAAAAGGATTTATTAATTTATGAAAGTAATACAACGGCACAATGGTATACTTTACTGTTTTCTCTGCATTATGTATAGCAAAAATCTTGGGAACAATTTCCCCGAATACTATGATTATAAAGGTCACCAGAATTCCGCTTAATGCTGTAAGAATCACCTTGTCCAGCTCAAAGTGCAAGGCCAACTGATCGGCCATAGTCGCACTCAAGGTGGCAGAAGCAACCGCTACCGCATTAATGCCGATCAATAATGTTGAAAGTACTTCATTGGGTTCTTTCAACCAGATAGAAATATGTTTTTCTTTCTTTGGATTATCTTTTATGAGCATTTTTGTTTTTGATCTATTTAGAGAAATCAGGGCTGTTTCAACACCGGAAAAAAAAGCACCCATACTGAAAAGAAGCAGCAGTAATATTCCGAGTATCAAAGCTTCCAGGACAATTCCCATCAGCAAAGTATCCTTTTTTTCTTGAAAATCAGAAGCGCGGCTTCTTCTTTCTTTTTCATTTTTCTGTAAGCCTGCTTTCTGTAGTGCGTATAGCCTAATATATGATAAAAGCCGTGGGTTAGCAAAATTATCGTTTCCGTCAGATAACTATTTCCATATTTTAGGGCTTGTTTTTTTGCCGTTTCCAGGGAAATTATTATCTCACCCGGCAGCTCCGCTCCTTTTTCATATTCAAAAGAAAGAACGTCTGTAGCTTCATTCCTGTATCTATAAAGTTTGTTGAGTTTTTTAATTGTTTTATTGTCAGTAAATACAACGTCCGGCAACACTTTAATACCTTCTCTTTTTGCAAGAAGCTTTAAAACCGCCGAAGTTTTGGTTTTGAGCAGACGGTTGGGCTTTACACTCTTAAAAACAATTTCTACCAGTAAATCATTTTTTTTCATGTTTATCAAAAGCAATTATGATTTTCTGGACAAGGTCATGCCTGACCGCATCTTTTGCCGTCAGGTGAACAAAGCTGATCTCTTTTATATCTTTAAGTATTTTTTCTATAAAAACCAGCCCTGATTCTTTTTCTTTAGGGAGATCTATCTGGGTAATATCACCGGTAATAACAGCCTTGGAACCAAAACCCAGACGCGTTATGAACATTTTCATCTGTTCCGGGGTGGTATTCTGAGCCTCGTCAAGAATTATGAAACAATTGTTCAGGGTACGGCCTCTCATATAGGCCAAAGGCGCGACCTCTACAACATCTCTTTGAACCAAATCTGTAAAACGTTCAATATCCATCATATCGTACATAGCATCATATAATGGCCTTAAGTAAGGATTTACCTTATCCTGAAAAGTTCCGGGAAGAAAACCCAGCTTTTCTCCTGCTTCAACTGCAGGTCTCGCCAGTACTATCCTGTCAATGGTCCCGGCCTGTAGCGCGGAAACAGCCATAGCCACCGCAAGATAAGTTTTTCCCGTACCCGCAGGACCAATCGCAAAAATCATATCTTTTTTCTTTATAGCCTCAATATATATCTTTTGACCGTCAGTTTTGGGCTTTATAAAACGTTTTTTTGATGGAACAGCCACACCATTTTCGCTGTTCAGAAGTTCATCAACCGGTGTAGCTCTTTCTTCATCTTTGTACAGGGAAGCAAGTTTTTTCACCGCTTCAAGGTGGATGTGCTCCCCATCCTGATGCATCGTTTTTAAATTACTAAAAATATTTTCGACAGTTTGCACAGTATCTTTGCTACCGTTTACAATTAGCGAATGACCCCGCGCAATTAGTTTAACCTTAAATTCCTTTTCAATAAAATGAAGAACTTCATCATTGGTACCAAAGAGATTTATGGCCTCGCGGGTATCTTTAATATGAAGATTTTTTGAGAGAGTTTTCATTTTAATCCGGTTATTTTCCTTTAGGAATGGAATAATATTTCCCCAGATTCCCGGCATCGTTACCGCAATATATCTTGGTAGTAGGCGTTATAGTACAGGGTATAACATCCGCTCTTTGCCCACCCACCCAATTAGATGGTGCCGTCAGATCGTTCACAATAGCAACTTCCATACCCGAATATAAATTATTCATTGTGATCGGTTTACCGTCTTTAATAAATACTTTTAATGTCACCTCTACGAGTTGGTCATCCTTTAATTTTATTTGGATTGCTGAAACCGTTTTGCTTTTTATATAACTTTTTACAACATTACCCCTGAAGACAATTTTTCCGGGAATGTTATCAGAAGTTTCACCGGAACTCGCTGTCTTAGCCTTGAATTCCTGTCTTTTCTTTGCATCGGCTTCTTTGGCCAGCTTGGCTTTTTCTATAGCCTCCTTAGCTTTATCCGAAAGTTCTGCCGCCAGGAAACCCGGCAAGATCAGAAAGATTGCTGCGAGATACAAGAAATAGCGTTTCATTTTTACCTCCTGTAATGAATATTATTTCCCCATTTCCGGGGTTTTTTTCTCTTCTTTCTTTAGCAGTTCAACCGTTTTAATGTGGAGTTCTCTTAATTGTTTTTCCTCAACTTTCGACGGTGCGCCCGAAAGCAGACACTGGGCTTTTTGAGTTTTTGGGAATACTATAACATCTCTTATGGAAGTTTCCTTAAGCAGCAGCATCATTATTCTGTCAAGACCAAAAGCTATTCCCCCGTGAGGCGGTGCCCCAAATTCAAAAGCTTCTAGCAGAAAGCCAAATCTTTCTTTTGCCTGCTCATCCGTAATGCCGATGGCTTTAAACATCTTCTCCTGGATCTCCCGGGTATGTATCCTTATACTGCCTCCCCCGAGCTCCAGACCGTTTAAAACCAGGTCATAGGCTCTGGCTTTCATCCTGCCGGGTTCAGTATCAAAATATTTAAGATCCTCGGCTTTAGGTGAGGTAAACGGATGATGCAAGGGGTCAAAACGTTTTTCTTCTTCATTCCACCCGAAAAGAGGAAAGTCCGTTATCCATTCAAAGCAATAGGCATCTTTATCTATCAGGTTGAGTTTTTCTCCCAGATGCCTTCTTAGAAAGTCCAGCGCTTGATTGGCTACGGCCGGTTTGTCAGCTATTATAAGTATTAGATCCCCTTCTTCCGCCTGAAACGCTGTTTTCATATCTGCAAGTATTTGTTCGCTAAAGAACTTCGAAAGATTCGACTCCAGCTTGCCATTTTCCACTTTGAACCAGGACATACCTTTGGCACCAAAAGTTTTAACAAATTCTATAAGTTTGTCGATCTCCATTCTTGAGAAAGAACCGCATTTTTTGGCATTCAGACCTTTGATTACTCCTCCGGCTGCGGCAACGGCGGCAAATATTTTATATTCAGCGTTCCTAGCTATCGCCGTAATATCAACAAGCTGGAGTTCAAACCTTAGATCCGGCTTATCCGTCCCGTATTTATCCAGGGCTTCGTCATAAGTCAAACGCCTGAAGGGCGGTTTTATATCCAGTTTTAAGGCGTTTTTAAATACATAGGATATCATCCCCTCTGTAAGGGCCATAATATCCTCTTCATTAATAAAAGACATCTCAATATCTATCTGCGTAAATTCCGGCTGCCGGTCTGCTCTTAAATCCTCATCCCTAAAACATTTAGCAATCTGAAAATATTTATCAAAACCCGAGATCATCAACGTTTGTTTCAACATCTGAGGCGACTGCGGTAAAGCATAAAATTCCCCGGGGTTTACCCGGCTCGGGACCAGATAGTCCCTGGCGCCTTCCGGGGTACTTTTTAAAAGGATAGGTGTTTCTACATCCAGAAAACCCTGTTTGTCCAGATAATCCCGCACCAGAAAAGTTACTTTATGTCGGAGATGAAAGTTATTGAACATCTTAGGGCGTCTTAAATCCAGATAACGGTATTGTAGTCTAACTTCTTCAGTAACATTAATATCGTCCCGTATTTGAAAAGGCAGTATTTTAGACGCATTCAGGACCTTTACCCCGGAAACTTTGATTTCAACTTCTCCGGTGGTTAAATTCTTGTTTACGGTTCCTTCCGGCCGGTTCTCAACTATACCCGTGACATTTAAAACATATTCGTCACGCGCCGTGCCTGCAATTTTGTGTAATTCTTTATTTACTTCGGGATTAAAAACCAGCTGAACCACACCGGTCCGGTCACGGAGATCAATAAAAATTACCCCTCCGTGATCCCGCCAGGTGTTGACCCAGCCGAACAGGTTTACTTCTTTTCCTAAAAATGCCGTTGTTACTTCTCCGCAATAATTTGAACGTAACATTATAATTGTCCCCCCAACTCTTCTTTCAATTTTTCGAATTTTACAGGTTTCTGTGCTCCGTGTTGCATATTCTTCAACATTACAACCCCGTCTTTTAGTTCATTGTCACCGATTATAGCCACCCATTTTGCTTTGAGTGTATCGGCAGCTTTCATCTGACTTTTAATATTTTTTTCTTCGAAAACCAGTTGAACGCGTTTACCGGACGCCCTTAATTCCGCAGCCACTTCAAAAGCCTTCTTCATGGCCGGCACACCAAGATGCACAATAAAAAGATCCAGCGTATTTTCCAAAGGTAATTTTATTTCCAGCGCATCCAGAACAGCAACCAGACGCTCTAAACCGAAACCAAAACCCACTGCCGGTGTCTTTTCACCGCCAAACTCTTCTACCAGGTTATTATACCTGCCCCCACCCATAATTGCGGTTTGCGCACCGAGTTTTTCGGAGTGGATTTCAAAAACCGTGCCGGTTAAATAATCAAAGCCGCGGACAAGGGAATCATTAGTCTTATAAGCAATTTTTAAGAGCTCCAGCCCTTCTTTAAGTGTTTCAAAATGAGTTTTACAATCCGAACACAGATAGGCGCTCATCTTGTGCAGCTTGCTTTCAGCGGAAAGTTTCTTGCAACCGGGTTCTTTACAATCGAGTATACGCAGGGGATTTTTTTCTGCCCGCACTTTACAGGCCTCGCAAAGACCGGAGCTAAGGGTTTTAAAATGTTCCCTTAAATATTCCGAATATTTAGGGCGGCAGACCTTACAGCCGATAGAATTAATCTGGGTGGTAAGCCCTGTCAGACCAAGTTTTGAGAATATGGTTATTACAGCCGCAATAACTTCTGCATCAAGATAGGCGCTGTTACTGCCAAAGGCCTCCACACCTACCTGCACATGCTCGCGGTAGCGTCCTGCCTGAGGCCGTTCATATCTGAACATAGAACCTATATAAAATAATTTAACCGGTGCCGGAGCGGTATAGAGTCCGTTTTGCAGGTATGCCCGAACGACTCCCGCTGTTCCTTCAGGCCGCAAGGTTAAGCTCCTGCCTTTTTTGTCTAAAAAAGTATACATCTCTTTGGTCACAATATCCGAGGTTTCACCGATTCCCCTTGTAAAAAGATCAGTATTTTCAAACATTGGCACTACTATTTCTTCATAGCCAAAAGAGGAAAGTACCTCCCGGGCTAAATCCTTAATATAACGCCATTTTGCGGTTTCCGCCGGTAGTACATCTTTTGTCCCTCGCGGGGAAATATATTTAATATTCATTTTCTTCCTTTGAAATCTATTTATCTAATAATTGCCAGTTTTCCTGTTTTCGTTTCTGTCTGGGTATTAACCTTGGCAGAAATAACGTAGATATAAACTCCGCTGCCGACTGCATTTCCTTCTGCGTTATTAAGATTCCAATTATAGTCATATATCCACTCGTTATTAGCAGTACTTAGAGCTTCATTCTGAACTAACGCAGTTTCCAGAATAAGCTCGCCGGCAACTGTAAACAGCCTCAGAGAAGCCGAGGTTACATTTCTAGAAAAAATGGCGCGAATAGTACTGCTGGCTGCGCTTTTCACAGGGTTGGGATAATTTAATAACTTATTAAAAGCAATATTCGGAGTTGCAGGTATAGAAAACAGTTTGGCCGTCATTGAAGCTGTCCCGCTTCCCGCAAAATCCGAAAGAGTTATTTTGCTTGCGCCGTCTGCATAACTATCGCTCTGGGGTGTGGTAAAAATATCACCTGCCGCTTCAAATGTATCGGTCGCTTCCCCTCTAGGCGAGATTGAAACATTATTGTCTTTGTCTTTCTCTTCTAAAGCTACTCTCAAAACGGCTCCATTATTTACGGTATTGTTGGCAATAGAGCCTACTGCGTCATTAATATGCCAGATAAGGACACCCTGTCCGGGCAACTGGCTGTCAAAGCCGGTTTTGCGCCGGTATTCAAATAGAAAATATTCCGTTGTACTGCCAAGAATGGGCACTTTAAAACAATTGCCACTTGCATTTTCAACAGCTTTTAGCGTAATTGTTCCGGAATTGCTTTGAACCGTGGGTGTTATCCAGCTGATAAGAGCTTTACACCATGAGGAAAAGTGAGGAGGATTTGCGCCTTTGTTCAACCATGCACCGGAGTCCATAAGATCCCATACACCCACTCTTGAATCATTTGGACTGACAGTTTGATAAAGATCCGGAAGCCCTATTTGATGCCCGAATTCATGACAAAGAACGCCAAAAGGTGAGTAAACTCCGGTTTCTTTTCCAGGAACTGTTTCTGCTTCTTTAAAGCCGTTCGCTGTCCCATACATGGTTTCCCATTCAACAAAAACTGACCAGACATTACCGCTGACACCAGAGGACTCTTCACCCACGCCGGCATGTACTACCATTAAAGCATCAAAATTACTGCTGGTTACGGTGGAAAGACTGCTACCGAGCGCGAAAGTATTTTTGAACAACTCTCCATTAACTACATTTGCTTCACCGCTATTCCCGTAGTAAGCTTCCGTCGTCAAAAGTGTACAGCCGGTGCCGCCGGTTGTGTAGGGAGTTACCTCAAGGGTCATTTTTCCGTCGGAAACCTCTGCGATATAATCTATCATATCTTTCAGCATTCCCGCTTGGGTGGTTATTTTAACCCTATCTGTTGTGGCAGGTGATACATAACTTGCAATGCTGCCGCCGCTGCCGCCGGCCTCGCTAAATTTTGTATCAGAAAAATTCACAAATATTACGGCAAGTTTTTTTACACCCAGCGCATTGCTTAGAGCTCTTTGTATTTGAGCAGGAGAATACCCCAGGGCTCTTAGATCAGCCGCACTTTGTAGTTTTTTAACGCTGTCTTTAGGCATACCTTTACTGCTAATTCCGGGAGCAGGCGGAACGGCAAAAACCAGTGTTGAAGAAAGTATCAACAAAGCGGTTTTAAGCATCATTTTCATTTTTCTCCGGTACTACCTTTTTAACTAAAAAAGTCGCAGGCTTGCAAACTGCCGCAATTACACTAAGTTTTCTTTCTTTTTAAAACTTTTCTAACGGCTTGTGCTATGAATTTTGATGAGAGTCCAAACTCTTCAAAGAGCTGTACAGGCGTACCCGATTCTCCGAACCTGTCTTTAATGCCGATAAACTCCATAGGCACCGGGTATTTTTGCACAATTACTTCGGCAATAGCGCTGCCAAAGCCGCCCATTACCTGATGTTCCTCACAGGTCACTAGCGCCCCGGTTTCTTTGGCTGCTTTTAAGATTGCTTCCTCATCCAGAGGTTTAATAGTATGCATATTTAGTATTCTGCAGGATATTTTTTCTTTTGCCAGTTCTTCCGCGGCTTTAAGACATTCGTAAAGTAGAAGCCCTCCACCACCGATAAGTGTAACATCACTTCCTTCCTGAAGAACTAATGCTTTTCCTATTTCAAATTTATCTTCTTTTTTTGTAAGTATCGGCACTTTTTCTCTGCCAAAACGCAGCATCATCGGCCCGTACGCTGCCGTGACTGCTTCAACCGCTTTGACCATTTCGATAGCATCACAGGGCATTATTACTTTCATATTCGGCAGGCAGCGCATAAGCGCAACATCTTCAAGCGCCTGATGGGTGGCACCGTCAGCACCCACGGAAACACCGCCATGCGCTGCAGCTATTTTTACGTTTAAGTTAGCATAGCAAACTGAAATTCTTATCTGATCCCAGCATCTGCCGGGAAGAAAAACACCGTAAGTTGCGCAAAAAGGAATTTTACCGGTAGTGGCCAGACCGGCGGCCGTAGAAATCATATCCTGTTCTGCGATACCCATATCAAAAAATCTTTCAGGATAGGCCTTCCAGAATTTACTGGTCATTGTGGATTTAGAAAGATCCGCATCTAATACTACAATATTTTTATTATCCTGTCCAAGCCGTACAATTGTTTCTCCAAAAGCCTCTCGAGTAAGCTTGTATTCCGGTATTTGCATTAAAACCTCCTGAAATATTTACAATTTACAAATGACAATTTACGATTTAATGCCGGCAGAAAAAGCCTCTGCCACATTTCTATACTATTAAATAATTCTTTTACCTTAAATTGTAAATC
>Ga0265593_1000241_pt1 | contig 34604 bp, 31 predicted proteins | sample saktaG_8_FD_190136 | JGI IMG/M metagenome (GOLD analysis project Ga0265593, IMG submission 190136) | Saline water microbial communities from Sakinaw Lake, British Columbia, Canada - sak_2011_5_24_36m | ecosystem: Environmental > Aquatic > Non-marine Saline and Alkaline > Saline ... | reverse complement strand
TGCAGTTATTACAGGGCGCTTTCCATATAAGCGGCGGCCGGGCTACCAATCTTATTTCTTTGATGGAATCGCAGGGAATCATAGGTCCCGGGATAGGAAATAAACCGAGAGATATTAATTTTGACCGCCTTGAAGAAGCTTTAAAGAAACCCAGGAAAGTGTAAAGTATGAAAAATATAATACTTCTGTTAGTTCTCACGAGCTGCTGTTTCTCTATTAATTATTCGGAAGCACTTGAAAAATTGACGGACAGTTTTAACAATAAACTGGAAACTTTCCGCGCGGATGTTACGCAGGAAGTGAGAATATCAGATATGGGTGAAGCCCAGGTGCTTACAGGCAGTATCACAGTTAAGAAACCGAATAAGATAATGCTTGAGTACCGCACTCCGGTAAAACAGGACATTATTTCCAACGGCAAGACGCTTTGGATGTACTTCAAAGATAAAAAACAGGTCATAGTCCAGGATATGCAGACCGGGGAAAATAAAAATAATATTGTCTTTCAACTGCCCCGTTATCTTTCTTATCTTAAAGAAAATTACACGGGAAGTTTAAAGGAAGAAGAAAAACCTGAAACAAAAAATAGTTTACTGCTGGAGTTTTTACCGAAGACGAAAAATGAGGATTTTACCCTGATAAAACTCCGGGTGGATAAGGAAAAATGGCTGCCTTTGACCACCACTGTATTTATCGGCGAAGGCAACAGCATTACGGTGAGTTTTTTTAATATCAAGACCAATGAAATTACGGAAGATTCTGTTTTTGAATTTAAAATACCGAAAGGTACTGAAAAAATAAATTCTTTATTAGAATAAAAATACAAGTATATGGGGGCCAGGATGAAGGAAAAAGATTTAGGTTTAAAATTATCAGAAGCACGGGAGGAAAAGGGTTTTTCCAGAGAAAAAGTCTGCGATGACCTTAAGATACAGGTGCGGTACATAGAAGCGCTTGAAGAGGAAAACTTCGGGATCATACCCGGAGAGGTCTATGTTAAGGCTTTTATAAAAACCTATGCGGATTATCTCGGGTTGGACGGGCGGGAACTGGTCGATGAATACAAAGCCAGAAATAAAACTATAACCACCATAGCGCCGGAAATCTTCATTCATCATCAGAAAATCCGTGATAAAAGAAAAAAATTACCGGTAAGTTTTGAAATAACACCGGAAATGAAGGTCGGCGCGCTTGTAGTATTGGCCGTGATATTTTTAGTCGCTATAATATTTGCGCTGAAAAGCTGTGTCAGTTCTGTGAGCATGTCTAAAGCTGCCGCCAGACTGGAAACTTCAACCATGCCGCCTCTTCTTCTGGAAGCGGAAGTGGTGAGCGATGACTGCTGGTTTGAAATAATTAAAGATAACGAAGCCCCGGTTAAAGGGATGTATCCGAAGGGCTACACTCATGGTTGGTCGGCAAATGAAGCTTTTTATCTTAAAGTAGGAAACAGGAACAATATGAAATTTACCTTTAACGGCAAACTCGTGCCTTTGGAAACTTTTAAAGAAGAAAATAATGTTGTATCTTTCACTTTAAAAAGAGAGGAGACCAAGAAAAATGCCAAATGACAGTTCTTTTGATGTAGTCTCAAAAATAAATCTCCAGGAAGTTGATAATGCGGTTAACCAGGCGGTAAAAGAGATTCAGAACAGATTTGATTTCCGCGGCAGCAAAACAGAAATAACTCTCTCTAAAGAAAAAAAGGAAATCACCATAATTTCTGATGATGAATTCAGATTAAAAATGGTCATAGATATCCTGGAGTCCAAGCTTATTAAAAGAGGGCTGGCGACCAATGCGCTTGACTACGGTAAGGTTGAACCGGCTTCCCAGATGGCGGTTAGGCAGATAGCGAAAATGGTGGAAGGTATTGACCAGGAAAAAGCCAAAGAGATAGTTAAGTCCATAAAAGGGATGGGGTTAAAGGTTAATCCTACCATACAGGGCGATCAGCTGAGAGTCACCGCAAAAAGTAAAGATGACTTGCAGGCGGTAATGACTTTTTTACGAGGCTATACTAAGGTTCCGCTGCAGTTTACAAATTTTAAATAATTAGCCGGCTTTTGTTATTTTTCGGAGGGTTAAGTTGGATTACAAGAATTATTATGACATACTGGGTGTGGAAAAAAAAGCTGATGTTAAAACAATAACCTCGGCTTACAGAAAACTTGCAAAAAAATTCCATCCGGATTATAATCAGGGCGACAAAAAGTCTGAAGAAAAGTTTAAAGAGATTAATGAAGCCTACGAAGTGCTCTCGGACAAAAGCAAAAAAGAAAAGTATGATAATTTGGGTTCAAATTGGAATAATTGGGAACAGTATGCCGGGCAGGGGCAAAGTACCGGACGGCAGCCGCCGCGCGGAGGTTTTTCAAATTCTTACGGGGGTTTTGATGAAAGCGCTTTTGGCGGGGGCGGGTTTTCTGATTTCTTTAAAACCTTTTTCGGCGGTGCGGGGCAGGAAAGCGGAAGGTTTGCCGAGTATGATGATGGGTTTTCGGAGCAGGAGACCGGAACGCGCCGCGGAGATATGGAAGCCAATATTGAATTGGATTTGAAAGATGCCTACCTGGGCGGCGAAAGGGCGTTTAAAATATCAATACAGGAAGAATGCGGCAACTGCGGCGGACGGGGCGTGGTTTCAAGGAATCAATCCTGCGCTGCCTGTGCGGGAAACGGTATTATATTAAAAGCAAAAAAAATAACGGTTAAAATCCCTCCCTGTATTAATGATGGTTCAAAAATAAGAATTGCCGGTCAAGGGAACAAAGGCAGGAATGGCAGAGCCGGAGATCTCTTTCTGGTCGTTAAGATTCTTCCGCATAATTTTTTTGAGTTAAACGGTAACAATCTTTCCTGTGAACTCCCGGTGACGGTCACAGAACTTATTCTGGGCGCAAATATTGAAGTGCCGACTTTTAAAAACAAAGTCACTATTAAGGTTCCTGCGGGTACCCAGAACGGTTCGGTCTTCAGGTTGAAGGGTATGGGTTATTGCGGCGCCGGAGCTCCCGGTGACCTGCTGGTAAAACTAAAGGTGCAACTGCATAAAACGTTGAGTCAAAAAGAAAAGACACTTTTTGAAGAACTGAAAAAGCTGGAAAAAGAAAACCCGCGGAAAGATCTTTTAATTTAAATAATTTGAGGAGTCTGATGCCGGCTAAAAACAATATCGGGTTGGAGAAGTATTTTGATAACGGAATAAAATACTTTCTTTTTCTTTTCTTTCTCACCTGTGCTTTTTCTGTCTCGCTCTCCGAAATTGGTTTTTTCGGCGCTTTTTTTATCTGGCTCCTAAAAGTTATTTATGTCAGAAAAGTTGACTGGAAAAAAAACCCTGCCGATCTGCCTTTATTCCTTTTCGCGCTCTTTACACTCGGGGCCGTTTTTATAGGGCTGGATGCGTCTCGGGAACTCCTCAACCGTTTTAAGCCACTCTCTCTGCTGCTTATCTATCCCCTGATAGTCGCCAATCTGAAAGATAAGAAGACCGTAAAAGAATTTCTCCTGCTGGCGTTATTTTCCGTATTGGTGCAGTCTGTAATAATTATCGTAATGGGATTTACTACTTCTAATTTAGCCCGAGGGGAGGGGATAGGCGGAACAATGAGCGTGACCCTGACAGCAGGAGAGATAATTGCCACACTTTTGGGCTTTGCCGTGTGCTTTTTTGTTTCCTCTGAAAAAAGTAAAAGCCGCTACTATTTTCTCTTAGTCCTTTTAGCCGGTCTTGCCGCTTTGCTTCTGACACTGGCCCGGGGCGCCTGGGTTTCTTTTCTCTTCACAGCCTTCATCTTTGCACTTCTCTGGAATAAAAAAGTGTTTCTTCTCTTGGTCGTTTTCCTGCTTATACTTGGAGCAGGTCTTGTGGTTAATAAAAATAATATTTTTGTGAGAAAAGCGATTTCAACCTTTGATACTTCACGGGGGACGACCCCGATACGTTTTGAATTGTGGAAGAGCGGTCTTTTAATGCTGAAAAACAATCCCCTGGGGCTGGGTATAGATAATGTTTATAAAAATAGCGGAAAACCTCCTTACAGGATACCTATTTCTTACTACTCAACTTACGGACACTTACATAACAATTATCTTCAGCTAGCAGTTGAAAGAGGTATTCAGAGTTTATTGGTTTTCTTGTGGCTGTTCTTCGTCTTTCTTCGCACGGCGCTTGCCGGATATTTGAAAACAAAAGATAAAGAAGCAAAATACATTTTTCTCGGAATATTTCTGGCGCTTGCCGCTTTTATGATAGGCGGAGTTTTTGAATATGGACTGGGTTCCGCGATTTACGCTCCAATCGTGTGGGCGTTGGCGGGAATAGGAATGGTTTTTTCAAAAATTGTTGAACAAAAAAAGTGGCACTGATACAGGGAAAAGGCATAGTTGGTATTTATTTTGTTTACTATTTAGTGTTGCTCTGGTATAAAGTATTTATGGGGGCTTATATTTGAGGTGTTCAAATATTTCATAATATAAGGGGTATCTGATGTCAGCTAAAAGAACAAAGCTTGAAGATTTCGCAGCGTTTGCCGGTTTAATGGCTGGATCAATAGGTTCAATCGTCCTGCTTGGCCACCTGATTAATTTTCCTTTCCTCACAAATTTTGGTACGAGTTTTATTCCCATGTCCCAGCCTTTAGCCCTAAGCGTAATTTTTCTTGGCTTGATGATCTTTTTTTACTCGAACAAAAAAATAGCAGAAAAAACGTACTTAATATTTTCACTGCTCCTGGCAGTTGTAATGATTTTGAGTCTTTATGTTGTTCTTAATATCTCAAATTATACGAAATATGCTTCCCGTATGAGCGGTATTTTATTTTTTCTTTTTTCTCTGGGGTTTCTTATTAAAAGCGTTTTTGGAAAAAAAGCATTCTTCAACAATAGCGCAAGTGTTATTGGTTTAGCTACATTTATAATTGGCTTTGTTTATATCATATTTTATCTTTTCGGTCTTCCAATTCTATCCAGGCACAATAGTATTTCACTTACGTTTTTTGGTTCTATTACTTTGATTATTCTTGGAGCAGGTTTAGTAGCTTTATGCGGCGGGAACAGTATTGTTCTCAGTTCTCTCTCAGGTGAAAGTATCAATGCGAAGATCCAAAGAGCCTTAACACCATTCATTCTCATTGCATCTGTTTTGCAGGGCATGGTATTTGTTTTTTTAGAAAAGAAATACGATTCATTCTATGGTGCAGTATATCTTATGGCGGCTGTTTTTGAGACCGCAATATTTATCACAGTCAGTATTTATTTGGGGCATATATTTGCGAAAAGAGTTTTTTCTAATGTTAATAAAATTCAAGAACGTTACCGGATCATCACCGAGTATTCGCCCCTGGCTATAGAACTTTACAATGCCTATGGTTACCTGCTTAGCGCCAATCAGTCCTGCTTTACAATGTTGGGAATAAAAGATATTAGCGAAATAAGTACCTTTTATCTTTTTGATGATCCTTATATATCAGAAGAACACAAGAACGATTTGAAAGCAGGCAAAACAATAAATTATGATGTGGAAATTGATTTTGATAAAATTAAGCAAAGCAGGGTTTATAATACATCAAGATCCGGGAAACTCTTTGTAAATATTACCATGGTGGCAATAAAAGAAGACGGTAAAAATACGTCCGGTTATTTGCGCCAGATGAGAGATATTACGGAGCGCAGGTATTTTAAAAAAGCCTTCATGGAAAGTGAGAGCAAGTACCGTTTTCTTGTGGAGAACAGTCATGATATTTTGTATACTCTTTCTTCTGACGGAATATTTACTTTTGTTTCCGATTCCTGGACGGTACTGCTCGGACACGAAGTAAGTGAGGTGCTGGGTCAGTCTTTTCAAAAATTTATTGATGCCGAGGATTTGCCAAAATGCTTTATCTGGATAAAAAAGTTTTTACAGACGGGTCTCAGACAAGGAAGTATTGAATACCGGGTAAAACACAAAAACGGTTCCTGGCGCTGGCACTCATCAAACGGAGTGCCTTTCAAAGATGAAGCAGGCAATGTCATCGGGTTTGAAGGCAATGCTCATGATATAACTGACCGAAAAAATCAGGAAAAATTACTTAAGGATACGGAACAGCAGCTTGAGCTGGCAGTTGAGGGGTCAAGTGTCGGACTTTGGGACTATAGGGTTGAAACCAAAAAGATATTCACAAATCATATTTTACCGGCATTCTTGGGCTATTCCCCGGAGGTTCAGAATTATAGTTTAAAGGAATGGCAAGAATTGTGTAATAAGGAAGATGTTGCTAAAACAACAAATCTCTTAGTTCAATATTTAAGCGGAAAAAAACCTGTTTTTGAGGCGGAACTAAGGGTTAAACATAAAAGGGGATACTGGAACTGGATCTTGTTAAGAGGCGCCGTAAATGAAAGAGATAAACAGGGAAAGCCTTTAAGAATATCCGGAACAGCGGTTAATATAGCCAGACTTAAAGATTCTGAACGCCGGCAAATACTAATTTCAAAAATACTGAGCATTCTAAATTCCTCTGTTTCTTATGACCTGGCATTTGAAAACATAGTAAAAAGCATCGACAATGAACTGGATATTCACGCCATAGGTATACGTCTGCAAAATGGCGAGGATTATCCTTTCGTTGCTACAAAAGGATTTTCAAAGGAAATTCTTGCCACTGAAAATTCGCTGGTAATCCGGGACAAAAATGGTCTGGTTTTAAAAGATGAAAAAGGAAAAACCAAATTAAGTTGTATCTGCGGCCGTGTTCTTTCCGGAGATACCGATCCCTCAAACCCGTTATTTACAAAAAACGGCAGCGCTTGGACACCTCACTATGTTTTGCTTCCGGAGATTCCTGAACTTAAAGAGCCTGATTTTAAAGCACGACCCTGCTGTCTTGAGGAGGGTTATTTATCATTTGTCATAGTACCGATAAGAAATAGAGATGCAATAATTGGTTCTCTGCACCTTAGCGACAGGCGTGGAAACCGTTTTACTGAAGAAGTTATTGCGGATATTGAAAGAATAGGTTCAATTATCGGGGTCTGGTTGAAGAGAAAACAGGTGGAAGATGAATTAAATATTAGCGAGGCTCAGCTAAAGAAAGCAGAAGAGATAGGTAAAACCGGAAGTTGGGAATATAATTTAGAAACATTTGAATTGCGCTGGAGTGATGAGGTTTTTAGAATTTATGAAAGAGATAAAGCACTCGGCATTCCCTCAAGTTTTGAGGAAGAAAAATATTACTCTTCTGAGGACAGAAAAAAAATAATGGAAATGGTTGCTATTTCTACTAAGACAGGAAAAGAGAAGCGTTATGAGTTTAAAATAGACCTTCCCGGGGGTAAAAGCAAAACAATCAGTTCTGTTTGCGTCGGGAAGCGGGACGCAAGCGGTAAAGTTGTTAAAATTAGCGGAATCGTCCAGGACATCTCGGAACGGAAAAATATTGAAGAAGAACTTAATCAAACAAGAAAAATGGAAGCTCTGGGATCTCTTTCTGCCGGAATAGCGCATGATTTTAACAATATACTGGGGATTGTGCTGGGCTTTTCGGATATCACCTTAAAAATGCCTCTAAAAGAAGAAGGTGTGAAAGATAATATACAGCAGATAAAAAAAGCGGCCGTAAAGGCTGCTAATCTGACTTCGCAACTTCTGGCCTTCAGCAGAAAACAACCGCTAATAAAAAAGCCACTGAATTTAAATAACTCTATTTGTGACATAAAAAATATGCTGGAACGGATAATCGGAGAAAATATTCAGTTTGAACTGCAGCTGGATCCCGAGTTAAAGAATATTTTAGCAGATAAAGGTCAGCTTGATCAGGTTCTTATCAATTTGGTTACTAATTCCAAACACGCTATGCCTAAAGGCGGCAAACTCTTTATTAAAACAGAAAATATTAAATTGGATGAAAAAAATTCAAAGTATATACCTGATTCAATTCCCGGCGATTTTGTATGTGTGACTGTTACGGATACAGGACTGGGGATGAGTCCGGAACAGCTCAAACGCCTTTTCGAACCCTTTTATACCACGAAAGAATTTGGCAAGGGTTCCGGTCTAGGTCTTTTTGTTTTATATGGTATAGTTAAACAGCAGGAAGGCTGGGTAAATGTTTCCAGCAGCATAGATAAAGGCACAGAGTTTAAAATATATTTACCTGTGCTTACGGAAACGCACACGTTAGAAATTGAAACAGAAAGCCTGGCCGCCTTACCTGCATCTTTGCAAGGAAAAAGAATTCTAATAGTTGAAGATGAAAAAATATTACAGGAAATGCTGGCCACCCTTCTCAAAAAGGAAAAATATGAAGTATTTAGAGCGGATAATGCCGTGGAAGCGACCAAAATATTTGAAACGCAAAAAGGGGAAATAGATCTACTTTTCAGTGATGCCGTAATGCCCGGTATGAGCGGCGTACAGCTGGCCAAAATTCTAAGAGGCAGAAAGCCCGGCTTAAAAGTTCTCATAAGTAGCGGCTATCTTGATGAAAAAGCCGATATAGATATTATAAGAAAAGAAGAGTTCTACTATCTGCCAAAACCCTACGAGCTAAATGAACTGCTTCATAAAATTACTGAGATCTTTGTCCAGTCAACAAAATAAACGCCAACCGGAAAATTCAGTTGCATAAAGCCCACTAATCCCTTATAATAAATTGTGACAATTCTCAAGGGGAGAATAGTTTCTATCGTTTCGGCGAAAGGGGGTTCCGGTGCTACCTTTGTTTCGTCCAATCTTTCCGTAGCTCTGGCCGCCGCCGGAAAAACCGTCCTTTTAGATCTCGAAGAAAATTCCTCCTCACTTATTCTTAATCTTGAATTTGACAAGACTACGGAGAATTTACTTGCCTCCAATTTAAGTCCTGCTGCTTTTTCAGGACTGCTACCCGTACACTCTTCCGGACTTTATTGTGCTGTTCTGGACTCCGGTGAAGCTGAAAACCTCAGGGTGCTCGCCGATATGCTTTTATCAGGTTTTCAAAATGTAATATTTGACGCAGGGATGATGCTGAAAAACTCAGATTATCTGCTGCAGCAATCTTCTGCAATATTTTTGGTGGTAAATCCTGACGTAGTATCTCTACGGGCCGCTGAAAAAACACTTGAAAAACTTGCCTCTTTCCACCTTGATTTTGAAAAAATGTATATAGTTTTGAATAAAACCGCTATGCCGGAAGGTATCAATGAAGCCTCGGTGGAAAAAATCCTTGGAAGAAAAGTAATTATTTCAATTCCTTTTGACTCCTCCGTTACTGCTTGCACAAATAAAGGACAACCCTTAATACTTTCAGAACCCGGCGCAGCTGCGGCTTTGGCGCTCAAAAAACTTTCGAAAGCAGTGATGGACTTTAAACTCGCAGAAGTAAAGCGTGTTTTGGATGAAACAGCCAATATTGATGAAGCGGTTAAGGCAAGAGTTCACGCCTGTCTGTTGAAAGAGCTGGCAAATATGAAGCTAGAACCGGAAAACTTTATAGACAGCCGAAAAAATGCGGAATTGAAAGCCAAGGTATTGAGCATATTGGAAACTATATTTGCAGGTACGGTAACAGAAATTAGAAGCAAAGAAAAGCGGGAATATTTGATTAAAGAGATTTTGCAGGAAGCACTAGGTTTGGGACCTCTGGAAGATCTTCTCGCCGATCCTGAAATAACCGAAATAATGGTAAACGGTAAAGACAGGGTGTACGTCGAGAAAAAAGGGCGGCTTACTTTATCCGGGAAAAAATTTGTCTCCAACCTTCAGCTTCTCGGCTGTATAGAAAGGATAGTGGCTCCCATAGGTAGAAGGATAGATGAAAGTTCCCCTATGGTAGATGCCCGCCTGCTGGACGGTTCCAGGGTAAACGCCGTCATTCCGCCTCTGGCTTTAAAAGGACCCGCGCTCACGATTAGAAAATTTTCCAAAGAAAGGCTGGTTACGGAAGATCTCATAAGGTACGGTTCTCTTACCAGAAAGGCCGCCGATTTTCTAAAGGCTTGTGTTCTTGCTAAAAAAAATATTGTTATCAGCGGTGGCACGGGTTCCGGAAAAACAACGCTTTTAAATATTATTTCTTCTTTTATTCCCGGGGACGAAAGAATCATAACCATAGAAGATTCTGCAGAGCTTAACCTGCCGCAGGAACATGTGATAACTCTTGAAGCACGGCCGGCTAATATTGAAGGCCGGGGCGCAGTGACTATAAGAGATCTGGTCAAAAATACTTTGAGAATGCGGCCTGACCGGATAGTCGTGGGGGAATGCCGCGGCGGCGAAGCGCTGGATATGTTGCAGGCGATGAATACGGGGCATGACGGTTCATTGACGACCCTGCATAGCAATTCCCCGAGGGACACTCTGGCCCGGTTGGAAACCCTGGTTCTAATGTCAGGTATGGAACTACCATTAAAAGCAATAAGGGAACAAATAGCCTCAGCTGTGGATATTATTGTCCACCAGGAAAGATTCAAGGACGGAACCAGGAAGATAACACAGATTACAGAAATTGCAGGGATGGAAGGGGATATTATCACCACGCAGAATATTTTTGAATTTAAACAGGCAGTAAATAACATGAATAATTCTGTTTACGGCTCTCTTTCCCCTTCAGGTATGCTCCCCTGCTTTATTGAGGAACTGCTTCTGGCAGATATTACTTTTGATAGAAATATGTTTATAAATTGATATATTAATAAGTTATAATATTTCAGTATAAAAGTATGTCCACCTTCCATATGTTAAAAACCTTACCTTGTAAAATCAATTATTTTGATATAAAATAAAGTACATATATATTTGCGGAGGTAGTTATGAAAAGACTGGCCGGATTGTTTTTTGTGCTTATATTTATTTTTTCTTTCAGCAGCTTTGCCGAAGAAACACAAAAAAAAGCGGTGATAGGTTATTTGAAAGGCACTGTGAAAATAACTAAAAACAGTGAAAAAGGGCAAATACAAGCCAGACTCGGTATGGTTCTTCTTCCCGGGGATAAAATTGAAACAGGAGCAGAAAGTAAAATAGAATTAAGACTGGAAGACGGGTCAAATTTTAGAATTGGTGATAATTCTTCCGTCTCTATAGCAGAACTTAAACAGGAAAACGGTACTGACAAATCAACTATGAATGTAATGTTCGGGCGCATTTGGATGAATATTAAGAAAACCCTGGACAGCAATCCCCGGGATGCAAGAATAGTAACCCCGAAAGTTACGGCTGCGGTCAAAGGAACGACATATAGAGCTGATGTGGATAAGGACGGCGAGGCGATGGTTAGTGTCTACGACGGAGCAGTGGCGTTGGTAAAAGAAGGAAAAGAAGAAGAGATTAAGAAACTTGAAAAGGCCGGTTCAAAGGACTTTTTAAAGGCAAAATTTGACGAAGCAGAAGACGCCAAAGATGACTGGGTTAAATGGAATAAAAACAGGGACAAAATACGGGTCATGGTGGCGTTTACCGAAAGAAAGAACGGACAGCTTTCCGTAGTGCCGCTCTCTGAAGTTATTTTTGCGGAAGAACTTCTTAAAAACTACCTTTATTCTGTAATTGACCAGGCTACTGTGAATCAGATCAGGGAGAACGAAAAAATAAAAGCCGCCTTGACGGATGATAAAGATGGCCGAAAGGCCGCGGCGGCAGGTCTTGAAATCGGTGCGGATATAATATTTACCGGTCAGGTAGACGCCTCTGCGTTAAAAACCGGTGTTGTGGAAGGGTGGTTTACGGGAATAGCCGATATGGCTATAAGAGTTGTTAAATGCGACACTGCGGAAATTGTAGCAGCAAAAAATGTACAGGAACGCAAGCCGGATATAATGGAGCAGGGCGCTTTTAACTTTGCGGTGCGTGCAGCTTCGGCCAAACTTGTAGGCGTGATTAATGACGAGGTAGTAAAAGCCTGGAAAAAGGAAACCATAAAGGGCGCCACTTTTAATATATCTTTGATGAATGTGACCTTCGATAAAATAGAAAAAATCAGAGGCGCGCTGTCCGGGATAATAGGAGTAAAAAACGTTAATCAAATTTCCTTTACCGGCGGCAGAGCTCTTTTGACAGCGACTTTTACGGGGGACAGTCTTACTCTTGCAGAAAAAGCCGCAGAATTAAATGTGAAAGATATTAAATTAAATGTCGTAGGGCTTTCTTTAAACAGACTTGAAATAGAGGTTAACTAAAAAATAATTCAACAATTTTAGAGTTATTTTATGATAAAATAGAGCGCGGCGAAAAATATTCCCGCGCTTTTTCTTAATAAACGCTTAAGGAATATAAGAGGTGGCTATGAAAATAGGTTTGTTTACGGTACTATATGCCGAAAAAAACTTTGAAGAAATGCTCGATTTCATGGTGGCAAACGGGGTTGAGGCTGTTGAGCTGGGTTGCGGCAACTACCCGGGCAATGCTCATTGTAAACCCGAAGAACTGCTGAAAAACAAACAGAAAGTAAAGAATTATATGCGGGCTATTACAGAAAGGGGATTAGTGATTTCTGCCCTTTCCTGTCACGGCAATCCGGTTCATCCTATAAAAGTTATAGCTGCCAAGCATGATAAAACATTTAGGAATACGGTTTTACTGGCAAAAGAACTGGGCGTAGAAACTGTTGTAGGTTTTTCAGGGCTTCCGGGCGGAGCAAAAGGGGACAAGACCCCGAACTGGATAACTTATAGCTGGCCCAATGAACACGCCGAAGCGCTAATATATCAATGGGAAAAGGTCTTAATTCCTTACTGGAAAAAGGCCTCAAAATTCTGCAAAAGCCATAAGATCAAGATTGCCCTGGAAATGCATCCTAACTTTGCCGTCTATAACCCTGAGACCCTTCTTAAATTAAGAGAGGCCTGCGGGAATAATATCGGCGCAAATTTTGACCCCAGTCATCTCTACTGGCAGGGTATCGACCCGGTCCTGGCTATTTCTGCTCTCAAAGGGAAAATATATCACTTTCATGCCAAAGATACGCGCGTGGATAAACACAATACGGCCTTGAATGGTGTTTTGGACACCAAGGGTCTGGCCGCAGTAGCTGAACGCTCCTGGCTTTTCCGTACGGTAGGTTATGGCCATGATCAGTACGAATGGAAAAGCATAGTAAGCGCACTTATTGCCAACGGTTACAATTCCGTTATGTCAATAGAGCACGAAGATGCACTGATGACCAAGGATGAAGGTTTTAAGAAAGCAGTGGCTTTTTTGAAAAGCTGTGTGATTAAGGAGAAACTGGGTAATTTATGGTGGGCATAAAAAAACTGTTTAGAGGTTTAAAAAATGCTTTCTGATTTTAGACTAAAGACCGGAGAGTTAATTAAGAAAAATTATAAATATTTTGTTATTCCTCTGGGCTTCTTATTTCTGGTCTGGATAATATTTATTATTTTGAACGCCCGGGAACGCCCGGTTACTTTTGAACCTAACGTTTCTGCGGTTGTTTATACTGAAGAAGAAATTGATAAAACGATGAAAGAAATTGAGGACAGGGGCTATACAAATAATATTGGTCCTTATTATGAAGAAGTCAGGGCGCATCTGCTGGCCCGGCAACTCGGCATAATGAAGTACCGCCTAAAAGCAAATGACAACCTCTGGACTCTGGCAAAACATTACAATATTAATATAGACACCATTGTAGGCGCGAATCCCTATCTGAAATCCCTGGTAAAACTGAAGTTAAATCAGGAAATAATTTTGATAAGCTCAAAAGGGGTTTTGCATAAAATAAAAGAAAAAGAAGATGTTAAAAGTATAGCTCTTTTATATAATGTTCCTGAAAACAAGCTCACAGAGAATAATGAAATTAACGGGCCTGTAGTAGAAGGTGATTATCTTTTTGTACCTGCTACAGAACCTTTGGATATGACGGAAGAAATGAAAGCCCAGTATTCTTTGACAAAACTATTTGGTTCTCCTATTTTCACCGGCGCCAGAAAATATACTTCTCCTATGAGGATTAGAAGCGACCCCTTTACCGGGGCAAAATCTTTTCATGATGGTTTGGATATTAAGGCTTTCGCCGGAGATAAAATCTGCGCGGTAGCTTCCGGGACCGTAGTATTCTCCGGTCTCAACGGCGGCTTTGGCTATATGGTCAAAATAAAACATGATAATGGTTACACTACCCTCTACGGACACAATTCAAAACTTTATGTTGTCACCGGACAAAAAGTGAAAAGAGGGCAGATTATAGCGCAAGCCGGAAGTACGGGCCGTTCTACGGGAATACATTTACATTTTACGGTCTGGAACAAAGCAGGCAAACTTGTGGATCCGACCCTGATGCTGTTCAAAACAAAATAGCGGAGGTGTTATGAAAAGTTGGTTTATTGCTTTAATAGTTGTGGCGGTGTTTTTATCCTTCAGCGGTTTTTCAAACAGCTTCATTATGAACTCCGAAATAACAAAGCTCCAGGAAAAATTGCTTGTTATTGACCGTCTTAATACTGAGGTTTTGACTTCCGTTGCGCTTGCAAGAAACGACTATTTTGATTTTATAAATAGTGCTGTGAGAAATACCGATAAAGGTGTTCACCTACTGCGGGAGGCCGCCGAAAAGATAGATAAAGCCGCAGGACTGGCCCTGGGAAAGGAAATAAAAGAGAAGGGAATGCTGGTTTTGAAACTAATAAATGAAAACATAGTCCTTTCGGAGAGTACGGTAAAAGAGAAAATAAATGAAACCAAAAACATGAAAGTGCTGGCTCAAAAGCTTGCGCTCGAAAAGGAAATATTTGCAGAAATATCAGAGCTGACCCAGATAACGCAAAAGGATATGGAAACAAGAATAAACAATATTAAATCGGTTTCCTCAAAGTTTATTTTATATTCTTTTTTTCTCCTGATCTTTGTTGGGGGGGGTATTATTATTACCCTTGTCATGTATAATGTTACGACCAAAGTACAGAACGAAGAATTGAGTTATCTTAACAGCGGTAATCTAATTGACCGGAACACCGGCTTTTCTAATAAGTTGTATTTTACTTTACGGCTAAAAGAACTTTTAAACAAAGCCTCCAGATTTAAAGAAGAAGTGGCTGTTGTTTTTATCAATATTGAGCCCGATAAAAAAACACCGGAAATTGCAAGGGCTTCTTTTAAATCGGCAGGGCAGCTTGTAGAAAAGTGGACGAGAACATATGATATAATGGCCCTGTACGAGGATAAACTTGCCCTTCTATTTGATAAAACCGGGCAAAAAGAAGCCGGTGTAACAGTGAACCGCATTAAAAACCATCTTGAAAAACTTGAATTGACCTTTGACCGGCAAGAGCGCAAGATGTTTTTTTGGGACAAAATTGTTGCGGAAAAAGTGAAATTTATGGTAAGCTTTGATATCTATATTTACCCGGAAGACAAAGAAAAAATAGAACTGCTTATAAAATCCTGAGGCGCCGGGTTAAACCTAAAAGATGAAATATTTGTTTCCGTCAATAATGAGCGGTATTTTTCCGCTTGAAAAGTACTTTTGCAAAGGTTCAAAATCCTCCAGCCGCGTTATATAGGTGCCTTCAATTTTAGTAGTAAAGATCTCCAGCGCTTTTTTACTGGCTTTTATTATTTTATTGTCGCCTGCCAGAACAAGAACTACTGCTGTCTCAGAGTCTAGTATAAAATCCGCAAATGAAGGCGTGTTATTATTCACCGTAGTCGGCAATACCCCGGTCCTCCTACCCAAAACAGAAAAAATAAATATTAATACCAGGAAAAAAATAAGAGAGGAGAGGCTTAGACTAAAAATCAAGGAATTTTTTAGCGGTTGGGTGAAATTATTATCTGTTTTTATGCGCAGCTGATAAGTGTTTTTTTCAAAAGTGTAATTATTTTCCAGGTTCCGCACGTTTTTTCCGGCTTCTACTTTTAAGGGCTCCGGCATAGAAGCAGTCTTCAAATTTATGTCTGCCGGGTTGCTGTCTGCAATTACTCTGCCATTTCTTATTATGGTAATTTTTAACACTTCCGGCTGTTTTAAAAAGCTTTCCAGTGAGTTGTTAAGAGTGATGTCATCCTCAGAAACAACATGTCTGGAGATTTCATTTTTAAGCTGTTCCAGCAGAAGATTGCTGCGGTTTTTTTCTTCAAAAGACAGGAAGTCGTTAAGGGTGTGGGTAATAATAAAATAATTGGTTAGAGAGTAAATAATACAGAAAAGTAATAAAAAAAATGATTTTTTTTTCATATTGCCCCTTAAGCACCGATGATTGAATAGCCGTTGACTTTGTGTTATAATAATATAACACAAAGCCGAGCTAATTAGTCAATAAGTTGCGGAGTATTTATGCTGATAAATGACCTGCTGAGTAAAATGGTAGAGGAAAAAGCTTCTGATCTTCACTTGAAGGTCGGCAGACCTCCGTTGCTGCGAATTCACGGTGAAATAAGCCAGATGGAGCTGCCTCCGCTTACTGAAGAGGATATTGAAGAAACTCTGCTTTCCATGATGAATCAGCGCCAAAGAACCAGATTCGGCGAAACTAACGAACTGGACCTTTCCTACTCACCCACCGGCTCTGCCAGATTTAGAATTAATGCTTTCAGGCAAAAAGGCACCGTTGAACTGATAATCAGGATGATCCCGAAAGAAATTCCTTCTCTCGATGAGCTTGCTTTACCTGCAGTTTTAAAGAAAATCGCACTTGAATCCAGAGGACTTATTATTATGACAGGCGCCACCGGCAGCGGAAAATCTACCACGCTGGCTTCTTTGATAAAACATATTAATGATAATCTTGCCTCGCATATTATTACGATAGAAGATCCGATAGAATTTCTTCATACCGACAATAAGAGCAGTGTGACCCAGCGGGAATTGGGCATAGATACGGAATCTTATGCTATCGCCTCAAAATATGTTTTAAGACAAGATCCTGATGTAATATTTATTGGGGAGATGAGAGATATTGAAACTGTCGGTGCAGCTATTTCAGCGGGTGAAACAGGGCATTTAGTGCTTTCAACGCTTCATACTATAGACGCAAGTCAAACTATAGACCGCCTGGTAGATTTTTATCCGTCCACACAGCAAAATCAGATCCGCAACCAGTTGTCGAGCATTTTAACCGCAATTGTTTCTATGCGGCTTATCCAAAAGGCTGATGGTAAAGGCCGTGTTCCGGCCGTGGAAATTATGCTGGGGACTCCTACAATTAGATCACTGATAAGAGAAAATAAATTATCTTCACTTAAAACCATTATTCAACAGGGCTATTCGCAATATGGAATGCAGACCTTCGACCAGTCTCTTGCTGAGCTATACAAGAAAGGGCTGATTACCCTAGAAATGGCTCTTACTGAAGCCACAAGCAAGAACGATCTGAAACTTTTATTAAGCGGCATAATTTCCAGCGTGGATTCCGCCCGCGAACAAATGAGGGATGCAAATAAACATGGGTTTTAACAAGGAAGAAAAGAAAACACTCCTTAAAATTGCCAGAGATACTATACTAGCCCGTCTTGAAAATAAAACAGCTCCAGAATTCAGCGTAAAAGCTAGAAATTACAATTTACATGCCGGCGCATTTGTGACATTACATTTAAAAACCGGAGAACTGCGCGGATGTATAGGGCAAATGTTTTCTGAGGAGCCACTTTATAAAACGGTAATAGAGATGGCTCAGGAAGCGGCCTTTGATGATCCGAGGTTTACTCCCGTTACGCCGGCGGAAATGAAAGAACTTAAAATTGAGATTTCCGTGCTTTCACCGCTGCAAAGAATACCTACCGCAGACAAAATTAAGCTTGGCACGCATGGAGTTCTTGTAAAAAAAGGTCCTTATTCCGGAGTGTTTCTGCCGCAGGTAGCAGTCGAAACCGGGTGGGGTCTGGAAGAATTTATGAATAATCTTTGTGCGGGTAAAGCAGGCCTGCGCGAAGATGCCTGGAAGGATAAAAACACAGAACTTTATGTTTTTACCGTCGCTATAATATCTGAATAAAAAAACAGCCCGAAAAACCCGTCAAATAATCCTCTTTAAGGAGCGCCAATGAAAGAAAATAAACTTTATAAAATCCACGGTCTTATTTTTTCTTTTCCTGCAAAGAATATCTGCCGTATAAGATCGGAAGAAACCGACGGCGCAGTGCAGCTTCTTGCCGGAGAAATTGAAGGAAAAATGAAAGAGCGGTCTGAAAAGATTGTAGTTAAGGAAATAGCAGGAAAAATGCTTGCCTTGAAACCTGAAAGAGGCCGGTATTCATTATGGTTGGGCAAGAATACTTTTAAGGCGAGGTTTGTTGATGGGGCAGGTAAAGAAGTATTTCAAATTATGAAAGCAGAAGTCGGCGGCGGAAAGTCCTCGGTTTCCTTGAAACTTGACAGCCGCGAGCACATTTTTGGCTTAGGCCAGAGATTTAACGGTGCCAGTCAACGGGGAAAGGAATTTAAAATTTGGGCCGAAGATCGCTGGAATATCATAGAGGACAATAGTTATGTACCAATTCCTTTTTTCCTGAGCACGGCTGGATACGGCTTATTCTTTAACAGGTTCGAAGCCGCTGTCTTTAATATCGGCTTGCGGAAAAAAGACCGGATACTTATCGACTCAAACAGCCGGGTTTTGGATGTTTATATTTTTCTTGATAAAGAACCAAAGGGTATTCTTGCCGGCTATGCAAAACTTTGTGGGGAGACCCCTTTGCCTCCTAAATGGGGTTTTGAACCGTGGATCTGCAGACATGAAAGGCTTCGGGAACTGGCTTCCCCGGAACAGGTCAGGTTAGTTATTAATAAAATGAGAGAAAATAAATTTCCCTGGGGCGTAATGCTGATGGAGGGTTGGGATACTTACAACGGTGCTACCTACGCGGATCTTAAAATGATTACAAAAGAAATACATGACCTTGGAAAAAAGGCTATGGTCTACGAAGGTTGCGGTCGTCTGAAAAAAGAACATTGGAAATGGCATAAAGCCAAAAAAGAATATTTCATAAAAAATCTTGAGGGCGGGGTGGACGTTAAAGAGGCTCCGCATTTTAATCCTGGGGATGCGCCCGATAGAAGGTCTTCCATATTTTTAGATGTTACAAACTCTAAGTCCGTAAAATGGTGGCTGAACACAGTTTGGGGCCGGTTATTGAAGGAGGTCAAGCTGGACGGAGCCAAAATAGATTTTAACGAAGAGATGCCGGAGGACGGAATAAAGTTAAAAGACCGGAGTAAGACCGGCGGGTTTCATCAATACTATCCGGTTAAGTATAATACCCTGATGTTGCAAAATATGAATTCTAAAAGGCCGGAAGGTGGGGTGCTTTTTTCACGCGGCGGCGGGATAGGTTCTAACAGGTATCATTTTATCTGGATGGGAGACCAGAGCAGGGAATGGTCCAGACTTAAAGCAATAGTTTCGGCATCGTTAAGTTCCGGGATTTCGGGTATTCCCTTTATGGCGCATGATCTTGGGGGCTATATTCCTAAAAGGGAAGGCATCAAAGACGATGAGACCGCTGTTTTTATTAGGGGCATCGAGCTCGCTGTTTTCTCTCCTGTAGTTCAGATTCACGGTACTGTGCCTTGGCCTTACGAATTTCCTGAAGCTGTCCGCGCGATTTACAGATTCTATATGGAATTGCGCTATGATCTGCTCCCTTATATTGCCCTGGAAGCCGCAAAATGCGTAAAAACAGGCCTGCCACTGATGCGGCATCTTTATCTAGAGTACCCTGAAAATAAACGGGTCCGGACTCTGGAAGATCAATATATGTTCGGCGAAAATCTGCTTGTGGCTCCGGTTCTTAGTTCCGGAGAAAAAAGAAATATATATTTGCCGGAAGGGGACTGGATAGATATTTGGAATGGTAATAAATTCAAAGGACCGCTGGAACTTAAAAGTTTTAAAGCAGATATGAATAAAATACCTGTTTTTGCTAAGGCTAAAGCTGTTTCTTTGTCTGCTGTTAAAAAAATATTTAAAAAGGCACAAGCCGGGTTAACGAATAAAATCTAAATACATCAATATTGTTTTAGTTGAAAAAACAGGTCGAATTGTGTAAAATATATATTAAATAGTTAAGAAAAACAAGGCTTTTATAATCAAAGAAAGGGGAGCAATAAATGAAAAAGTCTTTATTCTTGTTGCTTATACTCTTTTTTGTAGCTTCAGTATCACTACAAGGCAGTGAAAGAGTTCGCATGGGCGTTTATGACCTTGAGAGCTCAAATATCTCCAAAGATACTGCTCTTGCCGTTTCAGAGATGCTCCGCGCAGAACTTTTTTCAACGGGAAGATTTGTTATTGTTGACAAAAAAAACATGGAAAAAGTTCTAAAGGAACAGGCTTTTCAGCAAACAGGCTGCACGTCCAGCGAGTGCGCCGTTGAAGTCGGTAAAATTCTGGGTGTTAATATTATGGCTACCGGCTCCGTTACAAAACTCGGCAACAGCATAAACCTTTCGGTTACTCTCACAGATGTAGAAAAAAGTGAATCTATAGCTATTGAAAAAGGTTCCTGTGATTCCGAGGATAAGCTGGCCGGCGAGGTTAAGAAAATTGCCTTTGCCATTGCGATAAAAACTCCGCTAACGGGGAAAATAGTTAAAGTTTCCAATCAGGAAAGTGTTGTAGTTGACCTCGGGACTTCTGATAACGTCAGGCAGGGCATGCGCTTCTTTGTAAACAGGATTAAAGAGGAGATAAAAGATTCCACCGGAAAAATTATTATGCGGGAGTATGAAGAGGTCGGCGAAATAGAATTATTAGATGTTCAGAAAGACGCTTCCCGGGCAAAGTTTTTTAATATCAAGCAGGCGGTGAAAGAGGGTGATACTGTTAAAGTCAGCGACGCGTTAATCTCAGGCAATGCGGATGCCCCAAAGTATATTCAGCAGATACAGAGTTCAAGTGTTTCCGGAGGCGGGAGTTTTATTGATCCGGCGTGGCGTTCTTTATTGCTGCCCGGCTGGGGTCAGTTTTATAATAAAGATGATTTCAAGGGCTGGGTATTCCTGATTGCCGGAGCGGCGGCCGTAGCGGGATCAATTTCGAACTACGGGGAATACACCAAAAAGTATGATGAGTATAAAAAAGAAACCAATACCGGCATGATAGACGCAAAATATCAAACCGCAAATGATTCCTACCAGAGGTTTAACGGTATGCTGAGAATAACAGCCGGAATTTGGACGCTCAATCTTCTTGATTCAATAATTTCCTTTGATCCCAAAAAGCATGCGTCAAGTAAAAATCCTAATGCTCTCTTCTGCGAACTAATCGGTTCTGATTGCGTAAGAGCGGGATATACCCTCAAATGGTAGCCGGCTTTCGTAAAAACAACGAAAGTTTGCTGACAGCGATTTTTATTGGTTTTGCAGTCATTCTTTTCATGACTCTGGTTATCTTTGTAAATCCGATACCTGCTTTGAAGAGTGGCAGCTATAACATGCTGTTTTCCTGGCGCGGACACCGGGCGCCGATAGAGGATGTCGTAATAGTTTCTATTGATGATAAAAGCTTCGAAGAGATGGGTGTTTTTCCCTGGCCGCGGGATGTTTACGGAAAGATAATTGAAAAATTAAAATCGGACAACGCAAAAGTTATTGGTCTGGATATTGAATTTGCTAATCCCGGACCTGTGCCGGAGAAAGATCTTTCTTTTGCTAAAGCCGCCAAAACTGCCGGCAATGTACTTTTGGTTACTACCTTTACGGATGATAAAATTGTTGTAGAGAGTGTCGGCGAGTTTCCTTATAAAAAATATAATCTGCCTATCAAGATACTAAATAACGCCGTAAAAAAAACCGGTTACACGGCCTTTGATATGGATGCTGACGGTATTGTCAGAAAATCTTCTCTTGTTTCTTTCCTGGATGAATCAAAAGAACTTGCCGGCAAGAAATATACGGATGCGCAGAAAGTATATTCTTTTGCACTCGCCGCTGTCAGTATGTTTACGGAGAAAACCGAAGAACAAATACTGGAAGACGTAATAAAATATAATTCCGACTACAAGAAAAGCGTTAAGCCGGGGGACAGCACTCTTTTAATAAATTACGAAGGGGTGCCCAAGACTTTTAAAAGAGTTTCCTTTTATAGAGTGTTAAACGGGGATGTTCCCAAGGGCACGTTTAAAAATAAAATTGTTCTGGTAGGTGCGACCAGCACGGTTCTACACGACGAGTTTCTATCGCCCTTTACGGAGGTAGGAAATATGGCCGGCGTGGAAATTCACGCGAATGTCATAGATGACCTGCTGAAAAACGAATATCTTGTTAAGTCCGGAGTATTTGTTAACTATTTGGTTTTGCTGGCTTTTGTTGCCATGGTGCTCTTTTTTACCCTGAGGTTTACTCCGCTTTTAAGCGCAGCGCTCTCGATTCTTTCTTATACTGCTTTCTTTTTCTTTGCCTTATATCTATTTATAGAAAATTACTGGTTGGATATCTCTGCTCCTTTTATCGCCGTGATCCTTGCTTATGTTGTTAATGTCGGTTACAGAGTTATTACAGAAAAGCAAAAAAGTAAAAAAATGAAAGGTGCTTTTCAACGTTTTGTTTCTCGACAGGTCGTGGATGAAATTATTAAGAACGGCCTGGACAATCTCACCGTCGGGGGCCGAAAACAAAAACTTGTTGTTTTTTTCTCGGATATAAGGGATTTTACCCCTCTAGCTGAAAGGCTGGCGCCCGAAGAGGTTGTAGAACTGCTTAATTATTATTTTAAAGAAATGACAAATATTGCTTTCAAATACGGCGGTACTGTCGATAAATATATCGGGGATGCTATAATGGTTGAGTTTGGCGCGCCTCTGCCCAGACCTAATGATGAAGAACTTGCGGTCCGGATGGCTGTTGAAATGCAGGAGCGCATGAAAGAACTCAGAGTATTGTGGAAAAGCCAGGGCAAAGAACAATTTGATATCGGCTGTGGCATTAATTCCGGAGAGGCCGTTGTCGGATTTATGGGTACGGACAGAAAAATGGAATATTCGGCGCTCGGTGATACTGTAAATATTGCTTCGCGTCTTGAATCGCTTACCAAGGAATATCATGCTTCGATAATTATAAGCCAGTCGGTTTATGAAAAAGTTAAGGATATAGTTGTTGTTAAAGAGCTGGGATTTGCTACGATCAAAGGGAAAACAAACAAGGTCCAGATTTACGATGTCCTGGGCCTGAAAAAAATATGAAACTATTTGTATTTCTGTTTTTGCTTTTTCCTCTGCTTTCTTCTGCGGAACAGTTTAATACCGTTTATACAGAACACTGTCAAAAAGGTCTGGCGTATTACAAAGCAAATGAACCGGAAAAAGCCGGTTCTGAATTTTTGAAAGCTCTGGAAATTGATGAAGAAGATAAGACCAGCAAACAGATGCTGGCAGCTCTGGAACGGGAAATTTACAGAGAGGAACCGGAAGATCCGTATAAAGATGTAGTGAAGGAACTATATTTTAAAGGTTTAGTCTATTTTAGGGCCGGGGAAAAAGAGAAGGCTTGTGCGGAGTGGAAGAAAGGTCTAGCCCTAAATCCTTTGAATAAACAACTTCTTGAGTTTAATGAACTGGCAGGTTTTACGCAACCGGATAAATCTGCAAAAAAGTCCGGCAGTTTCGAAAAAGAACAAAAAACGATTGCAAAGAAAAACGGTAAAACGGCGGAGCAAAAAGAAAAGAGCAAAATATTTGTGCCAAAGAAAAGTGTTGACGAAAAAAAGGTATCTGATTTATACTATGAAGGCCTAAAACTTTATAAACAAGGTGATCTTAAAAAGGCAATAGCTATCTGGGAACAGGTCTTAGTTTTTGACCCGGATCTGAACAAGGCCAGGAAAAACCTGGAGCGGGCAAAAAAAGAGTTAAAACAGGGAGACTAAAATGAATCTTGTAGTTCTAGGGGTCCAGTGGGGCGATGAAGGTAAAGGAAAAATAATAGATTTTCTTGCCGAAGAAGCAAGCGTAGTAATACGCTATCAGGGTGGAAATAATGCAGGGCATACGGTCGTAATTGACGGTAAAAAATTCGTACTGCATCTTGTGCCCTCAGGAATACTCCATAAAGGTAAGGCTTGTATAATCGGCAACGGCGTTGTTATAGATCCAAAATATCTTCTGGAAGAAATTGCCTATTTAAAGCTAAATGGAATTAGAACGGAAAATCATTTAAAAATAAGTGAAAATGCGAGTGTAATTATGCCTTATCACAAATTACTGGATACCTTAAGCGAAAAAAGAAGTAAAAAAGGGAAAATAGGCACAACCAGCCGCGGTATCGGGCCGGCTTATGTTGACAAGGTAGGTCGTTTGGGCATAAGAATGATAGACCTTCTAAATAAAAAAGTTTTGGCAGAAAAAATAGAAAACAATCTGAGCCTTAAAAACTTTGTAATTAAGAATTATTACGGCGAGAAAACTTTCAATAAAGCAAAACTTCTGAAAGAATATCTCGGTTACGGTAAAAGACTGAAAAAATATATTACTAATACTTTCTCCAGTCTTTATGAACATGTTAAGAGCGACAAGCGGATACTTTTTGAAGGGGCACAGGGGACGATGCTGGATATCGACTTTGGCACATATCCTTATGTGACTTCCTCCAATGCTACTGCGGGAGGTGCCAGTACGGGGACAGGCGTCGGACCGGGAGCTATTGAACGCGTTGTAGGCGTCACAAAGGCTTACACCACCAGAGTCGGGGAAGGACCTTTCCCTACGGAGTTAAAAGATGCCTGCGGAGAATTGCTCCGGAAAAAAGGCAATGAATTCGGAGCGACTACCGGCAGGCCCAGACGTTGCGGGTGGTTCGATGCGGTTGTTTCCAGGTATTCTGCCATGGTAAACGGTTTAACAGGTTTAGCTCTGACAAAACTCGATGTTTTGAGCGGGCAAAAAGAAATTAAAATCTGTGTCGCTTACAGGATAGGAAAAAAAATATACAAAGACTTTCCTGCAGATATGGATATGCTGGCCGCCGCCGTTCCTGTTTACAAAACAGTTGAAGGTTGGGAAGAGGATCTTACCGGCATAACCAAATATTCTGAACTTCCGGAAAATACAAAAAAGTACGTTAAAGAAATTGAAAAACTTACAGGTGTTAAAGTGGTTATTCTATCTGTAGGCCCTGATAGGAGCCAGACTTTTATTCTGGGTAAAATATGGGAAAAATAAAACTAAGTTGTTTGCTTTTTCTTGCTGCAGGTCTGCTGGCGCAGGAACCGGCACAGAAGCCTGCCGGCGCCGAACAGGCAGCGCTTCCGGTTAAGGTCATAAAAGTAGTTATTGACCCGGGTCATGGCGGTAAAGACGGCGGTGCGGTGGGGAGCAATGGCACCAGAGAAAAGGATATTGTATTTGAAATAGCTAATTTGCTGGCAAAAAAGCTGGTAGATGCGCCGGAACAGCGTTTTAAAGCGATCTTAACCAGAGCCGAAGATAAATTCATAACACTGGAAGACCGAATATCTTTTGCCAACCAATATGAGGGGGATCTCTTCATAAGCCTTCATGCGAATTCCTCTGAAAGCAACAGAGATAGCGGCTTTGAGGTGTATTACAACTCCATAGCAACTGATGATTCTGCAATAGAACTGGCAAAACGGGAGAATGCAGGTGCCGTTGAAAAAAAAGACAGCCTGCCTGCTGATTCCATGTTTGTACTCTGGGATCTGGCGCAAAATGAGTTTCAGAAAGAGTCCATGGAATTTGCGGATAAAATACAAGCGGGTGTAGAAAGTTCATTTACTAAACACGTTGCTGAAGGTAAGACACAAAGCCTCCGCAACAGAGGTGTGAAACAAGCCTCCTTTGCAGTCTTGCGGGGAGTGAGAATGCCGGCGGTGTTGGTGGAATCGGCATATCTTTCAAATTTTAACGATGAAACAAATTTAAGATCTCCCGAATTCAAAGAAAAACTTGTCTCCGGACTCTTCGAAGCTATAAATAATATGGCTAAAAAATTTGACAAACAGATGGAAGGAGCAAAATGAAAAGGCCTTCCAAGCCGTTAATTTTTGTAATAAGCATAATAAGTTTTATGCTTGGTGCTTTTGCGGTAAAATATATTATAGCCGTAAGAAAGGATTCCTTATTTAATTACGCAGCCGAGCAGAAAAAAATAAAACTCTATTTTGTTAATAGAGACGGAAAGCTACAGGCAGAAAAAAGAGAAATTCAGGGAGCCACAAGTGTCCTGGAGGATGTAAAAATATGCGTGGCAGAGCTGGTTAAAGGACCAGTAGGAAAAGAGCTCTACGGCACTTTTCCTAAGGAAACTTATTTACGCGAAGCTTATCTCGACGACAACCGATGCATTTATCTGGATTTTTCTAAAAGTATCCTGAATAATCAGAACGGGGGAACCACAGGTGAGATGCAGCTTATCTATTCTCTTGTGGACACCCTTCTTGAAAATTTTGGGCAGATTGCCAGCGTACGAATTCTTGTAGAAGGCCAGGAGGTCACTACGATTGGAGGGCATCTGGATGTAAACCGTCCTTTGCGGGGTAAAAAACTTGAATAATAACAGGCCTATAGGTATCTTTGACTCCGGTGTTGGCGGAGTAACCGTACTTAAAGAAATAAAGAAATATCTTCCTAATGAAAACATTATCTACTTTGGCGATACCAAGCACCTGCCTTACGGTTCAAAATCCAAAGAGACTGTAACCAGATTGTCCACCGAAAACGTCCAGTTTTTGTTAAAGAAGAACGTCAAATTTGTCGTGGTAGCCTGCAACACCGCTTCTGCCTTAAGTTTGAAACTTCTTAAAAAATTCTATTCGGTTCCTATGCTTGGAGTTGTAGAGCCGGGAGCAAAAGCCGCCGCAGAAGCCAGTATTAACAGCAAAATAGGCGTAATCGGTACAAAAGCAACGATAGAAAGTAAGGCCTACATAAAAGCCCTGCTTAAACAAAATAGCCGGCTTAAAGTTACAGGCAAAGCTTGTCCTTTATTTGTTTCTCTTGTTGAAGAAGGCTGGTTTAATTCTAAAATAACAGAACTTACAGCCAGGGAATATTTAAAAACCTTTAATAGCACAGGGATTGACACGCTGGTTCTGGGCTGTACGCACTACCCTTTTCTAAAACCGGTGCTTTCAAGGGTATTAAAAGGCGTAAAACTTATAGACTCCGCAGAAGAAACAGCAAAGTCAGTCAAGCTGGAACTTGAAAAAAGGGGGCTTCTGAGAAATTCTTCAAAAAAGGCGGGTTACAGTTTCTACGTCTCGGATGCTCCGGAAAAATTTAAGACACTGGGTTCTTTCTTTCTGGGCCAAAAGATAAAGAATGTTAAGCTTGTTGAGTTGGAGTAAGCGTGAGGATTGATAATAGAAAAAATGATGAATTAAGACCTTTAAACTTTAAACCGCGCTATATTAAATATCCGGAAGGTTCTGTTCTTATTACTTGCGGCCGTACTAAAGTTATTTGTACTGCGTCGGTACTTGAAGAGGTGCCGCCTTTTTTAAGAACGGAAGAGCAAGGCTGGGTAACAGCGGAATACGGAATGCTTCCGGGCTCAACTCATCAGAGAAAAAAAAGGGATGGGGCCAAGGGAAAAATAGACGGCAGAACCCAGGAAATTCAGCGGCTTATCGGCCGTTCTTTGCGTTCGGTTTTAGATCTTAAAAAACTTGGTAAACGTACCATAATGCTTGATTGCGATGTCATTCAAGCGGACGGAGGTACCCGGACTGCGGCCATTAACGGAGCTTTTGTGGCTCTGGCGGACGCACTTTTATTCCTGAGGAATAAGGGTCTTCTTAAGGAAAATCCGCTGAAGCATTATCTGGCTGCTGTCAGTGCCGGAATAGTTAGAGGCGAGCCTATGCTGGATCTTTGCTATGAAGAGGATTCAAAAGCAGAAGTTGATATGAATTTTGTAATGACGGACGCCGGTAAGTTTGTGGAGATTCAGGGTACGGCGGAAAATAACCCTTTTACAAAGCAGGATGTAAGTAAAATGATGAAACTTGCTGAAAAGGGGCTCAAAGAAATATTTAAAGCTCAAAAAAAGGTGCTCGGACCTTGGAAATAGTTCTTGCCACCAGAAACCGGAATAAGATAAAAGAAATTACCCGCAAAATGAAAATACCGGGAGTAAAATATCTTACTCTTGATGATTTTGGAGAATTTCCGGAAGTTATAGAAAATAAAAAAACACTTTATGGCAATGCCGGAAAAAAAGCTGTTGAAGTCCGGAAATTTACAAAAATAATATCTATTGCGGATGATACCGGGCTGGAAGTGGAATATTTAAGAGGAGCTCCCGGAGTATTTTCCGCGCGTTTTGCCGGAAAAGCTTGCACTTATCTCGATAACAATAAAAAATTACTGCGGCTCCTTAAAAATGTTCCGTCAAATAAACGTTCTGCCCTTTTTAGAACAGTTATAGCTGTTTCTATTCCCGGGAAAAAGACCCTCTTTGTAGAGGGTGCTTGTAAAGGCACTATAGCTTTTGAAATGAAAGGTAGAAAAGGTTTTGGCTATGATCCTGTTTTTATCCCCGCCGGTCATAAAATAACCTATGCGCAAATGCCTCTGACCTTTAAAAACCGTATAAGTCACAGAGGAAAAGCTCTGGAAAAAACAAAAAAAGTCTTGTTAAGATTGATAAAAAGAGCGAAATAACGTATTATGTAATTAGTGAAGGGTAAAAATGCAAAAAGTCGGGGCGTAGCGCAGGTGGCTAGCGCATCTGCTTTGGGAGCAGAGGGTCGCCCGTTCAAATCGGGTCGCCCCGACCAAATAAAAAAAGAGAGTGTGAAAAATGTCTGAACCGTTTAAGGAAATAAAGGTGTCAGAGCTTAAGACCAATCCCTTTAAGCTTATAGGTCATGATTGGATGCTGATTACTGCAGGGAAAAAGAGTTCTCTTAATACTATGACGGCCAGTTGGGGGGCTTTTGGCGTTCTCTGGAATGAAGATTGCTGTACTATCTATGTGCGGCCGACCCGGCATACTTATTCTTTTCTCGAAAAATATGACTATTATACCCTATCATTTTTTGAAGAGAAATACCGGAAGGCACTCAATATCTGCGGGGCTTTTTCCGGAAAAGATACGGATAAAGTCAAAAAAACAGGTTTGACGCCTTTTGAAACTAAAAATAGCGTGGCCTTTTCAGAAGCGAAACTGGTCTTTGAATGCAAAAAAGTATATTTTGCTGATTTAATACCCGCTAATTTTTTAGACAACAAAACTGACGCAGCAATTTATCCGAAAAAAGATTACCATAGGATTTATACAGGCAAGATAACTTCTTGTTTGGAAAGAGCCTAAGGAGGGTTTATATGCCAAAAGCTATAATAGTTTCTGAAAAAGCTCCAAAAGCAATAGGTCCGTATTCCCAGGCTGTGAAAATCAACGGGTTGGTTTTCTTCTCCGGTCAGATACCCGTAGACCCGTTAACAGGCATAAGAATAACCGGTGGTGTAGAGGTGCAGACCAAGCGGGTAATGGATAACCTTAAAGCCCTGGCGGAAGATGCCGGCGGGTCGCTGGAACAGATAATAAAAACAACAGTTTACCTCAGGAACATGGATGATTTTAAATTTGTGAATTTAGCGTATGAAAAATATTTTTCAGGGGACTTTCCGGCAAGAACCACGGTAGCGGTTGCGGGTTTGCCTAAAAATGTAGATGTGGAAATAGATGCAATAATGGCTCTTTAACAGGAAGAAGGCAAGGGCGGGGAAATAATTTGAAAATAAAAAGGTTCTAAACTCTTTCCGGAGCTTAGAACCTTTTTTTTAAGTTACTTGGATTTTCTCTTCAGGCACTTAGCACATACCATCTCGCCTTTTACCTTTCTAAGATTAGGATAGGACTTTCTTAAACATTTTTTATTGGCATGAGAAACAAGGTTGATAACCAAAGGTTTCTTTCCGCAGACCGCACAAACTTTTGACATATTTTCTCCTTACTTAAAACAAATTGGATTTATTGATGATTTTGTGATATTCTTAATAAGATTATATTCAAAAGGGCCTAAAAAGTCAAGAATAAACTATGAGTGAAGACGAATTACGCTACATAAAAGGCATAGGACCGGTTAAAGCCTCTTCTTTAAAAAGAATAGGGGTTAAAACTGTAAGAGAACTATTGTTCTTTTTCCCGCGCTGGCATGTCCATAAAAGCCGGCTTACTTCTATTGCCTCTATAGAAACCGGCGGTAAATATTTCATAAAGGGAGCCGTAAAGGGGCTTGAGGAAATAAGGAAACCTGGTAGAAGTATTCTAAAGGTATTGATAGATGACGGGAGCGGAGATACTCTGACCTGGGTATGGTACAACCGACCTTATATGAAACCTGCCTTTGTAACCGGCCGTAAAGTCATTATTTGGGATACCGTGGAAAACACCAGGTGGGGCAAACAAATTACAGGCTCAAATGATTCTTTTGAGTTTATTGAGGTAAGTGAAGATAAAGCGTTAATGGCAGGGGAGATACTTCCTTTTTATAAAACCACCAAAATACTTACCAATGCTTTTTTTCGTGAGGTATTAAAAGAGTTAATCAATAAGCATCTAGTAGATGTACATGAGATACTGCCTCCCGCCTTGACTTCCAGAAGGGACTTTTGCTTTTTGAAAGAGGCCGTGTTAAGGATACATTTTCCCGGAACTCTCCGGGAATTAGAGAAAGCCCGTCAGCGTCTGGTCTTTAATGAGTTGTTAATTCTGCAGCTTTTTCTTTTAAAACGGAAAAAGTATTTCGGCAGAAAAATAAAGAACAGAAATTATGTGATAGACCCTGCACTCTTAGAAAAGATAACGGATAAGATAGGTTTTAAACTTACAAATGCGCAAATAAAAGTTCTGGAAGAGATTAGGCTGGACCTTTTAAAAAAGACACCTATGAACCGCCTGTTGCAAGGAGATGTAGGGTCCGGCAAGACCATAGTAGCGCTCCTGTCTTTGATACCGGTGCTTGAAAACGGTTATCAAGCCGCGATAATGGCGCCTACAGAAATACTTGCCGAGCAGCACTATTTTCATTTTAAAAAAATCTTCGCCCAGGCAGGTTATTCAAAACCTGTTTTATTGCTGACCGGTAAACTGACTGCGAAAGCCAGGCGGGAAGCGCTATCGGCTATAGCCGAAGGAAGGGTCTCTCTGGTTATCGGCACGCATGCCTTGCTGCAAGAAGATGTTAATTTTAGTAAGCTGGGTTTTGTGGTAATAGATGAGAGACACAAATTTGGAGTATTCCAGCGTTTGGCGCTGGAAGCTAAAGGCGTTTTCCCTGATGCTCTTATGATGACCGCAACACCTTTTCCCAGGGCTCTGGTGCTGACACTTTACGGTGATACAGATCTCTCTGTTATTGATGAGCTGCCGCCGGGCCGCCAACCTATTTATACTAAATGGCAGACGGAAAAAAAACGGCATGAGGTTTATGGTTTTATTACTCAAAGACTGCAAGCAGGGGAGCAGGTATATATAGTATATCCGCTGGTGGAAGAATCCTCAAAATCCCTGCTTAAGGCGGCAGAGCAGGAAGCAGAGCAATTACAAAATATTGTTTTTAAAGATTACAAAGTTGGTCTCATACACGGCAGGATGTCTTCTGAAGAAAAAGAAAATGTTATGAAAGCTTTCAAGTCTAAGGAAATAAATGTTCTTGTCTCGACAACTGTAATAGAGGTCGGAATAGATGTTTCTAATGCTACAATTATGCTCATTGAACATGCAGAAAGATTCGGCTTGGCGCAGTTACACCAACTTCGAGGCAGGGTAGGACGGGGTGCAGCCCGGTCTTATTGCTATCTTATGACAGGTTGGCTTATGTCGGCGGATTCCTTTAAACGTATGAAAATTATGGAGCAGGTAAATGACGGTTTTAAAATAGCAGAAGCCGATTTGGATATTCGCGGACCCGGTGAGCTGCTGGGGGCTAATCAGCACGGAGAATTAGATCTTAAACTTATTAATCTGGAATCAGACCGGGTGCTGCTTGAAATAGCCAGAGAAGAAGGCACCGCGATTATTGAACAGGATCCGGAATTTATTGCGCCGGAACACCGTAACTTGGGGTTTTTTTTTAAAGAGAGATTTTCGAAGGACCTGGAGATGATAACGATTAGCTGAAACGAAGTACGAGGTACAAAGTGACACAAGAAATATTCCGCTGGGGTGTTATCCTCGAAGCTTTAATCGGGGATCCAGCTCTTTAAAAAATGCTAGAAAGGACAGGGGGGACGGATGAGAGTTATTGGGGGGATTGCTAAAAGCAGGAAAGTTAAAATGAACAACAGTCTTACGATAAGGCCGATAAGTGACAGGGTCAAGCAGTCCTTATTTGAAATATTAAAATACGACATTGGAGCAGCGGCTTTTCTGGATCTTTTTGCCGGGAGCGGTAGTGTTGGTATTGAAGCACTTAGCCGGGGTGCGGGTGAAGTTGTATTTGTTGACAATAATGATAAATGCACAAAACTTATAAGAGAAAATCTTAAAATATTAGGGTTTATTTCGGCGGAAGTTATCATAGCCGATGCCCTGCGCTCTCTGGACCTGCTTTCAAAAAAAGGAAAAAAATTCCTTCTGATTTTCCTTGATCCTCCCTATGAATTAGGTCTGATCAAAAACATATTGAAAAAGCTGGAAACAAGTGATATTCTAATTGAAAATGGCGTTGTTATTGTAAAGCGCCATAAAAAAGAAGTTCTGGAAACAAACTTTGTCCTTATCAAAGAAAGATTCTACGGCGATACAGTGCTTTCTTTTTTAAAAAGAAAGTAAAATAAAGTACGAAGTACAAAGTCTGATGTACGAAGTTTAAATGGAAGAAGAAAGAATATATAATAAATAAAAAGCTTTAAAAAAAGGAAGTGGGAAATGAAAACAAAGGCGATTTATCCCGGAAGTTTTGATCCTATTACTTTTGGTCATTTGGATCTTTTAAAAAGAAGCTGTAAGCTTTTTGATGACATTACGATAGCGGTAGTTGTTAACCCGCATAAAAAAGCCCTTTTTACGGTTGAAGAAAGGGTGGCCATGATAAAAAAAGCTACCAAGGGTTACGGGAATATTAAAATAGATAAATTTGACGGTCTTCTGGTTGATTACGCAAAAAAAGTAAAAGCAAATGTAATTATCAGAGGCCTTAGGGCTATTGCAGATTTTGAATATGAGTTTCAAATGGCGCTGGTTAACAGATCTCTCTACAAACCGCTGGATATGGTCTATATGATGCCTTCTGTAGAATATACTTACCTAAGCTCCAGTATAGTTCGTGAAGTAGCCGCTTTAGGCGGGGATGTTTCCAAGTTTGTTCCGGCCTGTATAGTTGAGAGCCTGAAGGAGAAAATGAAAAATGTTTGCTGAGTATCTTACACAATTCCTTCTAGCTTTCATACCGCTTTTTGTTGCTCTGGATGCGATTGGCACGGTGCCTTTCTTCATTTATTACACACAAAACGCCGACAAAAAGAAACTTAAGGGAATAGTCTTGCGTTCTTCGTTCGCAGCGTTTGCAATAGGCATAGCTTTTATTTTTGTCGGAGAATATTTGCTTAAATTTCTCGGGATAACTATGTATGATTTTAAGATTTCCGGCGGATTGCTTTTACTTATTATTTCGATACAGGCTGTGATTAAAGAGGAAGGAAAATTAAAGAAGGTTTTTGATGATTTTTCTGTTGTGCCTCTCGCAATTCCTTTAATGATAGGGCCGGCAGTGCTTACAACTCTTCTTGTTTTCAAAGGTATCTACAGCCTTTCTGTTATCTCTCTGGCGTTGGCGGTAAACTTATTAATTGCTGCCGTTATGTTCTGGTCTTCAAAAAAACTTATGAAAATGCTCGGAAAAGATGGAATGAAAGCACTGGGAAAAATATCCAGTATTATACTGGCAGCTATCGCCGTAATGTTAATTAGAAAAGGTATTTTAGATCTTGTGACTCCCTGGCTGTAAAACAAAAAGGCAGAAAACACAATCCAAATGAACAATAAAGAGTTGTTTTTTCATAATCTTGAAAATACTTTTAAAGCTTTTTTTATTAGTATCTTCTTTAAAAAAAGCAAGAAGATTTCTCCGCAGGAAATTGACTTTGGAGCGATAAAAAAAATTGTCGTAGTCAGACAGCATGACCCCCTGGGGGATGTGCTTATCAGCACCGCGATTCTTCCAAACCTCATAAAGGCTTTTCCGGACGCAGAACTTGATGTTATTGCCCGGCCGGGACTTTCAGAAAAAGATATTTTTACGAATAATCCAGCGATAAAAGAAGTTGTGGTATTCAGTAAAAAAGAATTCTTTTCCCCGTTTAAAATATTTTCTTTCCTAAATAAACTCAGGAGAAAAAAGTATGATCTGGCAATCATTGCAGGCAGCACTTCTATTTCCTTCACGAGTTTGCTCCTGGCTTATTTGAGTAAGGCAGGTATTAGAGCGGGTTATAGCGGGGAATATTTTGGTAAACAATTGTATACGGAAACTTTTCTTACAACGCCGGTGCCTTATGATGAAAAAGTAGTAAAGCATCAGGCGGTCAGAAATCTTGATATTCTGAGTTATCTGAATATTCCTGTCCCGAGCAATGAGCATTACATGTTCATCTCTGAAAGCGAAAAAGCAAAAGCATTGGCAAAACTGAACGAAAACGGTATTTCTAAACCTGCTGATATTATTATAGGTATTCATCTGGGCGCCAATGCCCTGCAAAACCGCTGGCCTGCCGCTAATTTTGCAGCTATAAGTAATTGTTTAATTGAAGCTCC
>Ga0265593_1000240_pt1 | contig 34827 bp, 34 predicted proteins | sample saktaG_8_FD_190136 | JGI IMG/M metagenome (GOLD analysis project Ga0265593, IMG submission 190136) | Saline water microbial communities from Sakinaw Lake, British Columbia, Canada - sak_2011_5_24_36m | ecosystem: Environmental > Aquatic > Non-marine Saline and Alkaline > Saline ... | reverse complement strand
CTATCTGAGCCAGTACCCCGCCGCGCCGTCTATTGCGAGTTTGCTGGTCGAAGTGTTTTTCAGCGACCCAAACAATGCAGGCGTCATCAACCAAGTGACGCCCTCGGCCTCGGAAGCCGCGATTAACGGCGCCATTACCTCACTGTTAACGGGGGGGAGCGAGGGCAGTTGGTCGGGCACGCCGCCCAGCCCGATTGGATACAGCCTATGGCAGCAAGCCTGGTCGCCCATCTTGCTGGAGTGGCAAGCCAAATACTATCCGACACTGACCGCATCGAGAAATTTCGACCTTTCCAGTTGGACTTTCGACGGCACCCACTACCAATGGAACGGCGATGGCTTTGATTATAATAATGTCTATTCCATTCCAATCCAGGGCCGCACCGTGGTGACCCCTTATGCACAGACGGTGCTCCAAGCCAAGCTCAACGACTACTTGTCGACCGCCAGCACCATCGACACGGTGCAAATGCAAGAACTGCTGGCTACCGTGATGGGCTGGGACATCCTCGGCCAGACCTTGTCCGGCTTCACCGATCAGTTGACCACCTTGCTGTCACAGGAGACGTTCCCGCCCCCTTGCTCGCCAAACCCGGGCGCCACGCCAGCCTTGGTGGGCGATCTGGTGCAGGACCAATACCATCTGACGCCCGAACTCACCAACCCCGACCTGGCCTATGAAAACATTTTCTTTCCCGTGCGCGGGGGCCTGGTCACGTTTGCACAAAACCAACTTTGGCTATTGGATGCTTACGGTCAATTTTACGATTTGTCCCAACCCAACACCGAATATGGGTTCCAACCCTTACTCAGCCCTGCGCTGACTGCGCCGGCCGGTGTCAGCATCCCCTCGTTCATCCCCCAACCTTTCGTGCTGGGGCCGCGTTTGGTGCAAAGTGCGCGGCTGGATATGAACGTGCTGGCTAACGACAATAGCGGCGGCGACATCCTGACTTCCGCCAACAACAACCCCGTGTGCGGCTGGCTGTTGCCGAATTATCTCGACAATAGCATGGCCGTTTATGACAGCAGCGGGATTATGCTGGGCGAATTATTAGTGCAGCAAGCAGCGCCCGACAATTGGCGGCCAAGGCCTGGGCCGAATGGCAACAACCCGTCGCCACCGTCCAGCCCGGCACAAATCGCCAACCCAAGCTTAATGAACGTGGTCAGCGCGCTGGCCAGCCAAGGCATTGATACTTTGAGCGATTTCATGCAGATAACGGACGAAACGCTGTGGATGGTCAACCCGGCCAATGGCGGCGGCAATAATAGTTTGGCCGCGCTCATCGGCAGGCCCTTGGCCGTAGTGGCTCTGCAATTGAATTTAACCCTAAACGGCGATCCGATCACCAACCAACAGTGGAATGAGATGCTCGACCCGTCCTCAACGCCCGACGACTATACCCTAGTGCAGGACAGCGGCGAGGTGCTTGATGCTTCCTTTCCGGTCAGGCTCGGCAGCCTGGACTTGCGCGATGACGGTTTGGTTGGCTATTTCCTGCCCGACTACGCCACATTCTACGCGGTCCATACCGAATTTGAATTAAACCCGTCCGACACCTTCATCCAGCCGATACTGGAAACCAGTGGCGTCAGCCCGTTTTATCAGGGGGATGTTGCCGTATCGCCCAATTCGGCTACCGGCGTCACGCTTACCCTGATACTCGACCCGCAGGGCAGTGTCCATGCTTACACCGGCATCCTGCCCGTCAACAGCGTCGCCTTGGATGCCAACACGGTTCAGGATTTCCTGCAAAACCTGTCAGTCAATTTCCAGACCGGCCCGATACTGGCCGACCCGGACACATTGCGCACCCCGCAGCCGGCCATCAATCAGGGGACATGGAATTGGCTGCAAGCCATCGGCGACACTTGGGGGCAGGACGGCATTGTCGATACTGATGATGCGGCACGGTTCCCCACGCAAGCACCCACCTTAAGGGAAGGCTGGTTGCAGCTACTGCTATAAACCCGGCACAACGGTCAATGCGTCGAATCGGGGGGCCGAAACAAGCCCCCCATGGATTCCCACAGTGGAGTCCAAGGGTGGGCGTTGCGGCCTGCCTCTGAGCTAACTCAACAACATCAACATTCATTTCGCGAGGATATTAAAATGGCTACCCAATTAATTTACACCGTCAATTACCCAACGGCAACCCCAGGGACACAGGATTTCAATATCAATATCAGCGTAGAAAACAAAAGTGGGGCCCATATCACCCTTAAAGCCTTTCAAGTCTACCTGCCCATGGGTGAAGGTGACAACGATCTAACACCCGTGGACGATATCAGTTCAATCATTGCCGATTCGCCAGTTGGCTGGACGCATACCGCCCTGCCTGACAAGTCAGGGGCGAATCTTGAAGTGACCTTTGTATATACTATCGGTTCCGGTATTGTGATACAGCCGGACGATCCTGCGTTAACCTTCTCACTAAGTAATATTACGGTTAATGACAGTTTTGGCATTGCAACTTGCACGCTGAACGAGTTTACCGCGCCGTTTGTCGCCAATAGTGAAATTGACTTTCCTATTCCGAAGCCTGCCACTCCAGAAGATATTTTATTCTTTGCAAATACCTATAGCATCAACGCGGGTGATAATGTGGTAGTGACATGGGCTGGGCCTAGTGGCTGGGTTTATGCCATTACCTATGGCAGCGTCCGACAGCCACCTACAACCTGTAACAATGGTTCAGTGACCCTACCACTGTTGTTATCCACGGAAGTCACTTTACAGTTGACCCAAGCTGGACAAAAGCCGCACACACCCCTGCAAATTTGGATAGAAGTGACCCCAACGATCAGCCTTAACGGTACGGTGCAACCGACGCTAGATAACCTATACCAATTGGCGTTGGATTGGACTAGTTTGGGTGCAAGTGAAGTTTATGGTTCGTGGAGTCAAGAACCGTTAGGATTGTCTGGTTCTCAAACCGTGGCATTATCCTATGCAGACGCTCAAAGCAAGTCATGCACCGACTATGTACTCACTGCCTATGGTCAAGCTACCGAGGCCAGTTGCACCTGTGCGATAGCCCCACCAGTCATCAACAGCTTTGCGCCAGAATTATCAAAAGACGCGAATGGTCACTACTATTTGATACTAAAATGGGATGTCTCAGGGGCATTTTATGTTGCGGGTTCATGGACAGCAGCGGATAGCGCCCCATTCAATCCCATCGGTCAAAGTGCGGTCATTGATGCTCAGTTCGCGCCAGACTATACCATCACTGCGTATGCGCTGAGTGACGTACAGACAACGAAGACCATCCAGTTGGCAGACTTTTTCCCTGCGCCGGTGATCCAGCAATTTGGTTTCGTGATAGACGGAGACGCGCTGCTTATGAGTTGGGAAGTGGTGTCACCCAACGTGCCGTTTTTATCTCTTCAGGGATCATGGCAACCCGCTTTATCTGCATCGCTACCGCTGACAGGCACGCTCACCCTGAACAGTCCGTTTGAGCATATTTACACGCTTACCGTCGAGGGTTTGGTTGAAGGTCAATCAATGACTAAAAGCGCCAAATGTGTTTTATGGCGGCAGTCTTCTTCATTTTTCCCAGAGCTTTCTATACCTTTCGCTATCAATTTCATTGATAATCAAACATACTTGGTTGGAAATACAATGGGTACGGGGCCTGGTGAAGGCTGGAGCGGTGTCGGGTGTTTTTCTACAAGCAACGGGTTTATAAGCACATTCGCCACGGATGGTAGTTGCTTGTCATCAATGGTCATCACTCCGAACCAAGAATACCTTCTTACATTGGATTATGAGGATGGTAGCGGTAATTTGCTAATGTTTGACGTAAATACGTTTACACAAACTGACCCTCAACCTGTCCATGAGTGCGAATTATTCAATGTATATCCTGAGTTTGGTTCAACACCGATGGTCATTACGCCCGACAATTCCTCTCTGTACCTAGCCAGTTTAGAGTTCCTCACGGTGGTTGACCTGACTCAGAATCTGTCATCCAATAGTCTGCAATTGTGGACAGAGGAGCAGAGTCCTACGGACATCGCCATCACCCCAAGTGGTGATTATGTGTTAATCGTCTTTGGCAATGGCTATGTCATCACGGTCGAAGTCGCATCCTTTAGCCAACTGAACACCATCGCCGTGGGACAAAACCCCAGCTCAATCGCCATTACACCCAATAGTCAGTACGCCTTTGTGGCGTGTAGTGGGGATGACACCGTGTCAGTGATTGATCTCAGCAGTTTCAGTGTATCCGGAACCCTCTCGGTCGGTGCCAAGCCACAATCCCTCGCAACCACACCCGATGGGAGCTATGTCTTTGTGGCCAATGCTGGCAGCGACACGGTATCGGTGATTGATGCCAATGCTTTGGCTGTGGTTCAAACCCTGGCAGTCGGTGGCGGACAAAAGTCAATCGCGATTACACCCGATAGTAGTTGCGTCTTCGTGTCGAATAACAATACCGTCTCGGTTATTTCGGTGAATGGCCTTTACGTTGTCCAAACATTTACGTTGCGTGAGACCGACATGACTACTCCTTGCCCCCTCGCCGTGTCACCCGATGGCAACACTCTTGTGGTAGGTAACGGCTATATCAACCTATTTGTGAACGCGGCTTAGCCACGTAGGGTACGCTGTGCCTACCATTAATTGCCGGGAAAGCTACGCACAGCGTACCTACCCGGCTTACCCGGCACCGAAATAAGCCCCCCATGGATTCCCACAGTGGAGTCCAAGGGCGGGCGTTGCGGCCTGCCCCTTTGCAACTTCAGTTACATCAACATTCGTTTCAGTGAGGATATTAAAATGACAACCTTGTTAACTTATACTATCAATAGTGGTAATGCAGTCCCAACACCCGGCACAACCGACTTTTACTTCAACATCAGTGTTGAAAATAATGGTTTTAGCCCGGTCACCCTGCAATACTTTCAAATCGCCATCCCCATCGGTGACGGTGAAAATGATCTTACACCCACCGGCGACACTGCTTCAATAGCCTATAAAGTACCCACTGGCTGGGTTGCTTCCCACTCGGTTTCTGCAGCAGGCGACTATTTTAATGTGACCTTCGGTTATAGTGGCAGAGGTGGATTTTTGATATCGGTCGGAGACAAGCCAATACCGTTTACCGTCGAAGATATTACCGTGAATTCATCTGCGGGGACGGTCGACTGCCAACTGATTGAATATACCGAATCGCCGACAGCCGTCAACCAAATCGAGATTTCATTCACCAAACAGCCCACGCCAACGAGTCTCTCATTTCATGCAAGCTCTTATGTCGTCCAAGCGGGGGATGAGGTGACCGTGTATTGGTCCGGGCCGACTGGCTGGACTTATACGATCACTTGTGGGGACGAGCAACTGTCGCAAACTACGGTTAATGAGGGTTCGTATTCGGCTAAACTGCTGACCCCGACCATTTTTACTTTGCAATTGACCCAGACCGGGCAGATTTCCCCAAGCCCCATCCAATTTACGGTAAAGGTTACGCCCTGCATCATCTTTACGGGTGTTGGGCAAACCGATGGCGGCATCAACCAATTGCTGTTGGCATGGTCAACCCTGTATGCCAGTAAGCTGACGGGCTCATGGATCGCTGGAAGCCTGGACTTGAACAGTGCCGATTTACCCACCCCGCCCATAGCGCCCAATAACGGCTGGACCAGTACCCAATATATGCTCACCGCCACTTCGGACGACCCCACCGATGCTTTGCAATATACCAAAGCCTGTGCGGTTACCCCCCCTGTGGTCAACAGCTTTGCACCCGGCTCATTGCAACAGGATGAAAATGGCTATTATATGATACTGACATGGGAGGTCTCCGGGGCATTTTATGTTGAGAGTTCATGGGCAGGGACTACCCAATTTAATGCCAACGACCAAAGCGCGCCGATTTATGCCCCTTTTGCACCGGAATATACGATCACTGCCTATGTACTCAGTGATGTATGGTCAACCCAATCGATTCAGACAGCGTCTTATTTCTCTACACCCGTTATAGAGCAATTTACCTGCACGGTGAATGCCAATACGCAAGTGTTGAGTTGGAATGTGCAACCGGCAAACCAAAACTCGGCTGTCCTATCGGTCTATGGCTCATGGCAAACCGGCTCAGCCGCATCATTGCCGGCAAAGGGTTCACACACGCTGAATAGCCCATTCGCCTCAAGTTATACCCTGACAGCCCATGGCTTAGTCAGCGGCCAGTCAACTCAACAAGAGGTTAGCAATCTTTGGTGGGTGGCGGAGGCCATCTCACTGAACGATTGGTTTCCTAGTCTTGCTTGTATTTCTCCTATATATAATACTTACATAGTTGCATTTACATGGGTGAAAGACAATAATCACACTCTTACATCTGGGGTAGGTGCAGCTATTATATCAAACGGAGAGATAACAAATCAGATATTTGTAAATAGCGGTCTCGACTCATGCTCTAGCATATTGGTTACTCCCGATGGAAAGACCTTGCTATTTGTTTTTCAAAAATTGGATCAATTATGGCAAGCATTATCCTATAATATTGAAACTACTCAACCCAGTGGAAGCTATGCGCTTGGACTTGCTAGTATCGTGGCCATCACCCCAGACAATGCCTATCTGTATGCAGCGAACTTAACATTGACTACGAGGGTTAATCTAGCGAGTGGAAAGAGCAATGTACTCAAAATGCCTGATTACCAAGGCGCGAATGTAACCTGCATGTCCATCACACCGAATGGCGAAACTGTTTTTATCGGGGTGAGTACCGATGCCTCAGGCAATGGCTATGTGATACCTATAACGGTACAATCAAATACCTTGCTACCTGCCATTGTCTTGGCAAATAAAAACCCTTGCGCTATCGCCATATCACCCAATAACCAGTATGCTTGGGTGGTATCTTATAACGATAACACGGTATTGGTGATTGATTTAAGCAGTCTAAGTGTAATCGACACACTCACGGTCGATGCCAACCCACAATCCATCGCAATCACCCCCGATGGCCGCTATGTGTTTGTCGCCAATGCCGGCAGTGACACGGTTTCGGTGATTGATGCCAATGCTGTTACCGTGCTTCAAAGCATACCCGTAAGTTCAGGCTTAAAGTCAATTGCTGTTGCCTCTGATAGCAGTTACGTCGCCGTGTCGAATAGCGCCACTGTGTCGAATATCTCCACTGTGGCTATCATTGACGTGGAAACCCTTAGCATTGTCCAAACTCTGCATGCCTATTCCGCAAATAACCTTGCTCTTCCCCCTCCTGCCTTCTCAGCCGATGGCAGCAGTCTTTATATGGTAAGCAAGGAGTGTAACAACGGGCCATTTTCGGTCATAGTGTTAAAGTAGACGGCGCCGTATCCCAGGCTCCAGTTTGAGAGCCATTACCGACCTAAAGAGTGCCAATTGTTCTGGTTCCAAAACTTCAGCCTGGGAACGAGTGATAAACGTCGGGTTGGCGTAATCCGAAAAGCCCTTACCACTGTTGGTTTGCGTCTTAAAAAGAAGCGCCTAACCTAAGCTACAACTAACCAGTACCAATATACTGTAGGAAGATACCAATTGGATTGGACTAGTTTGGGTGCAAGTGAGGTTTATGGTTTGAGTACAGAACCGATGGGATTGTCTGGTTCTCAAACCGTGGCGCTATCCTATGCAGACGCTCATAGCAAGTCATGTGCCGATTATGCATTCACTGCCATTGGTCAAGATACCGAGGTCTGTTGCCCCTGCGCGATAGCCTCCCCGGTCATCAACAGCTTTACACTCGAATTATCACAAGACGCGAATGGTCAATACTATATAATACTGAACTTGGATGTCTCAGGGGCATTTTATGTTGCGGGTTCATGGCTACAATCGCCAGCATTAAATAGTTTTAATCCCACTGACCACAGCGCAAGCATTTATGCCCATTTTGAGCAGTGCTATACGATCACTACCTATGTACTCAATGACGTATCGGCCACACAGACCCTGCAGACATCAGCTTACTTCAGCGCACCGATAATCAAGCAATTTTCTTACACGATAGCGGGAGAAACCCTCACGATAATTTGGGAAGTGCAGCCGGGAGACCAACATTCAGCCGTTTCCTCGGTTCAGGGTTCATGGCAGTCCGCATCATTGCCATTGACTGGCACACAAACACTGCATCCCCCATTTACTTCAAGTTATACGCTCACAGCCAATAGCGTCGTTAGCCAACAAGCGACCCGAAAAGCATTGCAGTTATCCAATTGGCAGTTGTTGGCAACCACCAGACCCATGACTACTAGCCCTTATCTCAATTGTATCGCCACCGCTAACAATACATGTCTCATAGGGTGCGATGATTCACCTAGCGGCGGGGTAGTGATTGTTTCAAATGGAACAAGGGTCAACCAGATCGGTTGTACCGATTCTAAATATCCATTCAGTACAATGCTGGCTGACTCAGATGGAGGAACCCTGATTCTAGTTTTTCTTGATTATGCGTCACAATATGATGTTAATTCCGGAAACTATGCGGGAGGTTTTGCACTCATGGCTTCAGGTTGCACAGCCATAACCCAGGACAATGTCTATTTGTATTCTGCCAATTCCAGCTCAATAGTGAAAATTGACCGTACTAATGGTCAAAAGTATACTATGGATATTCCACCTTATCTAGAAAATGATGTCTCTTGCATCTCCGTCACGCCAAATAGCGAATATGTCCTCATCGGCGTAGGCATCGATATGACTAGGTCTGGCTTTGGCTATGTACTACCGGTTTCAGTTCAATCCGATGAGTTACTTCCATCTATCCAATTATGGAACAAAAACCCTTGCTCCATCGCCTGCACACCAGATAGTCAATATGCCTTGGTGCTGTCTGATAGTGACAATACGGTGTCGGTGGTTGATCTAAGCAGCTTCAGCGTTACTGACACTTTATCAGTTGGTGGCAACCCAACATCCATCACTGTGACCCCAGACGGGCGCTATGCCTTGGTGGTAAATACCGGTAACGACACAGTATCCATCATCGCTATCGACACTTTTAGCATCGTAACAACAATACCTCTTGGTTATCAACCCCACTCTCTGGTTGTAACGCCCGATAGTCACTTCGCTTTTGTGGCTAATAACAAAGATGTCGTATCCGTCATTCTACTGGATAGTCTGAGTGTTGTGCAAACGCTTACGGCCAATACGGAGGGGGTTCTTGTCTCTCTGCTTGCCGTCTCACCCGATGGCAACACGCTTTATATGGTAAGTGCAAATGGCATTTTCAGCCAATTTAGCAATAACATTGGGGCAAGCTAAATACAATAGGGCACCTCGAAAAACCGGTTCCGTTCATGCTTCGACAAGCTCAGCACGAACAGAACAGGTTGATTTTACTGAATCCGTCTGCATTGAGCTTGTCGAAATGTGAGGTTTTTCGAGATGCCCAATAGACCTGAACCTAAGCCGGGTGAATGGCTGCGGAAATTTCTCAACCTAACCACTGTCGACACCAATGACAACCAAACCCAAACCAATCAGGTCTTTGCACGCCAGACACAGCAAATTTAACGCCCGCCTTCCCGGTGGTTTCCTCACGCCGGTTGCCGCAGCGCTGTTCGGGCTTTGCATCGCCCCGCAAAGCAGCAATTCTCATTATGAGCCAAAGTGCTGATAGACAACTCGTCATTCCGGCATGGATGCCGGAATCCAGTCACAAGGATGTGAATCTAGGGGTCGCCATCAAGCCTTTTTCAAACACTTACGCAACCGACAAGTTACCGTCCGTGGCACTGGATTCCGGCATCCATGCCGGAATGACGGCAATGGAGCCATAATGAGAATTGCTGCAGTTCTGGACATTGCTTGATCTTTTCACGGCGGTCACAATATCCGATAGACGATATGGAACCTTCGGCATTGAGAGGAGTTGAAAATGGTTTTATTGCCGGTTCGTTGCCCCTGCTGCGGGGATGGCTCCGTGGTGAAGAAAGGCAAGACGGAGCAGGGCAAGCAGCGTTATTTGTGCCTAAACGGGGAATGCCCGAAAGGGACGTTCATTTTGGATTACTCCTACAACGGGCTGCTGCCCGATGTCAAAGTCCGGATAATCGACATGGCGCTCAATGGCAGCGGCATACGCGACACGGCGCGGGTGTTGCGGGTCAGCCCCAACACGGTCATCGACGAACTGAAAAAAAAGGAATCATGCCTTCTGTCTTTCCCATTTTAAATTTGTCAAAAACCACCACCAGCACATTGCCAAAGTCGCCGCCGTGACCGACGGCGGTTTCCTGTCGATCATGCCCAGCATCGCCAGCCATTTTGTCCATGCCTAGGGGTTGTAAGCCCAAACCGGCGGAATTTGTCCAATTCGCTAAACGGGTTGCCCCAACAGTCTTATCAGGGTGTTTTTGACTGAAGCCGCGAAAGTCACACAGCATCCAAAATGGGCAACTGTCTCTCTCGTAATACTCAGCAGTAGCGTCATCCATCTGCCATCTTGGAAAGAACGTCCATTGCCTACATGCCCGGTTTTGGCGGTAGTGCGCTTGGCGCTTGTGTCGGAAAACATTTGTTTTATGACACCGCCGTTCTCCCGCCAAAATTGCCTCTAAAAAGATACGAAAAACCATGTCGCAAATGGCTAGTGTGCGGAAACCAGTGCTTTATGGTTTTACGACAGTTTTAACCCGGTTTTCCGTTCCGTTCCGTTGCTACCCAAACCCCGACTTTGAGGGGCTGGACAAATTCCGCCGGTTTGGGCTTACAACCCCTGCCTAGGTGCGCCACTTTGATTTTGGCGACAAACAAAGCGCCTTGGCGTGGTTACAAAGCTAATGCTAAACAAATATAATCCTATAGTAATATAGAGCTAAATAAATCGCAATCCTATCGGCCAGATGGACAGAACTTTATCAACTTCGCTTGCCGTCATCGCTGCCGAGCAGAGATAGATGATGCTTGTGGAACGGCATTGCCCACAGCAACGTCCCGTGAATTAAGCCGCCTTCACCCTTGATTGACGTAGCCATATTTTTCGCCATCTTCAATTAACCGCGCCAAGCCGATCAACTATCTATTGTTTGAATCGTCACCGCGAAAGACACTGAGCGTGACTAATCTTCTCATGCCGGACCAATAAAACACGGTCATGCCCACGGATCTACCCATGCATTTTTTTGCATTTATCTTGACCTTATCAGGCTATTACAATAGATTAAGCTATCAATATAATGCTTTAACTATTACATTATAAATTCCTATAGGAATATAGGGTGAGAGAAATATATCTGTGAAACAGTACACAGCGGCATCCTGCTTCGCAACATTCATGCTGCCCCATGTGATGTTTGTTCGGGATTTTGAGGAACGCAAGAAGGCGACCATGTGCTGTTGCCTAGGTTGGAACATCAGTCTGTTCCCCGACGTTGCGCAGCGCGAGCAACACATCGAGATGGTTTGGAAAATGGTCGAAGCTGACAACCAAGAGCCACCGCAGCCCGGTTTGAAAGAGGGATTCAAACAGGATTTGCGCCTGCTGATCGAACAGAAACGCGATCTCTTTCCTTGGCTGAATACGAACATCCCGAAAGCAGTGTTGCGTCAACATGGCGATCTGGAATTCTTGAGCATCCAGACTAGCAACAGCGACACGGAGGAAATTCCCCTTGCCTGGCGCTGGCGGCCTTTCGGGTGTGCGCAAGGGGGTGGTGGCCATTAGGAACCAATCAACTTCAGGTTAGGCCGTTTAGCAGATGTTTAACTGTTGGAATTATCGTCCACCCACTTAAGCCGGGGCACGGATGTTGCCATAGGGTCACCAGATGAGGGGTGATGGAAACTGGTTGCCGTATGTTTATGATAGAATTCAACTTTTAAAATGGTGTTCACTCAGAGCTGGAATATGGATTCATTTTTCTTTTTTTTATCCAAAATGATGTGGATGGTCACCGCACCGGACAGTCTGCTGCTAATTTTACTGCTCATTGCCTGGACGTTGCTGTGGCGTGGAAAGTATCGGTCGGCAAAACGGGTACTAGGATTTGTTGTCGGCATCCTTCTAATTGTGGCGCTCTTCCCTGTAGGCGAATGGGTTCTCTATCCCCTTGAAATACGGTTTCCTAAAAACCCTGTTTTGCCACAAAAGATTGACGGGGTTATCGTATTGAGCGGACCAGAGAATGCCAACCTTTCGAACAAATGGAATCAGGTTGAATTGGGAGAAGCAGCAGAGCGGTTGCTTGCCTTTCAGACTCTGGCAAGACGATACCCTGAAGCAAAGTTGATGTTTACGGGCGGCAGCGGAAGCATGGTGTATCAGGGATACAAGGGCGCAGACGTGGCGAAGATGGTGTTTGAACAGCAGGGAATAAATATATCACATATCACTTTCGAGAGAGAATCCAGAAATACTTATGAAAATGCCATGTTCAGCAAGGTTCTAGCCAAACCCGTATCTGACGAAAACTGGATATTAATTACTTCAGCTTTTCACATGCCGCGTTCCGTCGGGATTTTCTGCCGGGCAGGATGGCCAACGATCCCTTATCCTGTTGATCACTACACCTGGCCTGGGAATCTTTTCCGTGTTGATCTTGACCTAGCTGGCCATCTAAAAACACTGGCTATGGGCATCAAAGAATGGCTGGGACTGGTGGTCTATTACGTCACAGGGAAAACCGCAAACTTGTTCCCACTGAGTTGCGAATAGCGTGACAGAGATTCCTTAGTTTCAATTCGCTCCTCACCGGATACGCTTCAAAATCTCATTGAATAACCGATGCAGATAAAGCAGTGGCAAACGCCAGGCATGGGTAGTCTGGTATTGCTCCATCATGTAGTCGGCATCCGGGAATAATTTATCGCGCAGCAATAACATTCGGCCTTGCCAAGTCGGCAACGAACGAATATCGGCGTACAGTTGGCCGATGTCGTTGGCAACGAGCTTGGGGGTGAGCCATTCGGAAGCCGATCCGGTTCGCAGCGTGTCAACACTGTGTCTTGGAATGGCGGTAGAAAATTGGCACTGCGTGATCATTAGGCCATCAAGGCAAATGCCGCACAGTCCAAACCGGGTGGCGGTGTTCGCGAACTGCGCCCAGTCCGCCGGGGTGAAACGGCCCGTTAGCAGGTGGATGTCGTACAGCCAAATCAGACGGTTGCCCACTCCCCCTTTGATATGGGCGATGGTATCCCATACGCTCCAACACCTTCCATGCCTGCTCCGCCGAGGCGCGATCCGGGAATAGCAGGTCTGTGTCGCAGCGGCTACGCAGATGGGGCGCGTCATATAAGGTGTAAGCCAGCGCCGTGCCTTTGATGATGAGCGGATTCAAACCGGCTTGCGCCAAGAGGCTAAGCACATGTTCAAGTTCGATTTCCCGACTGAGTTCCACTGCGGATTCGTGCCGGATGCAGTGTTGCAGTGCCGGAACTAACGCCGGTGGGACTCCGCTGGGATCGGCGTGGCGCGACAAACCGGCTAGGAGAAGGCCGGTCACGCCCTCTGTCTGTGCGGCTTTGATTATCCATTCGATGTTTGCCGGTTCGCGGCCAAATGGCCAGATGGGGGACTCGCCCCGCAGCGCGGCCGCGAGCCAGGTTATTGACTGATGTTACGCAACGGCCTAGGATTGGAGCGTCAAAGCTTGCTTTGACAGGCGAAGCAAGCTTCGCATTTCCCGCTCTCTTGTCAAAGCAAGCTTTGACGCTCCCGTCATCCCTCTTTCGCGTCCATGCGTAACATCAGTTATTGAGTCTCGCTTGTGGGCTAATCTCACACAATCCGCCAGAAATGTAAATTTAATTCAAGTCAATATGGACGCTGCGCCCGAGTTCATCAAATTCAATTTCTAGGGCGCGGGCGAGTTAAAGTTCCTCATCAAAAGAGGTAATGACTAGATTTTATGAGATTAACCTTGCAAAGACCAAACGAAAAAAATGGCAAAAAACATGTTGCATTCAACAAAGATTGCTGCACATGCACGACCCTCTACTCGGTGTTGCCATTCCTCACTGCATCAACTCATCATACACAGCCAGTGTTTTTTCAAACACAATCCGCTCGTCAAACTCTGCCAGCACCTTGGCGCGGCTGGCGCGGCCCATGCTTTGGCGGGTGGCGGGGTCTCGGCACAGTTGGCGGATGGCGTTAGCCAAAGCAATGGAATCCTTGACGGGGACCAGCAGGCCATTAACACCGTGCTGGACGATCTCCCGGCAGCCGGGGGCGTCGGTGGCAACGAGTGGCAGACCACAGGCGGCTGCTTCCAGCAGGCTGCGGGGTGTGCCTTCGCGGTAGCTGGGAAGCACGGCAAGGTCGGTTTGCGCCAGCAAGGAAGGCATGTCATCCACCTGCCCAAGTAGGGCGATGTCGCCTTCCCTCTGCCATTCAGCGAGTTGTTCAGGAGGAATCGAAGCAGGGTTGCCGGGGTCTGGATTGCCAGCCAACCAGAATTGAGCGGCAATGCCTTCCGTTCGCAGTTGGCGGGCGGCGGCGACATATTCGCCTATGCCCTTTTCCCACAGCAGCCGACTGGCGAGTAGGATGGTGAGGGGGTTATTGCCCCTTGAAGAAGGGTTGGTGGGCTTAAACCGCTCGGTATCCACCCCCGACCCTCGAATCAACCGGACATAGCAGGGTTCGATCAAACCCGCATGCAAAAAGGCAGCGTGATCGTCCGGGTTTTGCACAATCAATCGGCTATTGGGACCGTTCATGGCCAGGCGCAGCAAGGCCTGCACCGGGGGGCGCAACAGGTGCGCTTTGAAGCCGTCACTGGTGAAGACATGGCCCAGCCCAGTGACCGCATTGACGCAGGCGGGAATGCCGGTCATCCGGGCCGCCAGCGCACCGTAGACCACACACTTGATGGTGAAATGGTGAACGAGGTCGGGGCGTTCATCGGCGTAGACGCGGCGAATCTCGTTGAGCAGGGCGACTTCACGCACCGGGTTGAGGCTGCGCCGCTGCATTGGGACGGTCAGTGCGTGGAAGCCGGCGGCTTGCAAACGGGCGACATAGGATCCGGGCGGGGACAGCATCACCACATCGTGGCCTATTTCGCGCAGATGACAGGCCAACGGCAGACGGAAGTTGTAAAGATACCAGTCGGTGTTGGCGAATAGAATGATTTTCAAAACCAAGCTTCCAGCGGGTAAAAACGATACGGAATCCAAGATGACGCATTATCCGCATAGTTCAACCACACGAACTGCACCGTGGCGTAATAGAGCAATACAGCAACCACCAGCACTTTTTCGAACTTATTGCCCAGCATATCTGGAAAATGCGCAAACACCACCAGTTGTAGCGGCAGCAGGTAAAGCGCTACCCGGTCCACCGCCGTGCTAGAGGGCGAGACAAACAAAACACCAAGCAATACTAGCGAAAGGATCGCAAACCACAACCATAGGCTGGCTTCCGCTTGGGCAAACCGAAGTTTCCGTCGCCAGACTAGTAGGATGATCGCCGGCACTGCATTCATCAACAGACGTATCAACGCGCCTGATGATTGGTATTCAGCCTCCACATAGTTTTTATATAAGTTTTCCGTGGATTCTTCCAGCAGCAATCGATAGGCACCCAATGCAATAAGTGTAATCCATATGACCGTCCACCATCGGTGGCGTGTTGATGCCAAGGCGGCTATCGGCAGCAACAACACCGCCGATTTATGAACAGTCGCCCCCAACACCACCGATACCGCAAACCACAGTGTCGATTGGCGGCTAAGAGCCACCAAACCCAACATCACCAACCCCAAGGCGATGCCTTGGCGGCTATAGCCCATGCCCATCACAATCACCACATAAGGCACCGCCACCGCCAACGCCAGCCAAGGCCGCGGCTGGTTAATGCAGAATACTGCCAGCCCAATGGAAAAAATCCCGCCGCCGATTAGGTTGGCACCGAATATCCCCCAATGCATCTCCACGCTGACCCAGTTGAGCAACTGATAGCCTGGATCACTCTCCTTCAGGACATCAATCAAACTCAGGCCGCTTATGTTATCGAGCATAGGAAGGTAATTGAACCAATCCCCGCCCACCTCAAACCGGTATCCGACCAGCAATGTCATTACCAAACCCGCGGATACCCATTCCCAATTCACACCATCTGAGCTAAAACTGGTAGCCGTGTTGGTCTTGATCTCGCGAACATTCAATGCAACCAATGTCGGCAGCAAGAACATCAACCAATAAGGCCACATGTCAGGAGTTCGCCTCTAGCCACGCCTGAAACATCAACACACTCCATAATTTTAGCGTCCAGTCGTAGCGACCGCTCAAATGTTCTTGCCAGGCTTTGCGAACCGGTTGCGGGTGGAAATACCCCTCCCGCACGAGTCGCGATTCATCCAGCAAGCTTTCCGCCCAGTCGCGCAGCGGCCCGCGCAGCCACTGTCCAACCGGAATGCCAAAGCCCGCTTTGGGCCGCTCGATCAGTTCGCGCGGCACATACTGGTAAAGCACTTGGCGCAGCGCCCACTTGCCCTCGTCGCCGCGAATCTTCATCGTCAGCGGCAAGCGCCACGCCAATTCTGCCACGCGGTGATCCAAAAAAGGCACTCGTGTTTCCAAGCCAATCGCCATGGCGGCACGGTCCACCTTGCACAGAATGTCATCCGGCAAATAAGTGATGCTATCGCGGTACATCATGCGCAAGGCATGCTGTTCAACCCCTTGACCGGGCAGCGGGTCGGCCAGCAGGCTGGGTGGTTCCAGCAACGGCCCGCCCTCGCCTTTGACCACTTGCGCCGGGTCTTGCCATTCCGACACCAGGCTGAAATACAAGTCGTCCAAGTCGCGCACATGGCGCAAGCGGGCGGCGAGCTTGTGCGCCTTGTCTCCGGCACGGGCAACGCCTTGTGTGCCAGGAAGCAAGGCATTCACCGGACGGCTTAGAGAATCCCAAACCGACACAGGCAGGCGACTGATGGCAGCACCCAGCGCATGACGCACAGGGTAAGGCAACCAGGCGAGGCGGTTCCAGATGCGCGGTGCCCAGAAGTAGCGGTTATAGCCGCCAAACAACTCGTCGCCGGCATCGCCCGACAAAGCCACGGTGACCTGCTGACGCGCCGCCCGGCATACCAAATGCGTGGGGATTTGCGACGAGTCGGCAAACGGCTCGTCATACATTGCCGGGAGGTGCGGAATGACGGCCTGTGCTTCGGTTGCCGTCACAAACAGTTTGGTATGGTCCGTGCCTAAATGCCGGGCCACGGCGCGCGCATGGGGCGACTCGTCAAACCCGGCATCTTCAAAACCCACGGTAAATGTCCTGACCGCTTGCGTAGATTGCTGCTGCATCAGCGCAACGATGGCGGACGAATCCACCCCGCCGGAGAGGAACGCGCCCAGCGGCACATCGGCCAGTGATTGCAGCCGCACGGCATCTTTTAAGGATTGCTCAAGTGATGTAATCGCCTCCTGCTCGTCGGTGATCGGGTTGTTGGCACCCGCCTCCACCACCTCGGCCAGCGACCACCAGCGCTGTAGCTTCAGTCCATCGTATGAAGCCGGTGGACGCAGCGGCTGCGACGGTGCGGGCGGCACGGTATCGGTGATGCTGAGCAGGCAACCCGGCTCCAGCTTGTAGATGTTTTGATAGATGCTACGCGGCGCGGGTACATAGATGAAGCGCATGTATTGCGCCAGTGCCTCACGGCTGACTGGGTTGGCAAAGCCCGGATAGGCTCGCAATGCCTTCAACTCCGAACCAAAGACAAAGGCGGCACTATCTCCGCTGCCCACCCAACCATAATATAAGGGCTTTTCGCCGAAACGATCCCGCGCCAGATGCAAAGTGCGGGTTTGCCTGTCCCACAGGGCAATGGCGAACATGCCCACGGTACGCTTTAGCGTCGCCTCCACCCCCCATTGCTCGAAAGCCGCCAATAATGTCTCCGTGTCCGAATGCCCTCGCCAGTTTACCCCATTGCCCTCCAACTCCCCCCGCATCTCCAAATGGTTGTACACCTCGCCATTGAAGGCCAGCACAAACCGTCCGCTGGCCGACAACATGGGCTGATGGCCGGCCGCCGATAAATCGACGATGGACAGCCGCCTATGCCCCAGCGCAATGCCCGCTTGCTCATCAACCCAAGCACCCGCATCGTCCGGGCCGCGGTGTTGGATAGCCAACGCCATGCGGGTGACCACCGATTCAAGGTGGCATGCATCGAGTTCCTTCACTCCAAAAAAACCTACCAGACCACACATCCCAGCTAATTTCCTCTATAAATGGCAACGAAACGCTCAAAAGAACTATACGCCCACTCGCCGGGGCGGGCAACCAAACCATGCTTCACCCAGCAATTCTCATTTTGGCCAGAGCGTCGTCATTCCGGCAAAATCCGCCAATGCCAAAAACACCTGCCAGTGAGGGTTTATTTCGGCCTAATTCGCTTATTTAATTTATGCTGCCAAGCTTATTTCCTGTCGATGTCCCGCAAATTCAACAATGAATGCGCCATTATCTCCTGATAATTGTTCATTTGCATTAAGCAACTCTATACCATAAACAACGCCGTTGGAAGTTATATCAATATTCATGTCTTCACTAATCTTGATCGTTGTCACTTGGCCTATCTTTTCATGAAATCTGATATAGGCAATATTATACGTTGGATCATAATCTAGTTTCATATTATACTCCGGCATTAAAAGAATTTCGTTATTACAGTTATAACCAACCAACTCCCTTCTTCTTCCACGGCATAGGCTTCGATTTGTTTTGTTGAGTAGATTTTACCATTCCACTCGCCATTGAAGGGGAAGTTGCAACGGAATCCGGTTCTGCCATGTTTGGCACTGAAACGTTCCCCATGCTCGACTGTGGCAACAACTTCATCTATGGAAGCCCCCCTTTCTTGCAAACGATTCTGCGCATGTGGATGTAATCGCACTCTCATATAAGATTTCGTGACTAGAAAAATGTTACAGAAACCCAATGGAATCCGGAAACACCCGCCGGGACGGGTTTATTCCGGCATGGACCGCCGGAATCCAAGTTGCAGGGATACCGATAATCCACTGACAAATCGACGATGGACAGCCGCCTATGCCCCAGCGCAATGCCCGCCTGCGCATCCACCCGAGCCCCGGCGTCATCCGGCCCACGGTGCTGGAAGCCACCGCCATGCGAGTGACCACCGATTCAAGGTGGCATGCATCGTGTTTCTGCTTTTTAATAAAACCTGCCAGACCACACATCCTTTGAATATCCTTTACAAATTGGTTAAGTCAGTCTTCCAAAACCTCAGCCACCGAATCGACATTTAGCAGCCTACCCCCCCATCGCAATAGGGTTTCCGCATCAGCAGTTTGCAGCCTGTTTCGTGAAATCTCGTCCAAACCACCGAAACGCATTTCCATCAGCCGCAACAGCAGCGCCGCCTCACCTTTTTGAATGCCCTTCTCGATGCCCTTCTCGATGCCCTTCTCGATGCCCTTCTCGATGCCCTTCTCGATGCCCTTCTCGATGCCCTTCTCGATGCCTTTCTCGATGCCCTTCTCGATGCCCTTTTCGATGCCTTCTTGCATGCCCTTCTCGATGCCCTTCTCAAAGCCTTTTTTCATGCCCTGCTGCTCCCATTCCTCAGTCCATTCGATTACCCTTTCTGCCAACATACTGTTCACCTCTTGCAATTCGTTGAGATTCTCGAAAACCACACCGGGCATCCGCCCCGGCAGCAACACCCGCTTTAGCCAGACGGTGAACGCCCGACGCAAAGAATCCTGTCCGGGTGCCTTCAGCCATTCGACCAAGGCGGTCAACACCTGTTCCACGTCCTGCGGGGTGCGGCTGTTCTCTAGGCGAAACAGTGCCGCCGCCAGATTTCGCAATGGGGCTAGTTCGCTGTCGGCATAGCAGCCTTCGTCCAGCAGCAAATAGCGAAAGTGCGGACGATAGCGATCCAGCCCAGCGGGTACGGCGGAAATCAAGTCGGCAACTTCCGTCGCCGCCGTCCAGCGCAGCTTGCCATTGTAAAGCACGATGGGCAGCACGGGCGGCAGGAGGCGGTCCGCCGTCAAGCCGCCGGTGCGAATGATGTCCTGATACAGTAATCCGAGGTAGGCCAGTAGCCTCACCGCCATGAAGGGATCGACCTTCGATTGGAACTCGATAAGCAGGTAGACGTAAACCCATTCCGGCCCGAGCCGCACCCGCCAGACGATGTCGTCCAAGCGCTCGCGCAGGTCGTCGGTGACATAGCCGTCGCCCACACGCTCCAAGGTGGCGAAATCCAGATCATTTACCCAACTCTCATGGATGAAGCCACGCAACAGGTCGGCAACCATCTCAGGATGGGAAAACAATAGTTTGTAGCTGTGGTCGTGGTCCATTGAAGCGAAATACAATTCAGTTGTAGAAGGCCGGAATAAGCCTGCCTTGAGCGAGGTCGAAGGGGCCGCTTCAGCGGCATTTCCTGCAAAACCCGCCAAAAAACACAACTGACTGGGGCAATCGCATGAAGGAAAATGGCTCGTCATTCCGGCAGGGAATGCCGGAATCCAGTGCCATGGACGGTAACTTAACGGCTGTGTCAACAGCATTGTCCCTTAACCCCCACCGCACACCAAAAAGGTGCAGACTCCGAAAACCGAATGTCCGTCAAACCACTCCGTTCCATCATGCCCTTAATCTGCTGCCGGGTAAAGCGTTGCTCCAACGGCGTACCGAACCGGTCACGCGCATCGGTGCGCAGGGTATAAAAACTATGCGCACGGTAAAATGATAACGGAATATTCCCCACATTAAAACCCAAACTCTCCCAAATCCCGCTAAACCTCGCCAATGGCCAATAAACCAACAACGCAATCACGTCTGTCACCGCATGTTTCAACCCCGGTGGCAAACGATAAATCACCCGCCGCCACCAATCCGAAACCCGCCACAACGCACGAAACCACCTAGGACGGTTGTCAAACGCATAATACAAATACAACAACAACGGCGCATCCGGTTTCAATAAATCGACACAGGAACGGATCGCCGCCTCAGTGTCAGGCACATGATGCAACACACCCAACGAATAGCCAAAATCCTGGCTATTGGCTGGAAGGCAAGCTTCATCCACCGATGCACGATGAAAGGCAACATTGTCAAAATCAGCCAAGTTGGCTTTCGCCACATCAATGGCATCCGATGGATCAATGCAATGCAGTCGCCCAACCTTCGGCGCAACCCATCTCGCCCAACGCCCGCTGCCACAACCCATGTCAAACCCCTCGGCATTCTCCGGCAAATCGGCCCAAGGGAATACCGCAAAATAACCTTCAAAAGCCTTCAGAGCTTCTGTATCCGACAAGGCTTTCTGGTCGAAGCGCGACCATTCATCGCCAAAGCTGGCAACGGTTTTTGGGTCATAATTGCTCATGATATTTTCCTAAAGTCGTAGGCCGGGATAAGGTCGCACTGCGACCGTTTCCGGCAAACCCCGCCGAATGCCGGAAACACCTGCCAAGGCGGGTTTATTCCGGCCTACAGTGCTAACATTGGAGCGACAAAATAGATTCGCAAGCTCGCATTACCGACTCTGCATATAGCGGTTTCTCTGTCCAAGTATTGATGGCTTCCAGCGACATGGTTTGGAAGTTATTATCGTTACCTAACAAATCAAATAGGTCATCCACACACTGATTATCAGATTCCACCACCAAAGCGTTTTGTCCATGCTTGCAATAACTGCCAATCTCACCCACTGGCGTCACCACGGGCACCAGACCCAATTGCATCGCCTCTACGACTGACATTGCCATGCCTTCAAACTCGCTGGTTTGAAGATAGAACGATGCTTGTTGTGCATATTGGATGATTTCATCAAAATTCATTTCACCCAAGAAAACAACGGAATCCGATAATTCCAGTGTATTACACAAACGCTTGAGAGCAGATAATTCGCCACCATCCGGGCCGATAATCCAAAAGCGGGCAGTGGGGATGTGCCTATACACATCGCCGAAAATTCGCAGGCTACGATCAATGTTTTTCTGCAAGCTCATTCGTCCCCAAAATATAAAATCGGGGGAAACCGCTTTCATCGGGAGTGCTTTAAAATGATGTGTGACGAATGAAATGACTCTGCATTTATCTGGATTTAACCGAGGAAAGCGCAACCGCAACGATGCCTTGGAATCCGCCCAAACCTCCGTCGCCAGAAAAATTGCCAAGCGAGAAAACAGGTAATCCAACCAATGGACATCCTTTTGTACATGAATGAAAACGATCAGTTTGAGCTTAGGTTTGAACAGCTTGGCAAGAATACCAACAATATAAGCACGCCAGAGTGAAACAATAAGTAAATCCACGGAATTGAATGCGACTTTTTGTACCGCTGCAAAAAGAGGAAATGGATTATAAGTGGCTAAATAATTTGTATTGCTGGCATTCCTGTAAATAAAGTCACTTTTAAAATCTACATCTCCCTTCATTAAACAACCCATAGACCGTGCAGCCGATTCAACCCCGCCGATACCATCATATGGAATAAAATGGACTATCTTTTTCATGTTTGCACTTTCGCTGATGATCTAATGTAGTGTGCTGTATATGCCATCATTTTCTTTTCAACAAAATGATGATAAAAGATACCGACTCCAAAGCAAATAAAAACTACTATTGCATAAATCATGTAATTCAAATCAAAGTGGAGTCTAACAGCAATCGGCACTATTAAAGCATGACACAAAAATATCGAATAACTTGCTGATCCGATATATTTCAAAATGAATATAGAACTATCTAATATAAGATAGAATAGCAATAAAAAAGCCAAACCAACAAAAACAGTAAACTCGTTCATTGAAAAGCCAAAAAAGACCAACAATGCAAAAAAAAGATAAAGTATAATCCAAAAATATTTTTGATGAAAACAATAGCCAATTGATAGACCAAAGGCAAAAAATATATTATTATAAGACATCCATAGTACATCACTATCACTTCTCGAATGACAAAGTAATACTGGAGTAACTAAAAAAAACACACATAAAATAATATTTAACCTAAGCCAAATAACAAAAAATCCAAATATAAAATAATAGTATAACTCGTAGACTAAACTCCACGAATAAGGATGTATAGATTTGCTTGGCACTTGAATCAGTAAAACATTTCTAACTATATTGACAGCATCACGATGATATTCACTACCTTTTCCGCTGATTAAAATCATAAATAAAAACATAAAAAAAACTGGTGTATATGCTGGATAGATGCGTACAACTCGTTTTTTAGCAAATAAAATAAATGCTTGAACACCTTTATCGCAACCATGTATATATGCCATAATGAATCCACTTATCATAAAAAATAGTCTTACGCCTAGACCATCAACCTCATATGGTAATATATGCTCTACGAATATGCCACCGGCATGATAAGTTACAACCATTATAACTGCAATACCGCGCAAATCCTGAAGCGGTTCAAGTTTATACATACTCTAATTTTATAGTATTATTTGCTCTCATAGAAAAACAAGGTGAATATTACAGTGCTTTATCCAATAAAGTTGAATAACCTTCAAACATTGTCTCCTGACTGTAAGCTTCAACTACACGTTGCCTTGCCGCAAGGGCAAGCTGCTTTGCATAACCCGTATTTATGATAATATTCTCAACCGCTTCTGAAAACCTTTCAGGTGTAGAGTTCTTCACTAATACACCACAATCCGGCTCACCCGATAATAGATTATCAATGCCCGGCACATCTGAAGCCACAATGGGCAAACCCACCGCCATGGCTTGTAATAGCGAAGTGCTTAAGGTTTCACCCGACGATGCATGAAGGTAAATATCAAGCGATTGAAACCAAGCAATCAATTCATCCTCGCCCAAATGCCCCGGCAGACTAATGCAGTCTTGCAAACCCCTTTCTACCACCATGGTTTGAATGCGTTCGCATGTTTCACCGTTACCGGCTAGAGTCAAATGCCAATCAATGTTCGGTAACTGTCGACGTAGCTGCACCATCATTTCAATCAACGCATCTTGACGTTTGGTTTCGGTGAACCGGGCCGCCATGCCTAGCCTAATCGTTGTGTTAAAATGTCGAGCTGAATCAATCACAGGCGTATATCGGCTTAAATCAACCCCGTTCGGGATTATTTTAATTTTGCTATCCCGATAAAATACCCCCAGTTTATCTTGTAACTCTTGCCGATAGGCTGGGGTCAATACCACCACCGCATCTGCGAACCACATAGCAAGGCAACTGACCACCCATTCACTATGTTTTTTCAAGATATTGGATTGATGCTCGACCACGATTAATGCAGCCTTGTAAGATCGTGCATACCACCAACAGGGCAGCAAAGCCGTCACGCTATGTAGGATAACCGCGTTTGGTTGTGTCTGATTTAGCCAGTGTAAGATGCTAGACCATGACCGCCAAGGCTTACCCGTGATCGCAGGGAAATATTCATAAGGAATCCCTTTTTTTTCGCAACTATCGGCATAGTCGGGCAGCAAAGGTTCAATGCCAAGAAAGCCCATCAGCGGTTGCCATTGTGAGTTTTTATTCGCGTTAATCAATGAGAACGCTACGCTACCATGACCACCGAGTCCAGAATACAAGATTTGCGCGACTGACTTCATGTCACATTATTACTTGAATCGGAAATCGTACAGCGGGAATCAAAGTAAAGTTCATTTCCGAATGATGCCTAGTTTATTATGTACTATGTCTAATTTTAGATTATTGTTATCACAAAATTCAGTGTATGCTTCCAATGCACCATCATATCGTTCATCAGCTTGATAGTCATCTATTACAATCATTCCGCCGGGTGCTAATTGTTGATAGAGCCTTGGAAGGGCATGGGTTGTTGGCTTATATAAATCCACATCCAACAAACAGAAAGCAATTGGGCCAAGTGACGACAAATCGAATTTGCAAATATCCGCCTTGTATGACTTAACCCTGTTTATGCCGTTAAAAGACATAGTAGAATCAAACCTATTTTTTGAATTAAACTTGAATCCATTAATGAACATGGCCTGTATTTTATTTCTATTTTGCACCTCAAAAGCAATGTCATCATCAGTAAAACCCTCAAATGTATCTATACAGACATAAGGCTTTTCAATGCCTTCGGCATCCATATGCTTATTGAGAAAAACTGTAGTGCTTCCATATGCACAACCAATTTCAAGAACTGTGCCTTCAACTTTTTTTAAATCAGAAATTATATTACAAAGAAAACAAATTTGGGATGGTACGAAATTATACTGATATCTATAATAATATAAATGCTTCAGTGGGGACACTAATAACATATTTCTAGCAAAATCTTTAATAATGTTCATAATCTAATCTCTTTATATTGGTTTTAAGCGTAAATATTTAACAAACGAATATAGTTTAACTAAATACTTTAATACAACTCTTATGAAAATATCGGGAAAAATCAGACAAAATTTAATTAAAATAATTCTAGGTTCATCCGAAGGAAGTAGCAAAATCTTTAAGTTCTTCGCTTTATTTACATTAATTTCATAAAGTGTCCCTATAATTGAATAATAGACCCTAGAATTGATATAGGCCCGAATGCTTGGTTCTTGCCAGCGTTCAGGTTCACTTTCAGCCATATCGCATAGAAATGATACAGAAGCTGAAATATTGCGCAAACTGATTGGTTTTACTACTTTTGGCCTTGCTAATTTATCAAGTTCTGCCATGGCACCACTGACATTATGAAAATAGAGACAGGTCACACGGTTTGAAATGGCAACAGGATAATGGTAAGCCACCCGCGCCCAAAACTCTAAATCTTCGCCCGCCTTGAAATCGCCGAATCCTCCTAATTGACTATAGACATCCCTTCTCACGGCAGTTGAGGAAGAATTGATGAATCCGATATGATGGGATGCTTTCAGAAAATAATCAATCTTTTGTATTCGTGAATTTTCACCGATATCCGTTATAGTCTGAATTTGTTCATCATAAACATCCAGGCACTTGCCCGATATTAGCCCTGCTTCTGGGTATTTCGTTGCTATGCAGGACAATTCTTCAAGATGAACAGGCAACCACATATCATCGGCATCAATAAATGCACACCATGCACGGCTTGCAAATTCCAATCCAGTATTGCGCCCAGCACCCACCCCCATATTTTGTCCTGATTAGGAAGATGGTTCAGCCAGCGATAAAAATTGCCGTCATTCCGGCATGGATGCCGGAATCCAGTCACAGGGATGTGAATCTGCGCCTGACTCAAGCACTGGTGCAAGCGGCATGTTACCATCCATGGCACTGGATACCGGCATCCATGCCGGTATGACGAAGTTCTCGGCACTGGCTGAAGAATCTTGCTAATCAGGTATTTTGTTGACTGATGAGATGGAAACGGGCATCGTCAATATCGGCGAGTGCCTCGGCACTGCCATCAGTCGAACCATCATCGACAACAATCAATTCAAAATCGGCAAAGGTTTGATTAAGCACACTGTCGATGCAACGGCGAATATAGGGTCGTTTGTTATATAGGGGAACGATGACTGAGAACATGCTTGGGATCGTTATAGATAGATTATTTGGCAACCTGCCTGTTGTCCCAACTCGGCATAATAGGCATCTTCAGGTACATTATTTCGCAGCAGCATAATTTTGTCAGCTTGTGAAGGGTTAATATTCATCAACACGCTGCTGAATCCACCATAAATCACAGGTCGTTTGCCTTGACATGTTGAAAAAATTGCTTCTTCGGCAATCTTCCCATTTTTGGGCAAAAAAGGCAAATCCGAAATCAGTGGGGTTGATTCGCGTGGGTGATTGACATAGAAATCAATATTTTGTTTTTGAATAAAGCTTTGATAGGCTGCCAAATCCTCTTTAGAAAGATATTCATGGTAAGGCTGACCAATAAAAAAACCAAGTTTTTGATCCTTTTGATGGGTAAGTTTTGGAAAACTAAACGGATCAATATAACGGACAATCTCGCTTGGCATCACATGTTTGAATGTTGGGTAAGCAGAATAGTGATGGCTAATCTGAGATACAAATTCACTCATACTAGTCACACCAAACGCCCATTCATAGAGTTTGGCTCTGTAGCCCGTTCTTCCCACAAGATAGATAGAATATGTATTGATGTGACCAGTTCCGTCATCAAATGAAACAATGGTTGCCTTTTTGTTGTTGAGCGCAAGCTTTTGACAGGCAAGATTGTCAAAACTGGAAATGAGCACAAGATCGTAACTTTGGCGTTTCATTTGCCTCTTGATTCTCCAATACATAAAACAATGATTTAGAATATCAAAGCGTTGCTTTTTCACATAGAGATATTGTGATTGTCGTGCATTGACCGCCAATTCATTATAATAATGCCGATCTTCCTCTGCGTCATCTTGAGTCAAATAGACTAAATCATAAATATTGGCATTTTCGAGTTCTACTATTTTCTTTAGCATCACCGCCTGAAAAGGCGTTCGACATATCACCAAAGTATTGCCATTATTTAACATTTCACAATAAAAAATCCCAAGTGACCGGCGTTCCTTTTTGGTAATCCCTGCCAGCCTTTTTGTCCAACAATACGTCCAAATATTTAGGTGGCAAGCCGTTGCCCGGTCGGATGATACGCAGATTTTTAACCGTGAAGGGTTCGCCGGCTTTTATGTCTTCCGCGACATAAATGGAACGCCTGAAGACTAGGGATTTCTTCTCGGCTGCTGTAGGCCCATAACTAACCTTTCCCAACGCTTGCCATGCCCGTTCTGTTTCCACCACGAGGGATTTCATTTCCGCAGGCTCCAAGGAAAACGCCGAGTCCACCCCGCCGTCGGTCCTGCACAAAGTGAAATGCTTTTCGATGACAGTCGCGCCCAACGCGACCGAGGCAACCGAGACGCCAACCCCCATGGTGTGATCCGACAGGCCCACTTCGCAATTAAAAAGTTCTCGCAAGTGGGGGATGGTCAAAATATTGGTGTTTTCCGGTGTCGCCGGATAACTGCTGGTGCATTTCAACAGCACCAATTCTTTACAGCCAGACTCGCGGGCCGTTGTCACTGCTTCGTCCAATTCGGCGATGCTCGCCATGCCGGTGGACATGATGATCGGCTTGCCGGTTGCGGCGACCTTGCGAATGAGAGGCAGATGGATGTTTTCAAACGAGGCGATTTTGTAACACGGCACGTCCAGCGTTTCTAGGAAATCCAGGGCTGTTTCGTCAAACGGGGTGCTAAAGCCAATGATTCCACGTTCACGGCAACGGTCGAAAATGGGCTTATGCCATTCCCAGGGGGTATGGGCTTCTTGATAAAGCTCATACAATGCACGGCCTTGCCACAGGCTGTTAGGGTCTGCTATATGGAAATCCCCTTCATTAATATCGAGCGTCATGGTGTCGGCGGTATACGTCTGCAACTTCAGAGCGTGAACACCCGCCGCTGCCGCCGCATCGACAATTTCCAGCGCCCGCTTCAGCGATTGGTTATGGTTGCCGGACATTTCGGCGATGATGAAAGGCGGGCTGTGTCGCCCGATTTGGCGGTTAAATATTTTTAATTGATCGGGGGTGATTCGCATTGATTTCAATATTTCCTATGCTTTATAAATGTAGTAGCACGTCCAATAACCCTAGGATACGCCGACGAAGAAGGCGCCCTTAGACTTCGCTCAGACAGGCATCATTCGCGATTGATGGGCTTCGCAAGCTCATAATCCCACGGCCATTATGTTAAACCGTAATACCGGCAGGGATCGCCGGCATCAAGATTGCAGGGATGCCCCCAAGCCCAATGCTGTTGAATTAAGCCAGCGTAGCCCGGATGGAGCGCAGCGGAATCCGGGTAATGAAGCCCGAAACCCCGGATTTCTCTTCGTTCCATCCGGGCTAATTGCTGCCATCCTATGCGGCCTACAATCCTTTAAAAACATAACCCCCCCCGACTATTGCAGTAGTTGTTTAATATCTGATTCTAACAAGCCAGTCACTTTAGCGATTGTCTCAATGGCTGTGCCTTCTTTTGCTAAGTTGATAGCTATAGTTTTTGTTGTCTGATTCATACCCTCAACCATTCCTTCTGCCATCCCTTCTGCTTTCCCTTCACTATACCCATCTCCAAACGATGACTCGAACATGCTGGCTTGATAATGCAAATCATCTTTGTAATGTTCATAAGCTTTTTGCTCATCTTCGGGCAGCTTCATGATGCTGAGTTTTTCTTCTGCTTCTTTTAAGCCTTTTGCGGTGAAGTTTTCTTTGATTCCTTCATTTTTCAAGAAGTAAATCCATTCGTCCAAGGTGTCTTTGGCGATGTCATTAAAGCGGTTTATTTTTATCAGGTAATATTCCGGGTAGAGTGCTTCCACGCTGTCTTTTTTGAAGAGTTGCTTTTGTTTGGCGTTCGCTTAAAAAGCTTTCGAGGATGCCAAACTTGGCTTTGCTATGCAGCAAGTATTTGATGGCCCGGTCGAAGGTGATTAGCTTTCTTTTGTTGCTCATAATAACTGATATTACGCACTGACGCACAAGTTGCTCATTTTCTGGTGTGACGGGAGCGTCAAAGCTTGCTTTGACAAGTGAATTGGAAATGCGAAGCTTGCTTCGCCTGTCAAAGCAAGCTTTGACGCTCCAATCCGAGGTCGCTGCGTGACATCAGATAATAGGAAAAAAGCTAATCGGCCCATGCCTTAGCGCCATGAACCCTTAGCCACTCGGTTAACTCGCTGACGTCTGCCCAGTCAAACATAGCCTCGGCCAAGTCTTCGAGTTTTTCAACCGGCACTGTGTGCAATTGTACCAGCAATGGGCCTAGTTCGGGGTGGATGCCGAATTTTCGCCGTAACAAGCGTGTCATCAAGGCAAGGCATTCTTCCTGCCGACCTTCTTGTAAACCCTCTTGCCGCCCTTCCTGCCGACCTTCTTGAATCCATTCGGCTGCTATCGTGGACATAATGTGGTTACCCCGCGTAAATATTCGTTCAACCGTGGAAGCCAGTTCGCTGCGGCTTAGTTTGTCTGTCCCGTGCGCCAAATAGCGTAGCATTGTATACAGATAGTCAAGCCCGGTTGGCTGTTCTGCCAGTTCTTGTAAAAGCTTAAGAATACCCGATAATCGCTCGCGCAGTTCATCCCGGAATATATATTTCATCACCAGCAATGCCGTGCGCAATACCACTTGCCCACGCAGGCCGTCGTCGGTGTGCGCGTCCAGATCGGTCAGGACATACCGGAAATTCGGCAAATAAGGGGCTAATTCTGGCGGGGCATCGAACAGGGTGTTGAACTCCCGCCCGATGGACCACTTTTGCCGCCCGTGATAAATGACCAAGGCCAAGATGACGGGCAATGGCCCTTGATGCCCGGATTTGACTAGTTGGTTCCATATTTGCACCAGATAGCGCAGCAAATCCAAGGCTATGCGCGGTTCCGGGTAACTTTTATGCTCGAAAAGCACATAAACGAATCCGGGGTGTCCATTGTGCAGACTCACCGAATACAGCAGGTCAGAGTAGTGTTCGTTCAATGCTTGGTCCACAAAACTGTCCTTGCGGATGGTCAGGGAATCGGGCAGCAGGAGCGAGGCGATGTCAGCCGGTAAATGGTGGCGCAAAAAATCCGCCGCCACATCTTTGCGGCTGAATACGGCCTTGAAAAACCGATCATGCGGATTGGCGGGGCTTTTCATCGGTTATGGGCAATCATCTATTTTCGGCTACCATGCTTCATTGCTCTTCGATATAGGGACGGAATAGCGGCCCGCGTATTCCGCCGAATGCTCATTGTTCGGTGTCAACAAGGTGTTCAACCGCTGTGACGCTTAACCCCGTCACGGCTATGATGTTTTCAATGGCAGCACCTTGTTGTATCAGCTTTAAGGCTATCGTTTTTGTTGTTTTTTCCATTCCTATTTCGATTCCTTTCTCGATTCCTTTCTCGATTCCTTTCTCGATTCCCTTCTCGATTCCAGCGGCTTCACCTTCGTGATAACCATCCCCAAACGATGACTCGAATAGGCTGGCTTGATAATGCAAGTCGTCTTTATAATGTTCGTAGGCTTTTTGCTCATCTTCCGGCAGCTTCATGATGCTGAGTTTTTCCTCTGCTTCTTTTAAGCCTTTTGCCGTGAAGCTTTCTTTGATTTCCTCGTTTTTTAAGAAGTAAATCCATTCGTCCAAGGTGTCTTTGGCGATGTCGTTAAAGCGGTTTATTTTTATCAGGTAATATTCCGGGTAGAGTGCTTCCACGCTGTCTTTTTTGAAGAGTTGCTTTTGTTTGGCGTTGAGTTCCAGAATGTCATGGTTATGCAAGCCGATAAAGCGAGTCGTGCCTTTATAGATGTAATCAGTGCCACTGCCAAGGTCGAAATAGAGTATGTTGATAGAAATGACTTTGGTAATGCCAGAGTATGACTTATTTTCTTCCAAGTGTTCTATGGCAGTTTTCGAAACGCCATAGAATATGCGCTGCAAGTAGTCATATTCCCGGTCATATTGGATTTCTATGATGATGATTTCTTGTTTGTGGTTGCGTACTTTTAGGTCAACACGATTAAATTTGTCTATTTTATACTCTTTATTGCTTTCACTGTCCAGCACATCCAGGATGGTGATGTCTTCTTTCAGCAGTTCGCTTAAAAAGCCTTCCAAGATGCCAAAGTTGGCTTTGCTACGCAGCAAGCGTTTGATGGCCCAGTCGAAGGTTATTAGCTTTCTATTTTTGTTCATTAGTTCGGTGCTGAAAGTGTTCTACCGCTGTAATGGGTTAAATATAGTAAGGTGCATTCGTAGAGGAAAACCTAATCCGCTCATGCCTTAGCGCCATGAACCCTTAGCCACTCGGTTAACTCGCTGACGTCTGCCCAGTCAAACATAGCTTCGGCCAAGTCTTCGAGTTTTTCAACTGGCACTGTTGGCAATTGCGCCAGCAATGGGCCTAGTTCGGGGTGGATGCCGAATTTTCGCCGTAACAAGCGCGTCACCAAGGCAATACATTCTTCTTGCCGCCCTTCCTGTAAGCCTTCTTGCCGCCCTTCTTGTCGCCCTTCCTGACGGCCTTCTTGAATCCATTCGGCTGCTATCGTGGACATAATGTAGTTACCCCGCGTAAATATTTGTTCAACCGTGGAAGCCAGTTCGCTGCGGCTCAGTTTGTCTGTCCCGTGCGCCAAATAGCGTAGCATTGTATACAGATAGTCAAGCCCGGTTGGCTGTTCTGCCAGTTCTTGTAAAAGCTTAAGAATACCCGATAATCGCTCGCGCAGTTCATCCCGGAATATATATTTCATCACCAGCAATGCCGTGCGCAATACCACTTGCCCACGCAGGCCGTCGTCGGTGTGCGCGTCCAGATCGGTCAGGACATACCGGAAATTCGGCAAATAAGGGGCTAATTCTGGCGGGGCATCGAACAGGGTGTTGAACTCCCGCCCGATGGACCACTTTTGCCGCCCGTGATAAATGACCAAGGCCAAGATGACGGGCAATGGCCCTTGATGCCCGGATTTGACTAGTTGGTTCCATATTTGCACCAGATAGCGCAGCAAATCCAAGGCTATGCGCGGTTCCGGGTAACTTTTATGCTCGAAAAGCACATAAACGAATCCGGGGTGTCCATTGTGCAGACTCACCGAATACAGCAGGTCAGAGTAGTGTTCGTTCAATGCTTGGTCCACAAAACTGTCCTTGCGGATGGTCAGGGAATCGGGCAGCAGGAGCGAGGCGATGTCAGCCGGTAAATGGTGGCGCAAAAAATCCGCCGCCACATCTTTGCGGCTGAATACGGCCTTGAAAAACCGATCATGCGGGTTGGCGGGGCTTTTCATCGGTTATGGGCAATCATCTATTTTCGGCTACCATGCTTCATTGCTCTTCGATATAGGGACGGAATAGCGGCCCGCGTATTCCGCCGAATGTAAGGCTTTTGTTCATTGTTTAGTGCTAATAAGGTGTTCAACCGCTGTGACGCTTAACCCCGTCACGGCTGCGATGTTTTCAATGGTGACACCTTGTTGTATCAACTTTAAGGCTATCTTTTTTGTTGTTTTTTCCATTCCTATTTCGATTCCTTTCTCGATTCCTTTCTCGATTCCTTTCTCGATTCCCTTCTCGATTCCAGCGGCTTCACCTTCGTGATAACCATCCCCAAACGAGGACTCGAACATACTGGCTTGATAATGCAAATCATCTTTGTAATGTTCGTAGGCTTTTTGCTCATCTTCCGGCAGCTTCATGATGCTGAGTTTTTCCTCTGCTTCTTTTAAGCCTTTTGCCGTGAAGCTTTCTTTGATTTCCTCGTTTTTTAAGAAGTAAATCCATTCGTCCAAGGTGTCTTTGGCGATGTCGTTAAAGCGGTTTATTTTTATCAGGTAATATTCCGGGTAGAGTGCTTCCACGCTGTCTTTTTTGAAGAGTTGCTTTTGTTTGGCGTTGAGTTCCAGAATGTCATGGTTATGCAAGCCGATAAAGCGAGTCGTGCCTTTGTAGATGTAGTCGGTGCCGCTGCCAAGGTCAAAATAGAGTATGTTGATTGAAATGACTTTGGTTATTCCAGAGTATGATTTATTTTCGTCTAGGTGTTCTATGGCAGTTTTTGAAACGCCATAGAATATGCGCTGCAAGTAGTCATATTCCCGGTCATATTGGATTTCTATGATGATGATTTCTTGTTTGTGGTTGCGTACTTTTAGGGCAATATAGTTAAATTCGTGGACTCTACAGTCCTTGTATTTTTCACTGTCCAGTACATCCAGGATGGTGATGTCTTCTTTCAGCAGTTCGCTTAAAAACCCTTCGAGGATGCCAAAGTTGGCTTTGCTACGCAATAAGCGTTTGATGGCCCAGTCGAAGGTTATTAGCTTTCTATTTTTGTTCATTAGTTCGGTGCTGAAAGTGTTCTACCGCTGTGATGACTGGGGGCATGAAAGGTTTAAGGTTTTAGCATTTTGTTCAATTTTATCCACCACATCCATGAGCATGCTTGTTGCGGCGTTGGCTGCATGCAATGACTCCAGAAAAAGTACGGCATTCGTCATGTATTCGTGAACCAATAAATTCCGTAGCTTTCTCGCACCAACGAATGCTGCAGCAATTCTCATTATGGCTCCATTGCCGTCATTCCGGCATGGATGCCGGAATCCAGTGCCACGGACGGTAACTTGTCGGTTGCGTAAGTGTTTGAAAAAGGCTTGATGGCGACCCCTAGATTCACATCCTTGTGACTGGATTCCGGCATCCATGCCGGAATGACGAGTTGTCTATCAGCACTTTGGCTCATAATGAGAATTGCTGCGGTGCTGTTGACCCACCCGACTTTCTCTGCATAAGCTAACACATCTAGTAAAGATTTTGGAGATTCCCCCAGTAATGCTGCAAAACGTGGTATCAGCTTTTCTCCAATATGATCTTGCAGTCGTCCAAACCTGCTGACAAAAGCATCGATTTTCTCTGATAGGTCTTCACGCTCAGCTAAAGACTTTACCCATTCCAAAGTGATCGTTTGGGAAAACAAGGTGCTGTGGGTATAGGCAAGGTGCGCCATTTCCTTTTTTGCAAGTGCCAGAGCCAATCGGGCGTTTTCTGCGTGTTCCGGCAAATAGTTCAGGCTCACAGCATGACCCCCGTGCGTCGGGCAATCTCAAAAATGGGCGCTTCGCCAATCAGTGCGTCTTTTAGCACTATATCCAGCTTTTGATCACCCAATGCCAGTATCAATGCGCCATAAAGTTGGCAGATGGTTTCCGCCCGGTTTGCTAATATTGTATCAGTTTCAATTAGCAAGTCAATACGTAAACAATCACCCCCCTATCGCAAATTTCGATTAATTGGTTCACAATGATCCCAACATTCTGAACATTTTCGCCCCCATGCAACTGAGCGACCACAGCCTGCGACAGATCGACGAAGCCTACCTGAA
>Ga0265593_1000235_pt1 | contig 35155 bp, 35 predicted proteins | sample saktaG_8_FD_190136 | JGI IMG/M metagenome (GOLD analysis project Ga0265593, IMG submission 190136) | Saline water microbial communities from Sakinaw Lake, British Columbia, Canada - sak_2011_5_24_36m | ecosystem: Environmental > Aquatic > Non-marine Saline and Alkaline > Saline ... | reverse complement strand
ATGAAAAATGACATCGACCGGCTCACAAAACAGGTGTTTAATGTACAAAGGCAATACGGTATATCACGCTCATTATTAACAAGGTCTACTCAGTAATCTTGGTACCCTTTATTTATTATCTACTTCGACTATTGTTATACACACTATCCAACCAAATATCGCTAGACAACCAGCAGGTTGCGTGGTATTATCTTTCGCATGCACTCACATAACGTACAGGGTAAAAAGTCTGTGATTGCAGCACTTTCTGGTAATGTTTTCGTTACTGCAATAAAAACAGTTGCAGCTCTTTTTTCTGGCTCTGCCAGTATGTTTGCTGAAAGCGTACACAGTATCGCGGACACACTAAACCAATCTCTTTTGTTGATTGGCTTAAAAAGGTCAAAGAGACCTGCGGACACTTCTCGAGGTTATGGCTACGGAATAGAAAGGTTTTTTTGGTCGCTAATATCGGCCTGCGGAATTCTTTTTATTGGCGCCGGCGTTAGCGTGTATCACTCAATAGACTCTCTTATCCGCCACGAAAGCAGTGTTGTTTATAACTTTAATTATTTTAGTATCGCTGTTTTGTGCGTATCTTTTATTGTTGAAAGCGTAACGTTATTTATAGCCTATAAAGAAATACTCGGAGACAGAGAATTCTCAATGAAAATCTTTGCAGACGCTGACCCTGTAACTCTAGCTGTCGTATATGAAGACGGCGCCGCGGTTATAGGCGTTCTCGTCGCTTTATTCGCTCAATTCTTAATATATTACACTGGGAACGATATTTATGATGCTGTTGGTGGAATAATTATTGGACTTATTCTTGGTGTCTTAGCCGTCATTCTGATAAAGAAAAATCACTTGTACATCATAGGTAAATCATTGGATAAAAAAGAGTCTGAAGAAATAGTGGAATTTCTACTGGAAGATCCTTGTATAGAAAACGTCTCGGAATTCAAGTCTGTCGCAGTGGACGTCAATAAATATAGGATATATACCACGGTGGAGTGGAATGGTACGCCGTTATACGAAGAAATCTACGAAGCTGGGGATTTGAAGGAAGAATTCGAAAACATAAAAAATGACTTCGGGAAGTTCACGAAATTAATGTTTAAGACTACAGACAGAATCCCGCGCCTTATAGGCCGACGTATAGACGAAATAGAAAAGAGAATAATCAAAAGATTCCCTTTTATTTCTTATGTAGACATAGAGATTAACTAATTTTACGCGAACTACTGCAAAGTAACACTTTGAACCACAACAGGATCAAGCGGACGGTCGGAGCTATTTGTAGGGACATTGTTGATAAGCGTAACTATGTCCATTCCAGCAACAACACGACCGAACACGGTATAGCCAGAATCAAGCGAGTGATTATCCACAGCGTTAATGAAAAACTGGCTGCCGTTTGTGTTCGGACCAGAGTTTGCCATTACAACAGTGCCAGCTAAATTGATGTTGTTCGCACCAATCTCATCATTAAACTTATAGCCAGGTCCACCCGTACCCCATTGCGCCATCTTTGAATCGTCTTTTGTTAACGGGTCACCACCTTGAATCATAAAGCCTTTAATTACACGGTGGAATTTTGTACCGTCATAAAACTTGGATTGCGCCAATTTGAGAAAATTAGTCGCAGTATTCGGCGCCTGCTTTGAGGAAAAAGCTATTACAATATTGCCTTTATTTGTGTGTAGAGTTGCACGAGTAGAATCCAACGAAATCGCACCTACTGAAGAATTTGCCACCTCTCCTGCCCGAGGAGCGGGTTTGGGTGAGGTGGGAGAAGTTGTTGTAGAAGTTTCTTGCATAGAGTTTTTATTATCATTAGTAATAATCACTGATTCATTGTTTATCAAACCAAACACCTTGTCGGATTCATTATTAGAAACGGACTTCTCTGGCCCCCAAAGTCCACGCGACATTGTCCAAGACCCAACAGCCAACAACAACACAAGACAAAAAACCAATATAGCAGATTTCATTGTGATGATTAAAAAAATAAATTACTTTACTCACTTATCAGTATATCAATTTTTTAATAAATACACATTTTAGGCGTACTGATAAACTTTACATTACTGACGAATATTGAGCGCGCTCTACCACAAACCTCACACATTAAGAAATGTTTTCCGCCTCAAGGACTATTTACGGATATTTATTATGGAATACTCTAAATACCTCGTCCGCAAAAGCCTGCCAAACCATAGAGACTTTATCAAAATCAAACACTTTGTGATCATTTTTTTATTGTCAACCGACTTCACCGCCAAAACTACACGATTCTCGAAAACCATTTTTTGGTAATTGCATCAACAGGGTCTATGCCTTCAGCTTCGGCAAACAAAAGCAAAAAGGCGAAAACATCAGCAAATTCTTGCGAAAACATTTCCTTTATCTCTTTCTTACTCTTGCCCTTTTGACGCCCCCTATCAGTAAGCATTAGATACGTTTGCAAACACTCGCCCCACTCCTCGGTAATCTTAAACGGCAAATAGTCCCTATCGGCTTTTATGTCAGGATATTCCCTCTTGTACATTTCCATAACCACTTTCGTCTTGGCCGTAATTTCGTTTATATCCATAGGCTTTTATATGTCAATATTTAATACATCCTTCAATGCGTCCACGATAGGCTTCATTTCCAAAAACTCCTCCTCTTCTGTGTTCAGTATAGCAGGTTTGTTCGTAGCTTTTGCATAATAAAGGGCGCGCATTGGCATCTGTAAATGAGGTTTTCCAAACTCCTGATTAGTCAGTACAATCTCTCTACTACAGCAAGATTTCTTTATTTTTCCATCTGGATAAATCAACACAAATGCATCAACCCACGCCGCATCAACGCTCCCACCATACTTCGTGGCAATTCCCTTCCAAAACGAAGAGACTTTCTCCGCAAATTCTTCTTTTGTTAAATCTTTTTCAGGTACTCCGCCAAGTGCAACCCTTTTTGGCGCACCAAACAATCCTTCGCCTTCTACATAAAAAGCTGAGTCATGCGCAAGAATCGGCATATCCGTGGCGCCAAAATATGCGCGTGCTTTTATTTCCGCATTCTCTCCATGCGTTGCGCCATCCTCTTCAACGTCCAAAACATCAACACCAAGCTCGCTCGGCGACAACAACTCAACATCAGGCACCGCCAATTTCAACAGTCTTTTAAACCGCTCCTGCTTCCCTTCATTATTTGAAGCAAAAAATATTTTCATAAGTTGGTTTTTACAACACCACACAAATCCCCAAACAACCCTACCCTGTCCCAGTTTATTGTCCCCGTTTATTCGTTTATTACCGCGGTTATCCCTTATACAATAAAAAATACGGCAGTTTATCCATACCAACGTAAGTGAACATTTCATAATCTGCACGCCGAGCAGTTTCCGAAAGAGTATAGTTGGAAAGATTCTTTTTTGGAACAAATGGATAAAATCTTATCTCTTGTTTTAGTATTTCTTTTTCTAACCATTTAAAATTAAGGAATAATGGCGGCGTCAGATATCCTGATTTTAAGACTTTATTCATAATCTGCCACCCAGCACCAAACACGACTGATTTTGGTTTACTTTGATTTGTCTTTACTTGAGCACGAAAAGAACAACCTGTGCACTGAACATCAAACAAAGGGTAATTTGGAGGCAATTTCATTAATTTTTTACCACAATTTGGACAAGGAATAATGTTAACAATCTCTTGTTCTCCAGAGTTACCTGATTCTTTATTGCTTGCTTTTTTCATTACATCGACACGTCTCACCCTAGCGGAGTGTTGGCTGCGGGACATGGATTCGAACCATGATTCACGGCTTCAAAGGCCGCTGTCCTACCATTAGACGATCCCGCAATACTACTTGAGCATACCAGAGAATTTGAGTAAAAAGAAGGGTTTGGGCGTAAGGATTCGGCCACGGATAATTTCCTAGCTGTCGCGATGAAATTTCCGTCGCCACGCCTCACGACCCATTCCAGCTTTCGAATCCTTCTGGGCGGTAAAATAATAGTCGCCCGAAGCTACGCTTCGTTCTCCTTTATTTTTAGTCCGCCCAGAAGGATTCGAACCTTCGACCGTCTCCTTAAGAGGGAGCTGCTCTACCAACTGAGCTATGGGCGGATATGACAAAAGAATACCGCGGTTTTGGATTTTGTGGAAGTATCTATTTGCGTGACGAGGCGGTGCGTTGTTCCCAAAGAACAACAAGCGGGCTAGCGAGACAAATTGAAGAGTATGTTCCAACAATCATACCAGTGAGCAGCGCAAGTGCAAAATCTTTAGTTGCGATTGGTCCGAAATACCATAGAGACGCCAACACAATAATAACAGCTACAGATGTATTGATTGACCGAGCAAGGGTCTGGCTTACACTACGGCCTACAACCTCCGAGAAAGCACCTTGGCGACGCGCTTCAGTGCGACGCAGGTTCTCACGCACACGGTCAAATACTACGATAGTGTTGTTGATTGATACACCCAAAATAGTAAGCATTGCGACAATAAATAACGACCCGATTTCTACACCGCTAAAGTGTCCCATGGCCGCGAAAAGTCCAACAGGAACGAGAACGTCGTGTGCAAGCGTTATTACAGCAACCACTCCATATTTCCACGATGACACAGGCTCCGACACAGAACGAAATGCGAACGCAATGAACGCAATGAATCCAAGTATAACAATAACCACCGCCATCATTCCTTTATTTAAAATCTCTGCGCCGATTGTTGGTCCAACAGAATTGAATTCCAGCTCCTTGGCATCTCCAAGTGTTTGAAGTGACGTTTCAAGCGCATTCTTCTCGTCATTAGAAAGCGCGCGGAGGCGCAATATAACACCATTATCGCCAGCTGGCTGTACGCGAACCTCTCCAAAACCAAGCGGTGCTACAACCTTTTGAATCTCATCGACACTCGGACGTGTCGTGTAAGTCATTTCAAGCAATGAGCCGCCTGAAATATCAATGCCGAGACGCAAACCCCACATAGCGATAGCAACAATAGCAACCAAAGAAAGAATTGTTGGGAATACGAGCAACGTCTTAAAATTTCGTGAAAAAAAGTTCATATAATTTTTTATTTATTATTCTCGGTTGTGGCGCAACAAGAGCCTAGGCCACTTCCCATAAGAAAACGTCCGAGCGGTCGTGAAGAATCAACACCAAGCGCTAGCAAAAATGTGCGCGATACTGTGATTGCGGATAGGAAAGAAATTAGCACACCAAGACCGAATACAAGCGCGAAACCTTTTACTATAGAAGTGCCGAGCATAAATAGCACTACGGCTGCAATAAGGTGCGCGGTGTTGGCGTCGCGAATTGCTGTCCATGCGCGAGCAAAACCATCGCGAATTGCTGATTGACCATATTTACCTCCAGCGATTTCTTCTTTCATTCTCTCGGCAATAAGAATGTTTGCATCTACGGCCAAACCGATTGATAGAATGAAGCCAGCGACACCAGCGGCAGTAAGTACGACAGAAATAAGCTGGAAGATGGCGAGCATGATTGCAACATAGATGGCGAGCGCAACAACAGCTACCAATCCAGGCAAGCGATACCAAAAGATTAGAAAGACCGAAAGCGCAATGAGACCTATAAGCGCCGAACGCACACCAGACGCAACCGCTTCAGTACCTAAAGTCGCGCCGACGGTTTGAGTACTAGCTAGCGTTATCGGGACAGGCAAGGCGCCGAGATTAAGATTGTTCGCAAGCTCTTTAGCTGTCGCAGCTGTAAAACTACCTGAAATAGTAGCAGAACCACTTGTGATTGCATCGCGTATAACTGGTGCAGAAATAAGATCGCCGTCAAGGAAAATTGCTAGCTCGCTATCCTTATTTTGTGTTGTGATATCTGCAAAAAGCTTCGTACCTTGAGGGTTGAAAGTTACAGTGACGACCGGCTGTGACGAATAGGCACCTGAACTATTATTAAAATCGAGGCGTGCGCTGGAAAGCAAAGCACCAGTCAGACCAGTGTCGGTGAAAGCTGCTGGATTAATGATTGTAATTGGAGGCGTTCCAGACGCAGCAGTTAGTGTGACGGTTAGATTATTCTCCATACCCTTGTTCACCAGTTTAAATTCAAGTGTAGGCGTCTTCCCTATCATCTCAATAGCCTTATTTACATCGGTTACTCCAGGTAATTCAACAATCATTCTGTAGTCTCCAGAACCAGTTACTCCGCCACGCTCAGTTTGAATAACTGGCTCGCCAACGCCGAAAGAATTAACACGACGCTCAATAACCGTTTGCAAAGCTGCTAAAGAATCCTTTACTTGCGCAGCTGGAATCTTGCTCGTATCGGCTACGTACTCCAAATGAGAACCACCGGAAAGGTCGAGACCTAGCTTAAACGGAAAGCGTCCGTTAGTTGTCTGTTGATGCCACACAAAATATCCAACAGCAGCGGCCACAATCAAAATACAGACTGAAAAATAACGAAACTTAAACATACTGTGAGTATACCAAAAGTCCGAGCAAGACAACAGTTGACACGTCGCGACGATTGTCTTGCTTTTATTAAAAAGTGCGTGAAATCAATGCGGATAAATGAACCGCAACAACGCAGTGCATCGGGGTATGTGGAATGAATGTACCACGCCTCCTCTCACGGGGTAAGATAAGGCGGGACAATTTACTCAACACAAACCGCCACTCTCCTGCCACATCAGGCAGGAGAGTGGCGGGAAACAAATACTATAGCTTTGCCTCTTCGTCGGAGATTTGGGAGATGAAATCAGTTTGGTTGGCCGTGCGGGCTATTGTGAGAGCGGTGTCATATTCTGCGCGGGCGGCGGAAGTATTGTTGTTGGTCGCGTAATAGCGCGCGAGCAGAACATGCAAATCAAGCGCTTTCGGATTATTAATTATACCCTTCTTGAGTATTTGTTCTGCTGCATCGGTGCCGGATTTGTAGCTATAATCTGTGTACAGTGAATACAGCGAATGGTAGGCGCCAATATCATTCGGATTGACTTTAAGTGCGACTAGATAATTACTTTCGGCTTTTGAATAGTTTTTTATAAAGTCCATATAAAGGCTACCTATGTTATCAAAGGACGCCGATTCTTTTGGGTATATTTCGGACACATATGTCCAATTTGCAAGAGCGCCTGTATAATCCCCTGCTATTTTGCGCAAAGAACCTAGATACAATAGTGTGGCAAAGTCTTTCGGATTGCTTGCAAGTTTCTTTTGTGCGTCGGCAAATTTGGTACGAAGGATTGTCTGCGCCTCCTGAGACATGTCTGTAATAATCACAAGAGGTGCTTTTAGGTTTGATGCGGAAACATTTACACTGCTTTTTGTTGATGTATCCTGTACTTGTTCAACAGTGAAAGAACCAGTTCCGCTCGTCGTTATACTTCCTCCACCTGGTAGTTGGGTTGTGGTTGTATCTTCCTTTACGACACCGTCTCTCGAATAAATGTAATACGCGCAGGCAATAATAGCCGCAACAACGACCACTGTAAACGCGGAAATCGCCATAAGTCTCTGCTGTTTAGACAACGTATTCATGCATAGCATTATAGCTCAGGGAAAGACCCAACACAAACAAAAACACCCCTTCGGGTGTTTTTGTTTGTGTTCAGTTTCAACTGTAGGAAAACCTAAGTTGAAGCATTTTTAGCTTTCGCTAGAACACATGTTTAGTGTAATTTATTGTTGGTGTGGCATGCAAGATATGTGGTGTGGATAAGTTAAGATCGACAATTCAAGACTTAAGACAAACACACCTCTCCCCAACCATCTCCTATGCTAGGAGATGGTGCACTCGAGACCAAAAAAACAAAAACCTCGTGCACGACAAAAACCCCGGACTCTGAGTTAGAGGCGGGGTTTTTGTCTGCTGTTACATTCAGCTTTTGTCAGTAATCTATAACGCTAGATTAAAGACCGTTTGATGGGAGACCTGGAACAGCGTAACCGTTCGCCCAGTCAATCGTAGCGCCTATCGACGTAGTCGTGGCGTTATCAGACCAGAGGAAGTTCGAGAACAATCCTGTAGACGCAGCAGGAGTTGAGGTGGAGACACCAGCAATACTCTGCGTACGAGTTGTGAGAACTGTCGCGATGTTAGTATTGTAACCAGGAACCATAGACCACATAGTGGACGAAGCTGTATCACCTAGAACGGTCGTATTGATCGTCCAGTTGGTTACGGTACCAGTCGGAGTAACATCTCCAAGCACAGAGAAGTAGAGCGTTGTTCCAGCCGAAACCTGAAGTGGTGTCGTCTGGATAAAGCTTACATACCAAACTGATGCTGTGGAATAGGCACTATCCAATGCTGCTGTATTACCGAACTGACCGTTAGTACCAGATCCTGTGCCGACCACATTGGCAGGCATAGAATAATTGGAATCTGTGTATGCCATCAGCTTCATGTTACGAACTGATGCGGACGAAGTTGCAATAGAGGTTGCGATCTGGTAGAGACCGATAGAACCAGCTGCGTTTGCTGTGATGCTGAATTTCTTCAACACTTGGTTTGCACCGTTGCACGAAGTAGAGTTTGTGCAGGATACTGCCGTACTAGCAAACGTAGGGTAGCTCTTGAACATTGCAATACCAGCGACACCTGCCGTAGCGGAAGAGTTGACAGTCTTACCTGAAGACACTCCTGAACCCTGCGCGTTGAGAGGATCAATTTTAACAATATCACCTATACCACCAGCAGCACTTATGCTAATGCCTGCAATATCCGCCTTAATAGTAAGGAGAGTATCTGAGTCTTTAACAAGAGTAATTGGGGTTGTAAGCGATGAAGTTGCTGTTGTTCCTGTACCTGTGAAGGTTGCAGTACCTACCAAAGTAGAACCCTGGTAGATATATACATTGCTTAGGTCGTTTACACCGTTAATGGTGGGAGCGCCTGAGCCAGATGACAATGTGTTACCACTGCCTGCCGACAATGTAAGACCGAGTTTGTTAAGTGTAACATTCTCGTTTGCAGCATGAAGTTTGATTACTCCAACTGTTACACCACTCGTACCTGCCGCTACTATTGAGTATGACGGGGACGATGAGTCAACTGTTACTGCCAAAGTGCCACCTGTTGAGGAGACATTCTGGAGACCTGATGCAGTTGAGTTGATACCGAGGGCACCTCCCAAGGTGGTTACCCATCTGATTGAATTGCCTGACTGTACGCCTGTTACTGTAGGCGCTGAGACCTCAAGGTCTTTAATGCCGAAGCCGTAAGTACCAGAAGCTGCACTTGCGATATTACACTTAACTTGAACTGTCATGACTGTTCCTTTTGGAATTGTCAAAGCGCTGTCAAAGTTAAATGTGACCAGAGGGTCGCCGTTAGCAGCACCGATAGTTGCACCGTCGATAATGTCGGAAGTAACATTTACGGCATTTCCACCTGTGTTAAGGGCGGTAGAACCGTTGTAAATCGTACATGTATTGAGGTTGTTTGTTGTAGCACCTGCGCCAATCTCCGAGAGTTTCAATTGATTGAGGCGGAGGTCTTCACCTGATTGTGAAGCATCGAGCTGGATGTTCGCAAGTGTTACTGTGTTTCCTGCAACAATCGTTTGTGCGACTGGGCTTGCAGAAGCGGAGATAACAAGTGTTGCACCCTTAACCGTCATTGTGTTCATGGTAACCACAGTACCTGGAAGGGCGATGGTGTTACCTGAAGTCTGACCGGTTGGGCTTGTCCAGTACGTTGCACTAGCTGTAGCGAAAAGAGATACAGTACTGCCATTCTTCCAAGCGGACGGAACCTTACCCTTAATGGTGTAGGTGTGAAGACCGACAGGGAACGTAATAGTGTCAGTAAACACGATATTGTATCCACCGTCGTTCGTTGCGGTTGAAGGCTGATCAACAGGACCTGCAACAACTGCACCATTCTCATCAACTATAGAGACACTGGTTAGTACGCCTCCAGTTGCGCCGGACGAAGTCGCGGCAGCAAAAGATATGCCTGAGATAGATACAGGCTCACCTTGGAAGTTGATCTGGAAACCACCGAGCACTGTGTTGTTCACGTTGACTGGAACGTTAGCAGAAGCAACCGAGGTTGCGTTCTGAATAACATTTGCTGTACCAGACTGGATAGTAGTGATGTAACCGTTCGGGAATAGATTGTTATCACCGTAAGTATTCGTCGGCGCTATACCATAACCATAGGTCTGACCCACAAAATAAGCATCTGTGGTGCGATCAAGTGTCATTGTAATTGTGCGCGATGAAGAGTTAGAACCAGTGATATCACCCTGAACATACACATCAACAGAGTTTCCTTTGGTGAACAAGATGCCACCTGGGAACTGCGTTGTGTAGTATTTGCCTGAAGAATCAACTGTTGTCGGATACGAAGTGCCGTTGACGTTAACAACAACATTACTGAAGTCACTTGCGCCTGCGGTACCCGTCTGACGCCAACGGAGACTGTAGAGCTTCACATCTTCAGATGAGTTCGCGGTAAAGCGGACGCCTGAGAAGCGAACTCCTGTGTTACCGATGGTCTTGGTCTGGTTTGTACCTGGGTCATACGAAGACGTTGAGGTAGAAACAGCACCAACAGTAAGAGATCCGTTGATAGTCTGCGACGCGCCGATTATTGGGAGTGAACCCGCAACCGGAACTGTCGTGTTGACTGCAACAACCTGCATCTGGGCAACTTGACCAGAATAGCTAGCGGCAAGCGTAGCCGCAGACTGCATATTAGCAGCTACTGTGTAGGTCATAGAAGCACCTGCTGCAAGAACGAAGTTATCTCCTATGTTTGACTGATGGTTACTGTTGAAGGTGTGCGCGAGGCCAACCTGCAAACCATTACTGTCTAGAAGCACTACGCCTGAAAATGCTGCGTCCGCCGCAAGACCTGCGCGTTGCACCGTAACACTGCTTATCGTAACAGCACTTGATGTGTTGTTTGAAAGTGTGAATGTGGTGAACGGAACACGTGCTGCGTTACCTGGAGCAAGCGTGTTAGTAGGCTGAGTTGCAGCCATAGCTATAGTAACGCCTGGACCAGCTGGGGCTACAGTGCCGGTTGTACCTGTTGTGCCTGTTGTTGTGCCACCCATACTATTGAGAATAGCGCGAGTTGCAGGACCAACTAGACCAACCTGAGAAAGGCCGTGTGCCTTCTGAAACTTCATAACGGCTGCCTTTGTAGCAGGACCGAAAGTTGAAGACTCCATTCCTGGGGAACCAGCTCCGGTCTTAGAAACCTGTGTGTCTGCTGAGGAATTCAAGATAACTTGAAGAGCCTTAACGTCAGCACCGGTTGAACCAACTTGAAGTGCGCGAGTAAAGACAGTGCCAGTTGATACCATGCTCGAGGAGCCGGTAGTTGCCTGACCACTGAGTGCTGACTGTACGTTACTGATCGTATTCTGATCAGCACCGAACGACTGGAGCAAACCGAGGATTGCGCTAGTCTGTGCTGCAGTAAGACCCGCGGCAAGAGCCGGAGCAGCTGCACCAAGACTGAGCGAAGCAATCATCGCTACACCAATCGCGCCGGCCGCAAAGCGAGCTGACACGTTTTGTGTGAATTTATTCATACGTGATGATAATTTTATAAAGCAAACTAATAATGCTTCTAATGTCCGGCTATTTCTGCAAAAGTATTTTTCCACTATTTAAAATAAATTTTGGGAAAATACTCTAACTTCTTTCACCGGGTGTGGATCTACCTGTCTCGAATAAACCGGCACACTACCGACACTTTGGACATTAAGTCCTAGTATTAACAGTGCACATGTTCACGCAAAACAATTTGGTAGCAAGGATGTTAAATCGTTACTTTCAAGCAACCAAGAAGGTATAAGGATAAGCAGTAGGTAATCTATGTTCCTTTGACTGAAACACAAACCACACGCGCAAAGCGTTTGTTTTCTTTTTCTATATTAAATTGTCAACGAACTTGCATTTTCTAGCACGCGTCCACAGTCACCCACCGGACATTCTGTACCTAATGCACAGTATACCGTCGCTACATGTGGCATGCAAAAATATTCTGTGGAAAACAATGTTTTGAGTATGCCCAATGAGTGAACAAAACCCAGACAACACCACCTCCAAAAGAACATACGTATGATAGCGCGATTTTGGCTCAACAGCAAGCATTTTCTTGACGTTTTAGTGAGAGTATAAAGACTACTCTCACCTCTCCACAACCATCTCCTATGGCAGGGAAAAGACAAAGCTTACACCTTTAAGTACACACTCCAACGGCGCTCACCTTCTTTACGGACAGAACCCTGTCTTACAAGTGCGTTTAATTCTCTTTGTATGGTTTTTTCACTGCAATTACGTATATTTTTGGATATGTCCTTTATAGAAACCCGACCGCGTTCAGACACAATTTTAAGGACTTCTGTGCGCCGTTCTGAGCTTGGTACTGCTAGGATGTCACCAACTGTCCTTGATTGTATTTGTCCCTTACTGCTTACCGCCGTGAAGTCTGAGATTTGAGCTGTTGCAAAATGCGACGTGGATATAGAAACAGGAGCTGGCACGTCAAGAGGCGGTACAGAAAAAAACTGCGCATCCAGAGAATGTAGACATGCCGACACACTACTTATCTTCTCAGCAAGCATCTCATATTCACAAACAATAAGCTCCGCATTTTTTTCTTCTAAAAAAGAGTGTGAGGAACATAGACGAACTGTCGACAATAGGCTGTATATTCGCGACAGCACTCGCTTCGTATTTAATACATCGGCAGCAAGCTCTGCAACATCATTAGGTAAAGACGCACTTTGAGTTACAAGTACGTGTGCGATAGTATCCACAGACCAATTTGATCGGTGTCCTTCACAAAGGAAAGCGATTGCATGTGCAATTTTTTCTGACTTCAAATAACAAAAATACAACACCTCCTGTCCCTTAAAAAGACTTGAGCTTATTGATATTCTATGGAACGTGTCTTTTTGATTGTTGAGCATATTTTGTGGCGCGCAACCTTATTTGTCTTTATGAATGTCTTTTACTTTTATGTGTTTCGTAACAGACATTAAAGACGCCTTAATTGTACTTGTGTAGTTGGGGTGGACGCAAGCGATTGTTTTGTGGGATGTTTTGAATTTCTAACAGAACACCTCGTCAAACATGCTATAATTTGTACATGGCACAAAAGAAAAAAAATGGTAGCGTAAGAGATGTATCGCGACATTGGCACGTTCCGTCGCAAACACGTCGCGCAATAATTTCAGTTATACTTTTTGTATTAGGTCTCTTCCTTTGCTTGGCTATATTCGGTCTTGCTGGCGCACTTGGGAATGGTGCTTTTTCGTTTGTGGACAATTTCCTTGGTTGGGGGTATTTTATTGTCCCACTACTTTGTTTCTTATTTGGCATAACTTTATTGCGCGAAGAATCTGAGGGGGTAGCTGCCCTAAAGGTGGTAGCGAGTGTCTTGTTCTTTTTCGCAGGCATAGGTAGTCTAGATATAGTAAGTAAACACGGAGGATGGTTGGGACAAATTGTATCAACTCTATTTGTTTCTTGGTTCGATATATACGCAGGAGGTATTATACTCGTAGCATTAGCAGGTATCGCACTACTTCTATTGCTGGAAGGTCGTATTTCCTTGGCGGTACTGTCGGCAATATTTTCAGTGCCTTGGGGCTGGCTACGTCGCGCAGGAAGCGCAATAGCGCGAATAATAAAGCGTAAAGATTGTGCGGTAGACGATACTGAGATGTCACTGCCAGATCCAATACTTGGTTTGGAATCAGACGATGAATCCACGCCTCCTAACTCCAGCCAAATTCTTGAACAGGAAGTGAGTAAGAACAAAAACAAAACAACTTCAGTCTCACCACAAACATCTCCTGAGGTGATAACTAGCGCAGAAGACACACGAATACCAAGACGATCTGCTGGTGAAGAACTCAAAGCGTTGCTTGGTTCATACGAAGCACCTCCTCTCTCTCTTCTTGCAAACGACAAAGGAAAAGCCAGCGTCGGAGATATTAAAGCAAATGCAAACATAATTAAGCGCACATTACAAAACTTCGGTATCATTGTTGAATTGGACGAGATTTCCGTAGGCCCGTCTGTAACACGCTACGCAATCAAACCAGCCGAAGGTGTGCGTCTGCAAAAAATTATAGCGCTGCAGCAAAATCTTGAGCTTGCTCTAGCCGCGCACCCTGTACGTATAGAGGCTCCTATTCCAGGAAAATCACTTGTAGGAATTGAAGTACCTAATTCAGCAAAGGTGACCGTCGGTCTTGGAACAATGCTCGCATCACCTGAATTTATTTCTTCGGACAAGCCACTTTTGGTAGCGTTGGGACGTGATATTACAGGCGGCTCACATTTCGGCAACCTTGCGAAAATGCCACACATGCTTATTGCCGGCGCCACAGGTTCAGGTAAGTCAGTTACAATTCACACAATCATAACTTCCCTTTTATACCGCAACAGTCCTCAGGCGCTACGAATGATTATGATTGATCCAAAGCGCGTAGAACTCACTCTTTATAACCGTATCCCACACCTACTCTCGCCAGTGATTACAGATCCAAAACGCGCTATAGCAGCTTTACGCTGGGCTGGCAAAGAAATGCAGAGAAGATACGATATTCTGGAACAAGAGCGCGTCCGCGATATCGACTCATATCATACAAATATCCTAAAGCCAGCTTTAGCAAAATTACGAACAATGACCGACCGAAGCGAAGAAGCCCCAGAAGGAAAAGTTCCTGAGGGCATGCCGTATATCGTAATAGTTATAGATGAGCTAGCAGATATTATGCAAACATTCCCGCGAGAGTTGGAGGCTGCGATAGTTCGGCTAGCACAAATGAGTCGCGCTGTTGGTATTCATCTTATACTTTCAACCCAACGCCCGAGCGTAAATGTTATCACAGGTCTTATCAAGGCAAACGTACCAGCACGCCTTGCACTACAAGTAGCGTCGCAGATAGACTCACGCACTATTATCGACCAAGCTGGAGCAGAAAAATTACTTGGTGCAGGCGACATGTTATATCTAGGGTCTGACTCCAAGCCTGTGCGTCTTCAAAGCGCATACATAGACGAATTCGAAGTGAAGCGCGTTGCAGACTTTATAGCTAAACATACCGAGGCTGAATTGCCCGTTGATTTCAGCGGAGGCATACCTATAGCGTCCTCAATCAGTGAAGGCGGGCCGGCGTTTTCTTCTTCTGGCGGTTTTGGAAATGATTTTGGTGATGATTTTGGTGATGGAGATGATGATGTGGACGACACAATGTATGAGGAAGCAAAAGCTGCAGTAATTGAGGCTGGTAAGGCGTCCACATCATATCTACAAAGGAAGCTGCGAGTCGGATACGCGCGCGCAGCACGAATGATGGACGTGTTAGAGGAGCGTGGAATTATAGGTCCACAAGACGGAGCAAGGCCACGAGAAATACTCCTAGGAGGAGACGCGCACAATACCGCACAAACACCACAAAACGAGCCGGCTTCTGGAATCTCCATATCGGATAGTTATAATAGCCGACAATAGAAACAAATAAATAATGAGACATTCCACATTCCGCACGCGACTTTTGCAGTTCTTCTCCGCAGTTATCATCATCCTAATTGTAGGCTACGGACTTTTTGAAGCACGCAAAATTATTGAAGGACCACAACTAGTGATTGAATCCCCCATTGATGGCGCGATCATACACGGAGCTGTTGTGAATATTTCCGGTATGGTCCAAAACGCCGCTTTTATTTCGGTAAACGACACGCCTGTGCTGGCTGACTCTCTAGGTAACTTCAATACCAAAATTACACCACCCGAAGGGTATGGGATTTTGAAAATATACGTTGCTGACAGATTTGGCAGGAATAGGACGAAATTACTTCATATTATGGTAGAAATATAAATTTCTACGCAATTTAAGGTATAATAAAAGCATTACCAAACGATTAGATACAATTTGTCATGGCACCAAAAAAACCAGCAACACCTAAGTCTACCAGCAGCAGTATTGACGCAGCCATTCGAGAGATACAAACCAAATTCGGCGATGAGGCGATTATGAAATTGGGCGACGCTCCAAAGGTGGGCGTGGACGCTATACCAACAGGATCGGTCGGACTAGACTGGGCTCTCGGTATCGGCGGATACCCACGTGGACGCATAATTGAAATATATGGACCTGAGTCTTCTGGAAAGACCACATTAACACTCCACGCTATCGCCGAGGCTCAAAAGCGCGGAGGTATTTGTGCTTTCATTGACGCCGAGCATGCTCTCGACCCAGAATATGCCAAGCGTATTGGTGTCAACATAAACGAACTTCTAGTGTCCCAACCTGACAATGGCGAGCAAGCGCTTGAAATCGTAGAGTCACTCGTGCGCAGTGGAAAAATAGACATAATTGTTATCGACTCAGTGGCTGCCCTTACACCAAGAGACGAAATTGAGGGCGACATGGGACAAAGTCATGTCGGTAAACAGGCGCGCCTCATGTCACAAGCGCTACGCAAACTTACTGCCATTGTTGCGCGCTCCAAAACAATCGTCATTTTTATCAACCAAATTCGCATGCAAATCGGCGTTATGTTCGGCAATCCGGAGACCACCACGGGAGGAAAAGCTCTGAAGTTCTACACTTCCGTGCGCCTTGATATACGACGTATCGCACAAATAAAAAAAGGTGAGGAGGTTGTAGGTGGTAGGCATCGCGTTAAAGTTGTTAAGAATAAGGTCGCACCTCCATTCCGTGTTACAGAATTTGACCTCATGTACAACGAAGGCATTAGCAAAGAAGGCGAACTATTGGCGCTTGGTGAAAAGTTTAAAATCGTGCAAAAAAGCGGTTCATCGTATTCTTATGGGCCAGAAAAACTAGGCCGAGGATACGACGCGTCCCGCACATTTTTACGCGAACACACAGACCTTTCAACTAAACTCTTCAAGGAAATCCAAGGAAAGTTTATAGAGAACTCGTCATCTGAAGCTGGGGCGTCTTCAGATGACAATGACGAAGAGCCTGAGGAGTAGAAAAAATTTGAGAAGCTCACAACACAAAACTAAACACCACGCATCATACGTGGTGTTTAGTTTTGTGGGAGAGTTTTTATTACGCAACAGCCCTAGCCGGCATCGTAGTAACGCGAATGGAGCGCAACATATCTGCACCAAGCGAACCGAGGGCAAACATAGCAATAAGCAGCGATAACTGCACAACCAGTTTTGTTTGTGCAACAGCTGCGATAATAAACGCAGTTACAGCACTTGGCCCCAACCCTAAGGCTGATATGAAATTCGCGGCAACGTGTGGCACCGACACCAACACAGCAACACCACACACAGAAAGCCCAAACGCATACACCTTGAGCGCCGTAGCTCCAGTCAACTTGCGCGTCATGTGAACAAATCGTACAGCCGCCATTACATTTGTTTCGATTGTAGTCATACAATTTATAGTACTATTTAATGTGACTATTGGTTTCAGCCATAAGAATGTCGTAAATTTTACGAAACTCTGCTTTCGCACGGTGCACACGAGTCTTTATTGCTCCAACTGATACACTCTCGCGCTCAGCTATTTCCTCTTGAGTAAGTCCATCCAAAAAGAAGAGAGAGATAGCTGCGGCAAAAATTGGGGACATTCGCGATATCACGGACGCAACCAAATCAGTTAATTCTGTCTTCTCAAATTGTCGTAAATCACGGTCAGGAATAATTGCCCATATCTCTTCATCTAACTGCACGCCAGTGCGACCATATCGCTTTAGGCGCATGTAATGAGTGAGCGCGGTGTTTGTTAGAATGCGCCATGCCCATGATGAAAATTGCGCGCCTGTTTGCGGTCGAAATTTAGCCGCATTTATATATATTTTTGTAAATGCTTCTTGTACGATATCCTGCGACACCTCCTCGTTGTGTACAATACTACCAGCTTTGCGCAAAAAAGGCGCTTCATACTTTCGCACGATATATACAAAAAGGTGTGGATTTTGAATCGATGCAGAGAGTATCTCCTCGTCGGACATATCAACCACACGCACCTCATCTTCCAAAAAACTTTTCTTCATTTGTTGTATTTGGTATATCATGACTTTATACCCAATACAACCAAACGAAAGTGGATATAGTTACAAATTACCGCGTCGTAATTTCTCCTCCATCTTTACCAACGATTATTGTATCTTCCCATTCGGCAGAGCGTGAGTGGTCGCGGGTTTTATACGTCCAACCATCTTTTTGTAAAACAATAGCGCCTTCGCCTAAAGCGAGTATTGGTTCGAGTGCTAGCACCATATTCTCCTCCAATTTTTCTCCACGACCAGCCGTACCAAAGTTTGGAATAAATGGTGGCTCGTGCATAACATGTCCTACGCCGTGTCCTCCCAAATCACGCACGACCGAACAATGATACTTCGCAGCGACAGCCGAGACTGCTGCACCAATGTCCCCCACGTAATTCCCAGCCTTTGCCGCAGCCACAGCCGCATCTCTTGCTTCACTAGTAGCCTCAACTAAGCGCTTATCATCGTCGTGTGGCGTGCCAGCAATCACGGTTATTGTCATGTCAGCAACATACCCCTCAAGCGACAGTGCACAATCAAGCGACACAATATCACCATCTTTAATTATTTTTTTATGTGCTGGAATACCATGCACAACTTCATCATTTATTGAAATACAGGTAGCCGCAGGGTAAGGGCTACCTCCTTTACGCGACGAAGACGGATAACCTATAAACACAGGGACAGCACCAACTGCGTGTATCTCCTTTTCCACAAAAGAGTCTATGTCCACAGTACTTGCACTAGGCACAATACGCTTCCCTGCCTCGCGCAAAATACGCGCCAGTAATTTGCCAGCAGCACGAAACCCTTCTCTTTCCTTATGAGTCTTCGCAATCATTGCAAAAAATTATGAACTTTTAGTGACTAAAAATCAAGTTTATCGATTATGTCTTTATGAATCACTTCAATTGAGCGCTCGCCATCTATATCGAGTACGCTGTAACTGGAATGCGAACGGAAGTGTTCGATAATAGGCGCTGCCTGCTTATGCGACCACGCTAGGCGTTTACGTATACCTTCTTCTGTATCATCGGAACGATTGCGTAGCAACAGACGCTTTACAGCCTCTTCGTCGGATATGTTGATATATACAACAGTCGGGCGCTCGCGCTTATAAAAATCAAAAGCAGACACCAGCGTCATCCAATTTTCCTCGTTGCGTGGAAAACCATCTACAATTAAATGCTCATTACCATGCAGGTTCTCTATTAAAAACTTAGATGCCAAATAACCGGAAATAAAACCAGGCTGTAGCTCTCCGCGTTTTACGGATGCACCGACTAACTCTTGAGTATACCCAGCCTCTGCGCCAAACTCGCGCAAAGTTGCGCCGACTTCTAGGTATACAACATCACGACTATCGTTCTGTTTTAGAAAATTCTGCAATAGCCCTACCTGCGTACCCTTTCCACTACCTTGCGGTCCTAGGAAGATAATAGTTTGTTGTTCCACATTTTCATCATAGCGGAAAGAAAGAAAGCACGCAAACTGTTGTACACTGAGTTCAATATTGAACTCAGGACTTACGCCACCACCATTGCACTTTAATTTTTTTTATGTTTAGATAGATTCGGAGTTGTTTATACAACAAAAGGGGCTTAAAATGAAGACCTTAAAGACGTTCTTGGTTGCCATTGTCCTGTTGTCGTTTATTGGATGCGCCGCATATCTAGGTCCAGTACGCGGTGGACATGGCGGGTGGCATGGTGGCGGAGAACACGGCGGTAGATAGAGTTTACGACGGCGCGACTTTTTACACAGTCGCGCCGTTTTTACTTTATATACATAGGAGTATGAGCTACAGTTGCGCATTATGTATATTCATGCTCTAATAGTTTTAGAGTTCTTTCTCACAACGAAGGGGTATCACATGAAAATCATCGGGGTGGCACTGTCAGTATTACTTTGTGGGTGTGCGTCTGGGTATATAACATACCCAGACCAAGTGCTGTATATAGTAGATCCAACTACGGTAGTAGTTCCTAGGGTAGTTGTAGTTCCTAGGGTAGTTGTAGTTCCTAGGGTAGTTGTAGTTCCTAGGGTAGTTGTAGTTCCTAGGGTTCTTTACTTACCAAGGATTGGGGTACCATTGGTCGCACCACGACAAGCAGTGGAACCACAGACTTGTGTGCGGACCCGGACGTACACAAGGAGGGAGTACTGGTACGAAGACTAAGTGACAACCACGCGACTTTTCAAAAAGTCGCGTGGTTTTTATATGTAAAAACCCGTAAGGCCACTCACACACAGTTGCAAACCAAACATATCGGTGGTTTAATCCAACTTGAACTGGGAGGAGGTAATTACTCAGTTCAAGTGAAGCTCTTCCAAACACAACCGCATAGGTGTAAAGTGAACAACTTAACGAAAGTAAGTATAATGACTTTAGTTTTTTCTTCGCTGGTGGGTTGCTATACTGTATTCCCAGTTTACAACAGTGAATACAACAGACATGAACATTACCATGAAGGCTACCAAGAATACAGGGGCAATAATGAGCAATATCGTGGCCAAGGCAACCAAGGCCACGGCACACAACAAAAACCACAACAATCTGCACCAGCAGTAGACAAGCACCCGCAACGCAAAAATGGTTCTGTAGGAAGTGAGCATCATGGTCACCACCACAAAGACCAAGATGACCGAGACGGCAACAAACGACAACATTAGTATCAGTTAGTAGTTTTTGAAGCAAACAACAAACGGCACGACTTTTCAAAAAGTCGTGCCGTTTTCTATTTCCGCAGTTTTCTTCAGGTTAAATTACTTCACGTCAACACCAATAGAACGAGCTGAGCCTGCGATTATTTTCATTGCAGCCTCAATATCGTGAGCGTTTAGATCCTGTATTTTCTTTTCTGCAATCTCGCGAAGCTGGTCTTTGGTAATGGTGCCTACCTTAGATGTATTTGGTTTTTTCGAGCCACCAGTCTTTCCAGCTGCCTTAAGAATAAGGTTAGTTGCTGGAGGAGTCTTGAGTACGAACGTGTACGAACGGTCTTCATAAACTGTAATCTCAACGGGGATAATATCACCCATTTGAGCTCGAGTGGCTTCGTTGAACTTCGTAACAAATTCACCGATGTTTACACCAGCCTGTCCGAGAGCTGGACCGAGCGGAGGTGCAGGAGTAGCTTTACCCGCTGGCGCCATTACCTTTATCTTTTTTGTTATTTTCTTTGCCATGTATGATTATCTTACCTTAAAATAAAAGATTTGCAATAAAACTCTATACTATATACGCTTTATCTGCAAAAAATCCAACTCAACTGGTGTTTCTCGACCGAACATAGAAACCAGCACCTTCACCTTTCCACGAGCATGATCTATGTCACCAACCTTTCCATCGAGGACTTTGAATGGTCCGTCAACAATAACAACAGAATCACCCTTCGCAACATCAATAGCATGCTTAATTGATGTCTCCTCCATACGACCGAGCAAAGTAGCCACTTCATCTTTGGATAGTGGTACTGGATGCACTCCAGAGCCAACAAAGCCTGTAACGCGTGGTGTGTTACGTACAGCAAACCACGACTGATCGTTAACAATCATTTCCACTAAAACATACCCCGGATAAACCTTTTCTTCTTCCTCTACACGCTTCCCGCCCTTTATTTTTATTGTCTTTTCGGTAGGCACAACAACATTGAAAATAGAATCTTGCAGATTCATGGATTCAATACGTTGGCGCAGGGCACGCGCAACAGCGTTTTCATAGCCAGAATACGTATGTAGAGCATACCACTGACGCCCTAAATCTTGGTCTTGTTTTGACATATTTTTATTTTTATAAATAAGAAATTAAAGCAAGATTTGACGATACTACAAGTTAACGACTTGCTGTAGGCCGACTTGTAAAACATAGTCCGAAAAGCCGAGGTACAACGACACACCAATAGATACCAAGACTACGGCAACAGTGAGAATGATAGTCTGGCGCCTAGATGGCCACGATACATGTTTAAGTTCTGCGCGTACCTGTTTTAAGTATTCAATCATAATTTTTAACAATTTCGAAACCAATTTCAAAACACAGGGCCACGGCCCCTATGCTTCATACCATACTGGATATTTGAGATAAAAGCAAATCAAGATATCCCAAACTACAACACGACTCACTTTTGTGAGTCGTGTTTTTTGACTATTGACCCCACAGGGAATCGAACCCTGATTTACGCCGTGAAAGGGCGCCGTCCTAACCGTTAGACGATGAGGCCACACAGGCTTAATATACAACAAAAATATAAAAAAGGGAATTTTAGACCTTGAAATCAAGCTCAGGTCAGCTATCTAATCATCCACTCTTTTTCTTTGCGGACGAGTAAATCATTAGCTTTTGTTGGATCAGAAAGTAAAATCTCAACCGCCCGCTCCATGCGCACTGATTGTGAACCTTTTAACAAGATGCAATCACCATCTTTAACTCGCGTAGCTAACGCCTCCCCAACCTGTTCAGCGCGTTCATATTGAAAAATAACACTATCTTGCATGCCTGCATCAAGTGCGGATTTTACCGCATCACGCATCCTTATCCCAACAGCAAACAATTCATCGGCACTCTCGGTGGCCTGTGTCCCAACTTTACGATGCGCTTCAACTGAATACCGCCCCAGCTCCATCATATCGCCAAGCACACCTATCTTTTTGCCACTAACACGCAAATCACGCAACACTTCAAGCGCCGCCATAGTGGCTGCTGGCGAAGCATTATATGTATCGTCAATAACTACACTACCTCGTATCCCAGAAAGTATTCTCATTCGCCCGCGCAACGGCTCTTGATGTTTTTTGAATGACTCCGCAGCTGCTTCAAGTTGTATTCCAACCGCAGACGCGACAGCAGCTGCGGCAAGGAATGGCACGACAGTATGTGAGCCAAGCGTTCCATCAACGAAAACTTCCACGCTTCCATCTGCACCTGAAACATTGCTCGTAACCTGCGCATTCATACCTATCGGTACAGACGCGACATGTGTAGTTTTATCAGAATAGGCTATTTTGATTTTAGTTCCGCGCACGTTCGCATTATCAGCAAGACCATACGTGATTATTCGTGATTGCGAAGCGCGATCCGCAAGAGAAAGCACGCGTGGGTCATCTGCATAAAGAACAAGCGTTCCAGTTGGCTTCATGGCACCAATAATTGCAGCCTTCTCTTCCACAACTTCCTCTGGCGACGAAAAATACTCAACATGCACAGGCACTTCCGGAATATGAGTTACCACAGCAATATCTACAGACAACCACGATGCCATAGAGCGTATATCTCCTGGCCTGTCTGCACCAACTTCAAGAACGAGCCAATCGGGATATTTAGAACGGAACAGCAATAGCAGTAGCCCATCAAATATATTTTCTAGCCAGCGCAAAGGATTATTCCAACCGTTTGGACAACCAAGTATGGTGAGTGGCACACCAATATCGCTATTGAAGCTCTTATCACTTTTACGCACGAAAGAACTTTCTGCTAGTGTGGCATAAATAGCATCCTTTGCGGTCGTCTTACCCACACTTCCTGTAATTGCGACAATACTGGGTTTGTATTTACGCAATACCGCGCGTGCTTCTGCAATCAATAAATTGGTGACTATTTTCTTAAGAAATTTTTGCATATTGTACGGAATATGGATTTTGAGACAAGATCAAAACTAAGCTCCACCACATTGTAGCACCATTTTTCTTCAAGTTAGAGTTCCTATAGGCTTTGTGCATGCCCATACACAATCCTAACCCGCCAACCTAAATCGGTTTTGTTTCTGGGTTAATTTTTACCTAGACGTTTTTGGTTTCAGTTGGCTCCTTGCCTTCTTGTACCACAGTTCCAGCAACATTTCAGGAAACGGTGTTAGCATTGTATGAAGCCGTACTGAACACAGGAGCGCAAGAAGCTGTAACAGGCGGGACTGGGGTTCTAGAACAAGTATTCTCGTATGATACACCCACTTTGATGCATTAATTTAAGTATCTTGCAACCCACGCAGGGCAAGCCCGATAGCAACAGCGAACTCAGGGCCCGTTTCGCGAAGCAAATCAGAAAGAAAAGATGGTGTCTCGGTCTTACTGAATGGGTCGGAAATACGCACTTCAGAACGTAACCTTGATTGTGCATATGCGACAAGACCATTCAAAGAAGAGCCTCCTCCCGTAAACACAACAGCGTTCAAAGCTACGCCGAGGCGTACTTCAAATGAAGTCACCACTCCTGCTATGTCAGAAAAAAGTGGTGCGAGTGTTAACTCCAACGATTGTCGTTCAGTATCGAGCGCCTGTACCATTGATGTCTCACGTGCTTGCACCACTTCAGCGAGCCCAACCCTGCGTTTATGTTCTTCAGCTTGCGCAATAGTGATGTTGAGTGCGCGGGAGGATACAAGCGTCAACTCCTGACTACCGTGATTAATTAGATGGCTTTCGCGCACAATACCACGCTCAACTGCGTAACACTTTGTCGCTGACGCACCAATGTCCACAACAGCAACAGGAGCTATACCACCTTCCAACGAAGCTCTAACAGCGCTAAAAATCTCTATTTCAAAAAAAGATAATCTTAATCCTGAACCAGTCGCAATAGAGCGGTATTTTTCTAAAGTATTGTTATGTATAGCAACAAGCATAACTTCTAAACTTCCACCACGCGATGATGCACTACTACCTACACCACCTGATATCTGTGTCCAGTCCAACTGGACCTCTGAAAGAGGGATCGGTATGTATTTGCGTGCCTCAAGTGGCATAACTTGTTCTAATTTACCCTCAACTGCCGCAGGTAGATTAACAATAGAAACCATACTTGCTGAGTAAGGAATAGAAAAACCTGCGACTGTCGCTGTAACATTCGCCTCTTTTAAAATATCTTTCAGTGCCTGCATGATAACTTCAGCCGGCAACTGTGTCGATCTTCCTATTTCAACTTTTGCATAAGGACCAAGCGATACAGCGCCATATGTTTCTAACACAGCCTTGCCCATGCTACGGCGCAACTGCACAACCTTAATGGACGATGAACCAATATCAACACCAACCACGCTTTCAGAGCGCTTGGTGAAGAAATCAGGAATATGTATTGGAAGAGAAAAAGACATTTAATATGTTTTAATTATTTATACTGTAGCGACAATTATATGCAGACAGTATTATTATACAATATGAATCCATATTCTCTTGTCGAAAAATTATGTAAAATAAATGTATATCTTTTTGACCAGCTCGTACCTCCGCGAAAAAACGAATATGAAGTTGTGTGCATAACTCAAGAGAAGTTACAGAAATTGAGACGTCAGGCGTATAAAGATAGTTCGAACAATCGGTTATATAATAAACATGCGCACTCACTTCTTCCATATCGTCATAAGATCGTCACAGCACTTGTATCAGAACTCAAATACCACCGCAACCAGCATGCGATTGATGTTGCAACAGACCTGCTAGCCGAAGAATTACTGGGTATTTGTGGTGAAGAACTGTCACAACCATTACTAGCACCTGTACCAATGCACACCGAACGCCGTGCCGAACGCGGATATAATCCACCAGACATACTATGCGAATCCATAATGCACAAGATTGGCTCATCCTTAATATATACTCCAGACGCGCTCAAACGAATACGACACACTGTACCACAACAAAAAATAACCCGCGCCGCACGAATCTTAAACGTACGAAAGTCCATGCTCGCAGAACCAACAATAGTGCGCGGGCACACAATAATAGTCATTGATGATGTTACGACAACTGGCTCTACATTCCACGAAGCGCGTCGCGCACTCATACAAGCAGGAGCAACGCGCGTCTACTGCATAGCACTAGCTGGATAATAAAATAGGTGGCACGACTTTGTCGCTCCACCTATACAACACGTAAGCACAGCACTATACATACTTCCTAATCTCATCGCGCAAACTCTCAGCCGATACAGCAGGATTATCGGAAAAAATGATACCAGACGATGAGTTTATAGCCAAAGAACCTGCGCCAACATAAGCAGTGGAAATCGTCTCCTTAACAAAACCACCTTGTGCGCCAACGCCGGGAATTAAGAACCACATCTTATCCCCCACAATTTCACGAGCGCGCGACAAATGCCAGCTATATATCTTGGTTGAATCTTTCGGATCCGCGTGAGCAACACCCATAACAATACCTGCATTTTCAAGCACACTCAACTCACTTGAAGAAGCAAATATGCATTTAACCATAAACTCCCAAAGCATAAGCCCATCCACCCCAACTCTGTCTTGAATTTCCCAAGCACTAGAGTTGCTTGTACGACCGAGCCCAACAAGCGCTCTTCCGGGATACTTTCGGTCAATAAGACCCTCAAGAGTATCCCCCACTCCCATATAGCCGTTATAATTGATCCCGTCTGCACCAGCAAGATCAAAATGCGCCACACGATAACGCTCTTGAGTTCGCCCAATATCACCGCGCTTACAATCCAAAAACACTGGAATCTTCGGGTACACGTTGTGGATGTGGCTAATGATCGCACGCAACAACTTAACTCCGTCTGGAATTGACTCCCAATGTGCAGACTGGAGTTTATACATGCAAGCAAATGGCGCAGTTTGTTCAATAACGGAACGCATCCACAATGACACGGACCAAAATAAATCTGGCGTATATTTCGCGAACTCCTCAGGCATTCTCTCGATAAGCGGGTCAAGCCCGACACACACGAGAGATCCGATATACTCCTGTCGCGCTTTTAACATTTGACGAAACGGGCGACTGTTCATTTTATTTCTCCCAAGAACAAAAAGTGATTTACGATGCGTAAAACACATACGCACTCCAAACACAATATGCACTGCATTAAGCTTTTAAGCAACAAAAAAACACCCTGCAATAAATGCCAGATGTCACGTTCTAAGAACCTGTCTAAAATCTTTTTGCCAGATACAAAAAGATGAGATTTTGTAAGGAAAAATACTCTGGAGGGCGACACGATGTCATAGCATCGTAGAGACCGAAGAGTATTTTTTATTGCAAAATATCGCTTTTTGTAACGGCGTAAAAGATTTTAGACGGGTTCTTAACCTGCAACACTTACACTTTTTGTTCTTAGCATCAAATCATTTACAGTTACCAACCCTTAATGTCGAGACCTGCGCGAGCTGCCGACTGTTCGGCGTCTTGTTTACTTCTACCTTCTCCTTGAGATACGAGCATACCTCGGACATAAGCACCAACAATAAATACTTTTTCATGATCTGGTCCCACTTCGCGAATAACAGAATATGACGGCGTCGCACCTTCCAACTCTTGCGCACGTTCCTGAAAGGCACTTTTTGCGTCCTGCCATAATCGTTCTTTAACGATTTCATCTATTTTAGTAAAGATATTTTCTGCGATAAAACGGTCGGCGGCATCATACCCTAGGTCAAGATATATAGCTCCAATAAGCGCCTCTATTGCATTTGCAATCAAAATCAGACGTGCATGTCCAGTGTCTTTCGCTTCACCACGCGAAAGCAACAAGTAATCGTTCATACCAAGCGCCCAACCGATATCTCCAAGAGTCGTAGCGTTCACAAGCGCCGCGCGAAAAGCAGTAAGTTCGCCCTCGGTATTATTCGGAAATTTATCGTATAGAAAGCGTGTGGAAGCGAGCTCAAGCACAGCGTCACCCAAAAACTCTAATCGCTCATTGTGCGTCAAATCCTCATCGCGGTGTTCATTGAGATAAGAACGGTGTGTAAACGCCTGACGCAAAATTGCCTCATCATTAAAAACTACATTTATCTTTTTCGCAAACTCTGAAAAGTCTTTCATGGAAAGGTTTTATTCTTTACTAAAATATAATTTATAGATTATTCTCGAAGACACCCTCACAAACACCTATCCAGTTGTAGTCAATTTTTGTACCGCCTTGGTGATAAAAGGAGTAATATCTTCGTAAAAGTTTAGCTCAAGCGCTTCTTTCAACTTAAACCAACGCGCATCATCTAGTCCACCCTTTCCCTCCTCCAGTTTAATCTCCGAAAACGGAGATTCTGCAAGAAAGTAGGTTACTTGTTTGCGCTTTTTCCCTGTATTTGGATCAGACGCAACGTACTCATTTTCTCCTATTTTCTCAATAGGCTTAATGTGCAGATTTATTTCTTCCAAGATCTTGCGAATAACTCCCGCCTCTAGATCCTCTTCTGGGTCAATTCGACCCTTTGAAAGCGTCCAATGCCCGAATATGTCATGCACCAGAGCTAGGTATATTTCACTTTCGTGCCTAGCAAACACAACCGCACCAACAAGTCTCTCAATCGGCATATTATCAAACGGCACTGTTTTTTTACGCATCGAGTCTTCTTTGCCCGGCTCGCCTAATTCTTTATACACAGCACCCAATACGCCATTAACAAAACGTCCACTGTTATCGCCACCAAATGTCTTTCCTAATTCTATCGCTTCATTGATTGCAACCTTCGCAGGAACCTTGCTTCTATCTGAGAATAAAAGTTCAAATAGACCGATACGTAATATATTTCTATCAACGAAAGAGATGCGGTCAAGAGGCCACTCTGGTGCTGCTTTTTCTATCACCAAATCAATGTCGGAGATATGGTCAACAATACCAAGCAACAACTCTTCCATAAACACAATATCGCCTCCAGTTGAGGAGGTGTCATTTGCAATCCACTTAAGCGCTTCGCGCGTATCATCGCGTGACAGACCACAGAAATCGCGTTCAAATAGCGCTTGCAAAACAATAGAACGTGATAAATGTCGATTTGCCATAATTCAAAGAGCTATTTCTATACAGAGATGCACCCGCTGGTTCATCAAGCGCGCAATACTGTAATAAATACTGTATTCGCGCGGCTAATGCGACAGAATGTGCATATACTACAAATTATAACAAGAACGCAAAACTACGCTTTCTTCTCCACCATGGACTTGGTTTTCTTTCCTGCAGACTTTGCTGCTTTTGCGACAACGTCTACAATTACACGACCGCGATAACGACCGCACGACTGACACAACTGATGCTTGCGACGCGATGCGCCACACTCACACGTAATAAGAGCCGGCGCAACAAGCGCATGATGACTTCGGCGATTAGCCGTGTGTGACCTCGTATGTCTCATTCGTACAACCATAACTACATGCTACTACAAACAACAAAAAAAGGAAAGTCTGTGGAAATAGTACAAGGGCTTGACAGCCAATACGGCTCATGTATACTCTTTGCAGAGTGCTTTTATGGTTCTTTGATTCTTCTAGGGCCTAGGGCGCTTCAGGCAAAAAACCATCAACAAAGGAACCTTTATGTTTACAAATCCTTTTTACAATGGCTCCCGTGCTGGAGCTTTGCAGGTGGCTGTGGCAGTGGCGGTCGCTCCACTAATGCCATTTCTGACCTTTATTGGAGGGCTTACATTGTTAGTTGTGGTTTTCTTTAACCGCAACTAACAGAGCAGTAACCCCGTCTACGGAACTTATACATTTTTTATGTATATAATTCTGTAGGCGGGGTATTTTTTTATTCTCTACCCTCTAATTCGGGGCGGTCAACAAGTCCAGCGTCTAATTCTGGAGAGATTCCTGTAATACGCAAAACATCTTTGTCTATCTTACCAAGTTCTTTGTTGCCAGCATTGTAATGATTGACTGTGGTTGATAGCGCGCTACCAACTTTTTTATAATAATCTTCGTATGCCTTTAGATGACGCGATAGACCCTCTACGTTTTTCATAATGTCCTTTGCCGCCTCCTCTATTCTAAATGCCTTAAAACCGTAAAGTACTGATTGCAAATAGGCAGCAAAAGTAGTCGGAGACACAATGATCACCTTCTTTTCGTTATACGCATAATCAATAAGATTGCGCGTATTAACTTTTACCGAGCCAATCTCATTGACCAGTAAATCATAATAAATACCCTCTGCCGGAATATACATAAAAGCAAAAGGAAGTGTGCCATCCTTTGGTCGTACATATTTTGCGGTTTCATCAATTCGCTTTTTTAGATCCTTTTTAAACTCATCCTCAAGCTCTGCGCGACGCGTTTCGTCGCTTTCGTCCAGTACGCGATTATAATTGTCCAATGAAAATTTTGCATCAATCGGAATAGCGCCATCTTTTGTGACGATGACAGCATCTACTGTATCCCCACCTGAAAATTCGTACTGCATTTTATATGAGCCAGGCGGAAGGATATTGCTCAAGATAAGCTCAAGCGAACGTTCACCGAGATTTCCGCGCTGTTTTTGATGCTTGAGCACCTTTTCAAGGTTGCCCAACTGCTCGGCTATAACCACAAAGCGCGACGTTGCTTCGTTGGTTTTTGTTTGCTCGCGCGCAACTTCGGTGAGCTGTTTGCTTACCAAATCACGAATATCAGAAGCTAGGCGCTGGCTTTCACCGAATTGCGACTTCATGTTCTGAAACATGCGCTCGGAACCTTCGCCGAGCTTCTGATCCATTACATGCGCCATTTCATTACTCTGTCGCACCAACTCCTGCATTTGATTTTGTAAAAAAACCAGCCCACCATCATCTTTCACATCATTTCCATTTTGCAATTTACGCCACAATACAACAAGCATAATAAGCACGCAAAACACTAGCGCAACAAGCACAAAGATAAGTAGTTCCATATAAACAGTTTACATTTATTTCTCAATCTCTAAAAGGTGCTGGTATTTGGCTAGTCGTTCTTTTTGCGCAAGACCGCCGGCTTTTATTCCGTGAGCACCAATGCCGTACGCTAGGTCGGAAATAAAGGTATCGTCGGTTTCACCACTACGATGTGAGACTATAATTTTCCATTCATGTTCGCGGGCAACACGCACGGCATCAAACACCTCACCGATTGTTCCAATTTGGTTTGGTTTTATTATCACGGCGTTTGCGAGTTTATCTTCAGCAGATTGCACGATGCGAGAAGGATTTGTGACAGTAAGGTCATCGCCAACAATTATAGTATTCATACCAAGCTTTGCGGTTATATCGCGGAAACCATCTAAATCATCTTCTGCGAAAGGATCTTCAATACTATGTAACGGAAAATCCTTCACCAAGCGCTCGTACAGCTCCAGCAACTCAGCGCGCGAATATTTTTTATCAAGCAACTTGTAAATATTTACACCTTTCGCTTTCACTGCAAGTTCCGAGGCGGCAGCATCTATTGCAAGCGACAAATTCGGTTTACCATCTATAAGTTTCGCCAATATTTCAAAAGGTCGCTCAACGGTGGAAAATGTCGGTGAATATCCACCTTCATCGCCCATCGGTAAATTCCCCTCACCACATTCTGCAACAAGAACACCACGCAATTCCTCATAAAGGGCGCTTAGCACCGCAAAAGACTGTTCGGCAGTCTGTTCTCCGCCACCACACACCACCATGTATTCTTGGAATGGAAGACGAAAATCAGCGTGCGCACCTCCGTTAATGACATTTGCAAAAAGTCGTGGCATACGAGGAGTTGAGTCTGTTTCCTCTGCGATATATTTCCACAGAGACAAATTACGCGCCGAGGCAAAAAGCCTCGCGGAAGCAATGCTGACAGCTAGAATTCCATTTGAGCCTAGCCGTGATTTGTCTGGTGTGCCGTCCAAAACAATAAGCGCATTATCCAATTCTTGCAGACTCAAAAATTCCTGTGAGCAAATCATTTGTGCAATTTCACCATTTAACAACGTAAGCGCCTCCAACACACCGTCGCCGTCTTTATCGCGCAATTCTCGTGCCTCATGCTTCCCTGTACTTTTTCCAGACGGTACCGACGCAGTCGCTCGCAACTCGCGCGACACATCACCGTCATTCGCAATAAGCTCAACCTCCACGGTCGGTCGTCCGCGAGTATCTTTTATTTCATGCGCTTCGCAAGATATTATGTGCATAATTTTTATATTAAGATTGTTTTTTCTCTATCTCTGCAACACTCAAGATCGTCGGAATTACAGAATCAGGATTGAGGGACATACTTTCAATGCCATGTTGTACAAGAAATTCAGCGAAATCAGGAAGGTCGCTTGGGCCCTGCCCGCAAATACCGAGATGTTTTCCTCGTTTCTTACAGGTTTCAATTACCATTGCAATCATACGGCGCACTGCCTCATTGTTTTCATTGCCGACATGAGCAATAATTCCGGAATCGCGGTCAAGGCCAAGAGTAAGTTGTGTCAAATCGTTAGAACCAATAGACATGCCGTCAAATAAATCCAAAAACTCATTCGCCATAATTACATTTGATGGGATTTCGCACATAACGTACGAGGTTACTGGCGTCTCGCCCGCTTTTACTGTAGAGATAGTCGGTATGCCATGCGTCGCCATAATCGCTAGCGTTTTACGTGCCTCGTCCAACGTGCGACAAAACGGAATCATCGGCAACACATTTGTAAGTCCCATATCATCGCGAACTATGCGCATTGCATCGCATTCTAATGCAAACGCTTTATCAAACTTCGGGTCATAATAACGCGACGCACCACGCCAACCTATCATAGGATTTTCTTCTTTCGGCTCATACGCTTCCCCACCGAGCAATGTGCGGTATTCGTTTGTCTTAAAATCAGAAAAACGTACAACTACGGGACGCGGATAAAATGCTGCGCCAATCATTGCAATCCCATACGCAAGATTGTCCACGTAAAACTGAACAGGGTCATTCCAGCCAGCTGTCCGAGCAGAGATTTTACTTTGTAAGTCTTGCGACAAATTATCGTATTCCAACAAAGCCATTGGGTGCATTCCAATACTAGAAGTAATTATAAACTCCTCGCGTGCCAACCCGACACCTGCAACAGGTAAAAACGATTGATCAAATGCAATCGTTGGCGACGCTATATTTACCATTATATTCGTGCGTGTGGTGGGTATTTTGGCAATATCATGCTCGCGCACTTCGAACTCAGCCCCACCTTCATATATAACTCCTTCACTACTGGTCGTATCTGTCGTTATCATCATTCCGGTAGTAATAGACTTTGTTGCATTAGCTGCGCCAACAATAGCTGGTATTCGTAACTCGCGCGACACAATAGCAGCGTGCGAAGTGCGTCCGCCTTTATCGGTAATAATCGCCGACGCCAATTTCATAATCGGCTCCCAGTCTGGATCAGTCATTTCTGTAATGAGAATTTCGCCTTGCTTAAATTCACCAAGATGTTTAGGATCAAAAATGACATGGGCCTTCCCTGTTGCTATCGCATTGCCGACTGAAATACCGCGCACCAACTCTTTACCGTGCGTTTTTAGAATATACTCTTTCAATTTTGAGAAATCACGACCAGCCTGCACAGTTTCCGGACGCGCCTGCACAATAAAAAGTTCTCCAGTCTCCCCGTCTTTTGCCCACTCCATATCCATAGGCGTCCACACCCCGCTTTTTGCACTATAATGATCCTCAATAATAACGCCCCAGCGTGCAATAGTAATCGCCTCTTCGTCCGTAAGCGCAAAAATCTTTGCCTGTTCGTTCGGAACAGCCACCTCTTCAGTGCGAATTATCCCGCGACTTCCGAACATGGACGGTTTTGCATACACCATTTTACGCGATTTATCACCAAGCTTCTTGCTAATGATTGGACTTTTTGCACCAGACACAAGCGCCGACTTGAACATAATATACTCGTCAGGCGTAACTCTACCTTGGACAATCATTTCACCAAGTCCCCAGACGGAATTTACAATTACAGCGTTTTTGAAACCAGTTTCAGTATCGACAGTAAACATCACACCAGCAACACCTTTATCTGAACGCACCATTTTTTGAACACCAACAGAGAGTGCGACCTTAGTGTGTGCGAAACCTTTATCGGCTCGGTAAGAAATCGCTCGGTCATTAAAAAGAGAGGCCATTGCCCACTTTGTGGCGACTACAACATCTTTTGCTCCGCGTATTCCAAGATACGTTTCATGTTCGCCAGCAAAACTCGCGCCGGGCAAATCCTCAGCCGTAGCACTTGATCGCACAGCCACATCAGCATTAGTACCGTATCTTTTTTCCATCTCCACATATGCAGTATTTATTTCACCTACCAAATCTTTCGGCATCTGAGCATTACGTACAGCGTCACGAATCTTTGCACCGCACCGCGCAAGTTCGCGCAGATTTTTTGTATCCAAACCCGCCAGAGTTTGTTCTATGAGTTGTGTTAATCCCGTCTTTTCAAGAAAATAATAGTAGGCCGAAGCTGTGATAATAAAACCACCAGGAACGCGTACGCCCTTCGACGATACGGCCTGCATCATTTCACCGAGCGACGCATTTTTACCACCAACCTGAGCTACATCTACAATGCCAACGTCCTCCATCCACACAATATGTTTTGTATTATCCATATTCATACAGTATATACGTTTTTTTGCGAAAGCATGCTACAATGTAGTGCAGAAGTATGCGAGTTGTACACACATTGGAGAAATGTATGCCTGAAAGCATTGCGTTGTTATTATATCGTATTCTCAACCTCTTTTCTAAGGCTGAGTTGCGGTCATCAAAGAGTCCACGCTTCGTGATTGACGTTATGCGCCAGCCACACAATGAGTGGGTTTCTTTCAAAACAATAACAAGAAAGGTGCGTCATGCGCGCCACAACAGGAGAATCTCGTGAACTATTTCACGCATTTACAAGCATTTGTAACAGTAGCATCAATCGTGTCTCTGATTTTTTCAATCACATTCACAGTCCATCATAAAAGGATCTTAGAAGGACTCAGGAAGCTATACACCGTCAAAAGGCATGGGGAGAAGTTACTAGCCTACGGACGCCTGATTCGCGCAGAGTACTGGGTATCATACGGATATGTACTCATTATGCTATCAGCAATCGCCACGGTAGTCGCTGTTTGGGCGATTATCCCACCACTGTTCTTCTTCTAGACAAAAGGCAAAAGCCAGTTTCACATTTTTGGGAAACTGGCTTTATTCTTTGCCTGTTAATAATATTGGTTTGATTAATGACTGTTTGTTGACGCATCTGCATCTACAAGCATATGCTCGCCGGAGCTGATGAGTCTCTCTTTTACCGAGCCATGGAAACCGGTACCGGCTGGAATAAGTCTTCCTATTATAACATTTTCCTTTAGGCCTGTGAGTGTGCCTTGTAGTCAATAATAAACAACACCCAAAACCTACCGGGTAGATAATAAATAGGGTACCGTAATGCCGTATGAACATGGCAACAAAACAAGGGGTATATGATGAGAAGAAAAAGGAGTATTTCAAA